>Ga0184628_10000073_pt1 | contig 50775 bp, 41 predicted proteins | sample PLM4_5_b1_FD_133149 | JGI IMG/M metagenome (GOLD analysis project Ga0184628, IMG submission 133149) | Groundwater sediment microbial communities from an aquifer in East River, Colorado, USA - PLM4_5_b1 | ecosystem: Environmental > Terrestrial > Soil > Riparian zone | place: USA: East River...
ATGCATTGCATTTGTTGACGGAATAGCATGCCGCAAGGCACTGTTCTGAGCAATGAGCGACGCGCAGGACCTGATCGAGCTGATTCCGCGGCTAAGGCGTTACGCGCGCGCGCTGGTCGGCGAACGCGCGTCGGCAGACGACCTGGTGCAGGACACGCTGGAACGCGCCTGGTCGAAACTGCACCTTTACCGTCGCGGCACTGACTTGCGCGCCTGGCTGTTCACGGTGATGCACAACGTGCACGTGAACCGGGTGCGCGCGACACGGCCGACCGAGCCGCTCGAGGACGAGATGCCGGAACTCGCGCAGCGCGCCACGCAAGGCGACTCCCTGGTGGTGCGTGATCTCGAGCGCGGGATCGCCGCGCTGCCGCTGGCGCAGCGCGAGGTGCTGCTGCTGGTGGCACTCGAGGACCTGAGTTACAACGAGGCGGCGCGCGCGCTCGGCATCCCGATCGGCACCGTGATGTCGAGGCTGGCGCGGGCGCGCGAGAAGCTGCGCCTGCTGTTGCACGGCAAGAGCGGCACCAAGCTGCAGGTAGTGAAATGAGCGACAAGCCAGCGATCACCGAGGCGGAACTGCAGGCTTGGGCGGACGGCCGGCTCGATGAGGGCCGGCGCGCGGAACTGGAGGCCTGGTACGCCGCGCACCCGGAGGAAGCGGAACGCGCCGCGACCTACCGGAGCTTCAACGAGTTGTTGCGCGCCCGCTACGACCCTGTGCTGGACGAGCCCGTTCCGCCGCGCCTGGAGCGAGCGGCGCGGCGCGGCTCGCGCCTGCGCTCGCTCGCCTTGGTTGCAGGATGGGTGGCACTGGGCATATCCATCGGCACGATGGTCGGCTGGCAGTTGCACGCGTTGCAGGCGCAGGCGCCAGCCGCCAAGACAGAGGCGCCAGTCATCGCGCGCCGCGCCGCGCTGGCACACGCCACCTACTCGCCCGAGGTGCGCCACCCCGTGGAGGTGGGCGCGGACCAGGAGGAGCACCTGGTCGCGTGGCTGTCCAAGCGGCTCGGCGGCGATGTGCGCGCGCCCAAACTCGACGGCGAGGGCATGGCGCTGGTGGGCGGGCGCCTGCTGCCGCGGGACCCGGGCCCGGTGGCGCAGTTCATGTATCAGAACGCGCAGGGCCGGCGCGTGACGCTGTACGTGCGCACCGAAGGCCCGGACCAGCGCGAGACCGCGTTCCGCTTCGCGCGCGAAGGCAACGTGCGCGTGTTCTACTGGATCGACCGCAAGTTCGGCTACGCGCTGTCCACGGCCGATCTGGACCGCGACGAGCTGTTCAAGCTCGCCAACGTGATCTACCGCCAGCTCAACCCCTGAGCGCGGCGCGGATCTCCCGGCGTCACGCCCCTGTGGTTGGGCGGATGATGTAGCCGCCGGACTTCTCGTCGCGTTCGAGGGTGACGAGCTTCCTCTTCTCCGCATCCTCGAGCAGGTCGGAGAACGCCTTGAAGCCGTAGTAGGACTCGTTGAAGCCGGGCTTCCTGCGCTTGAGCGCCTGCTTGACCATGGAGCCCCAGATCTTCTCGTCCTCGCCGCGCTCGGCGATCAGCGCCTGCAGCGTTTCGATCACCAGGTCGAAGGCTTCCTGCTTCTTGTCGTCCGTCGGCGCAGCGTCCTTGGCCGTCCCGGCCGGGCGCGTCTCGCGGCGCTTCTTGGCGGCGCGGCGCTTCGCCTCGTCCTCGCGCACCAGGTCGTCGTAGTAGATGAACTCGTCGCAATTCGAGATCAGCAGGTCGGAGGAAGAGTTCTTCACACCCACGCCGATCACCGTCTTGGCGTTCTCCCGCAGCTTGGACACCAGCGGCGAGAAGTCCGAGTCGCCGCTGACGATGACGAAGGTGTCCACATGCTGCTTGGTGTAGCAGAGGTCGAGCGCGTCCACCACCATGCGGATGTCGGCGGAGTTCTTGCCCGCCTGGCTGCGGTGCGGAATCTCGATCAGCTCGAAGGCGGCGGAGTGCATGCCGGCCTTGAACTCCTTGTAGCGGTCCCAGTCGCAGTAGGCCTTCTTCACCACGATCGAGCCCTTGAGCAGCAGCTTTTCCAATACCCGGCCGATGTCGAACTTCTCGTACTTGGCGTCGCGTACGCCGAGCGCGACGTTCTCAAAGTCGCAGAATACGGCGAGGTTGCGTGTATCGGTCATGGGTTCGTGCCCTTGGTTGCGCGGACGCGGCCGCGGGGAAATGCGCAGCTCAGGTACTTGATTCTGGGGCGCGCGGGGCGGCGAGGGCGGCGCCGCGACCGGCCGCCACCGGCGCCGCGCGTGGGCTGCGCCGTTGCGCGATCCATTGCTGCAGGCGCTCGAAGTAAAGGTAGATCACCGGCGTAATGTACAGCGTGAGAACCTGCGACAGCAGCAAGCCTCCCACCACCGCCAGGCCAAGGGGCATGCGCGCGCCGCCGCCCGCGCCGAAGCCGATCGCGATCGGCAAGCTGCCCATCAACGCCGCCATGGTGGTCATCATGATCGGCCTGAAGCGGACCAGTCCAGCCCGGTAGATTGCCTCCTCGGCGCGCATGCCGTCCTTCCTTTGCGCTTCGATGGCGAAGTCGATCATCAGGATCGCATTCTTCTTGACGATGCCGACCAGCATGATGATGCCGACAAAGGCATACATGTTGAGCTCGACGCCGAACGCCATCAGCGTGAGCAGCGCGCCCAGGCCCGCGGTCGGCAGGCCCGAGAGGATCGTGAACGGATGAATGAAGCTCTCGTACAGGATGCCGAGCACCAGATAGATCACCACGATCGACAGCAGCAGCAGGATGCCCATGCCCTGCAACGAGGACTGGAAGGCCTGCGCGGTGCCGGAGAACTGCGTATTGAGCGTCGCCGGCACCTGCAGCTCTGCGCTCGCCCGGCGAATCTCTTCGATCGCCTGCGACAGCGCCACGCCAGGCCGCAGATCAAACGAGAAGGTGACCGAGGGCATCTGGCCGAGATGGGTTACCGACAGCGGCCCGACGCCGTAGGTGAGCCGCGCGACGGCGTTGAGCGGCACCAGTGCGCCGGTGGCGGAGCGAATGTAAAGCAGCGACATCACCGAAGGATCTGACTGGAAGCGCGGCTCAAGCTCCAGGATCACCCAGTACTGGTTCGTGGCGGTGTAGATGGTGGACACCTGGCGCGCACCATAGGCGTTGTTGAGGGCCGTCTCGATCTGGTGCGGTGACACGCCGAGCGCAGAGGCCTTTTCGCGCTCGATGTCCACTGTCACCTGCGGGCGGCGGATCTGCAGGTCGCTGGCGACGTCCACCAGGCTCGGCACCGAGCGCAACCGGGCTTCTATCCGCGGCGCCCACTCGTACAGCTGCTCGGTGCTCGCGCCCTGTAACACGTACTGGTAGGGGCTCTTGGTGAGCTGGCCGCCGATGCGGATCGCAGGGACGTTCTGCAGGAAGGCCTTGATGCCGACGAAGCCCTGCAACCTGGGCCGCAGCTCACGCACCACCTGTTCGGCAGGCTTGCGCTGCTTGAAGGGCTTGAGCGTGATGGTGATGCGGCCGAGATTGACCGAGGCGTTGTTGCCGCCTGCACCGACGAACGACATCACCGCTTCGACGTTCGGGTCCTGACGGATGACCTCGGCCACCTGCTTTTGCAGCTCTGCCATCGCTTCAAACGAGATGTCTTGCGCAGCCTCGGTGATGCAGAACAGCTGCCCCGAGTCCTCGCTTGGAAGAAACCCCTTGGGCGCGCGCGCAAACAGCACGCCGGTGAGCACGCACACTGCCAGGAAGGCGATCAGCACCGTGCGCCGGTGCCGCAGCGTCCAGCGCAGCGTGTGGTCGTAAAAATCGCGGACGGCGTCGAAGCCGCGCTCGAACAGCATGTAAATGCGGCCGTGCCGCAGATCGGGTTCGTGCGGCTTGAGCAAGCGGCTGCACATCATCGGCGTGAGCGTGAGCGAGACGAATCCCGAGATCAGCACCGCCGCCATGATGGTGACTGCGAACTCCTGCAGCAGGCGCCCGAGGATGCCGCCCATGAACAGCACGGGGATGAACACCGCGGCGAGCGAGAGGGTCATCGATACGATGGTGAACGAGATCTCGCGCGAGCCGTCGAGCGTCGCCTGCAGCACCGACTTGCCCTGCTCGATGTGCCGCGTGATGTTCTCCAGCATCACGATGGCGTCGTCGACCACGAAGCCGACGCACAGGGTGAGCGCCATGAGCGAGATGTTGTCCAGGCTGTAGCCCAACAGGTACATCACCGAGAACGTGCCGATGATCGACATCGGCAGCGCCACGCTCGGGATGACGGTGGCGGGGATGTTGCGCAGGAAGATGAAGATCACCATCACCACCAGCGCCAACGCCAGGTACAGGGTGAACTCAACTTCCGCCACCGAGGCACGGATGGTGACCGAGCGGTCGAACAGCACGTTGATGTCGATCGACTGCGGCACCTCGGCGCGGAAGGTGGGTAGCAGTTTCTTGATCAGATCCACCACCTCGATGGTGTTGGTGCCCGGCTGGCGCTGGATGGCGAGCACGATGCCGCGCTTATCCTTGAACCAGGCGGCGACCTTGTCGTCCTGCACGCTGTCGATGACGCGGCCGAGTTCGCTCAAGCGGATCGGCGAGCCGTTGCGGTAGGTGACGATGATCGGGCGGAATGCCTGCGCGTTGAACAACTGGCCCGTCGCCTGCACGGCGTAGACGCGATCCTTGCCGTACAACGTGCCGGTAGGCAGATTCACGTTGGCGCCGGCAATGGCTTGCTCGACCTCGTTGATGCCCACGCCGCGCGCGGCCAGGGCATTGGGATCCACCTGCACCCGCACCGCGTACTTCTGCTGGCCGAAGACCTGCACCTGCGCGACACCGCTGATGGTGGAAATGCGCTGCGCGAGATAGGTCTCGGCATACTCGTTCACCGTCGACAGCGGCAGCGTGTCCGACGTGAGCGCGAGGTAGTAGATCGGGAAATCGGCGGGATTGACCTTGCGGAACGAAGGCGGCGCCGGCATCGTCGCCGGCAGCTGGCGCGCCGCCGAGGCGATGGCGGAGTTCACGTCCTGCGCGGCCGCGTCGATGTCGCGGTCCAGGCTGAACTGGATGGTGATCGAGGTCGTGCCCTGGCCGCTGACCGAGGTCATCTGGTCGATGCCGGAGATAGTCGAGAACTGCTTCTCCAGAGGCGTGGCGACCGACGATGCCATCGTCTCGGGGCTCGCGCCGGGCAGTTGGGCGCTCACCTGGATGGTCGGAAAGTCGATCCTCGGCAGCGTCGACACCGGCAGCAGCCGATAGGCGGCGAGGCCGAAGAACAGGATCCCGGCCATCACCAGCACCGTCATGACGGGCCGGCGGACGAAGGGCTCGGACAGGTTCACGAGACCTCGCCTTCGCTGCGGATCTGCACGCGCGTGCCAGGCGAAAGGCGCAGCGCGCCGCGGATCACGATTTTTTCGCCCTGCGCAACTCCCTTCACCACGGCCAGGTCGCCCGCATTGCGGTCCACCGCAATCTTGCGCACCTCGGCGGTCATGTCGGGCCTGATCACGTACACGTACTGGCCCTCGGGCCCGGTCTGCACGGCCCGGCCAGGAATCAGGATTGCGTCGTTCTGCTCGTACAGGCGGATGCTGACGTTGACGAACTGCCCCGGCCAGAGCGACGCGTCGCGGTTGTCGAACTGGGCGCGCAGCTTGATGGTGCCGGTATTCGGATCGACTGCATTGTCCACGAACACCAGACGACCCTCTGCGAAGGGCCGTTCCGACGCGGGAGCCAGCGCTTCGACGGTCACGGGTCCACTGGCCATCTGGCTGCGGATCGTCGTCAGCGACTGCTCGGGGACTGCAAAAATCACGTAAATCGGCTTCACCTGATTGATGACGAGGAGCGGATTGACGTCATTCGCCTTCACCAGGTTGCCGACCTGCAGGAGGGCCCGTCCGACGAAGCCTTCGATCGGCGAAGTGATGGTGCAGTACGCCAGGTTCAGTCTGGCGTTCTCGAGAGCGGCCTCGCCTGCCTTGGCGGTGGCCTCCGCGATCTGCGCGTTGCTGCGAATCTGCGCGTACGCTTCCTTGGAGATGAAGTTCTTCTCCAGCAGCTCCAGGTAGCGTTTCTCCTGGGAGCGCGCCTGCTCGCTCGCCGCCGCATCGCGCAAGGCGTTTGCCTCCGCCTGGCGCAATGCCGCCTGGTGGGGACGCGCGTCGATGCGGATCAGGGCCTGGCCCCTGCGCACCTCCTCGCCTTCCTTGAAGTTGATCTCGATGATCTGGCCATCGACGCGCGCTTTCACGCCGACGGTGGCGAGCGGTTCGGCATTGCCGATCGCCGCGATCCGCACCGGCGTGCTCTGCATGATGGCCGGCGTCACCACCACGGGCACCGCGACAGGGTCGCGCGCGGCATCCTTCTTCTCCCTTGCACCGGTGCCGTTGTTGAAATACACCCCGAGCGCAATCACCAACGCGGCTAGCGCGGCGCCGGCGGCAAAGACCTTGCGGCGGGTGCTCACCATGCAGGGACCGATTCACCGGCGTACAGTTCCGCGACCCGCTCGCGCCTGCGCACCAGATGCGCCTGCTCGCCATCCACCATGACCTCCGCCGCGCGCGGCCGCGAATTGTAATTCGAGCTCATGGCCATCGCGTAGGCCCCCGCCGACATGACGGCAAGCAGATCGCCGGGCCGCGCGGCGAGCGCGCGGTCCTTGGCGAGGAAATCGGCGCTTTCGCACACCGGGCCGACGATGTCGTAAACGCCTGTCGCGGCCGCTTCATCCTCCTCCAGCACCGGCAATACCTCGTGCCACGCGCCGTACAGTGCCGGGCGCAGGAGGTCGTTCATGGCGGCGTCCACGACGAGGAAACTCTTCGCTTCGCCCGGCTTCACGTACTCGACCCGCGTAATCAGTGCGCCCGCGCTGCCGACGATGGAGCGGCCGGGATCGACGATCAGTTTTTCTTTTCGCCCCGCCAGCACGCCGAGCGCGCCGTCGACGAACTCGCCGATCGGTGCCGGCGCCTCGTCGCGGTAGCGGATACCGAACCCGCCGCCGAGGTCGATGTGCGCCAGGCCGATGCCCGCGCGCTCGAGGCGCGTGGTGAGCGCAAGGATGCGCGCTGTGGCATCGATGAAGGGCCCGGCACCGGTCATCAGCGAGCCGATGTGGCAGCCGATGCCGACCACTTCGACCTGCGGCAGTCTGGATGCCTCGCGGTAGATGCGTTCGGCATCGGCATGGGGCACGCCGAACTTGCTCTGTTTCAGGCCGGTGGAAATGTAGGGGTGCGTCTTCGCATCGACGTCGGGATTGATGCGGAACGCAATCGGCGCGCGCTTGCCGCACCGCCCTGCGACCTGCGCCACGCGCTGCAACTCTCCTTCGGACTCGAGGTTCAGGCACAGGATGCCGGACTCGAGCGCGTACGCGATCTCGTCCTCGGTCTTGCCCACTCCCGAGAACAGGATTTTGCGCGGTTCGCCGCCCGCGGCCAGCACGCGCGCGAGTTCGCCGCCAGACACTATGTCGAAGCCGGCGCCCAGCTTTGCGAGCAACGCCAGGACAGCCAGATTGGAATTGGCCTTGACCGAATAGGCGACCAGCGCGGACCGGCCGGCCAGCGCAAGGGCGAACTCGCCGTAGTGCCGCTCGATCGCCGCGCGCGAATAGACATAGCAGGGCGTGCCGAAGCGCCGCGCAATCTCCTCGAGCGGAACCTGCTCGGCGCAAAGCGCGCCCTTGCGGTACTCGAATGCCATGGCGGGACTACTTCTTCTCGGTCGAGTCTTCCGCCTCAGCCGGGTAGGGCACCGGCTTGTACGCTTGGGGCTTGGGCGGCTTGACGCCCGGCGGCGGCTTGTCGCGCAGGTAAAGCGGGCCCTTCTGCCCGCAGCCTGCAGCCAAGATCAGCGCGGCGAGGAAAAATGCGGCGGCACGCATCCAATACTCGCTAAAATACTGATACTAGCAGGGAAATTGGACATGACGGACACCGAGTTCGAGGCGCTTGCCGGGAGCGCGCTGGCGGCGGTGGAGCACGCAATCGAGGCGACCGGGCTCGATATCGACATCCAGGCCAAGGGGGCTGGAGTGCTGGATCTTGAATTCGAGGACGGCAGCAAGATGATCATCAACCGCCACGCGGCAGCGCGTGAGATCTGGGTGGCGGCAAGATCCGGCGGATTCCACTTCCGCCACGACGGCACGGCCTGGCGCGACACACGCGATGGCGCCGAGTTGTTCGCAGCGCTTTCCGGGCTGGTGTCGGCGCAGGCGGGCGCGACGGTGACGCTGACGACCGCCTGACTGGCAGCTAATAATTGGGTGCCGAAGGATTGGCAGCCGCAGCATCTGCCGCGACGGGCGGCACGAAGGTGGGCAACAGCGTAAACGGCGGCGAGTCGTCCTTGGGGACGAACTCGGCATAGAAATACTCCGCAATGTGCTTCGCATCGCCCAGCGCCGCCGGGCCGATCTCGAATGTATCTGCGGTGACCACGCCATCGGGCACGATGCGCTGCATGTCGGGCACCCCCTGCAGCGCCTTCTCCATGTAGCCGGTCCAGATCGGCAGCGCCACCAGGGCCCCGGTCTGGTTGCGCCCCAGCGACTTGGGCAGGTCGAAGCCCACCCACGCCACGCCGACAAGCGCCGGGTTGTAGCCTGCGAACCACGCGTCGATGAATTCGTTGGTGGTGCCGGTCTTGCCCGCAATGTCCTTGCGGCCAAGGCTGGCGGTGCGCGCCGCCGTGCCGACACGCGCCACGTCCTGCATCAGGCTGTCCATGATGAACGCATTGCGCTCGTCTATAACGCGCAAGGACTCGTCCCCGGCGCGCTGCGGGCGCGCCACGCCGATCGGATTGCCGCGATCGTCGACTATCTTCTGAATGAAGTAGGGCTGCACTAGGTATCCGCCATTGGCGAACACGGCGTAGGCGCGCGCCAACTGCCACGCGGTGACGGTTCCCGAACCGAGCGCCATTGTCAGGTAGGGCGGGTGCCGCTCGGCGTCGAAACCGAAGCGCGTGATGTAATCCTGCGCGTACTTGACGCCGATCGCATCCAGGATGCGGATCGACACCATGTTCTTCGACTTGGCGAGCGCCGTACGCAGCCGCATCGGGCCTTCGAAGCGGCCGTCATAGTTCTTCGGTTCCCAGCGCTGGCTTCCCGTGACGTCCGCCTCGATGGCAATCGGATCGTCGGGCACCACAGTGGCAGCGGTGAAGCCGCGCTCGAGCGCGGCGGAATAGATAAACGGCTTGAAGGCCGAGCCCACCTGGCGCCAGGCCTGCGTAACGTGGTTGTATTTGCTGCGATTGAAATCGAACCCGCCGACCAGCGCCCGCACCGCGCCGTCGACCGGGTCGAGCGAGACGAACGCCGCCTCGGCCTCGGGCAGTTGCGCGATCTGCCAGCGCGATGCGTCGAGACGCTGCACGCGCAGGATTGCGCCGCGCCGGATGCGGCGTTGTGGCGAGGTGCGCTCGAGGGATCGCGCCGCGAAGCGCAGGCCCTCTCCCGCAATGCTGACGCGCTCGCCGTTCTTGAGGACGACCTTCACTTCGCGCGGGTTGGCAGCGAGCACCAGCGCGAGCCGCAGCTCCTCGTCGTCGGCGCGTTCCGCGAGCGCTTCCTCGAAATCGTCCTCGTCGGCTTCCGCGGGCAACTCGACGAATCCCTCCGGGCCGCGATAGCCCAGCCGCCGGTCGTAGTCGAGCAGCCCCGCCCGCAGAGCCGCGATGGCCGCCTGCTGATCGGCCTGGCGGATAGTGGTATAGACGCGGAAACCGCGGCTGTAAGCGTCATCGGGGTACTGCTCGTACACGGCCTGCCGCACCATCTCCGCGACGTAATCCCCCTGCACAACAAATGTGTTCACCACCCTGTGTACCGCGATCGGCGCCTTGACTGCGGCCTCGTGCTCCGTTTCATCGATGTATCCCAGTTCCTTCATGCGACGCAGCACGTAGTGCTGGCGCTGTTTGGCGCGCTGCGGATTGGCGACCGGATTGTAGAGCGAAGGGGCCTTGGGCAGCGCCGCGAGCATGGCTGCCTCGCCGAGCGTAAGCTGGTCGAGAGACTTGCCGAAGTAGACCTGCGCCGCGGCGGCGAACCCGTACGCACGCTGCCCCAGGTAGATCTGGTTGATGTAGAGCCCGAGGATCTGGTCCTTGCCGAGGCTATGCTCGATCTTGAGCGCCAGAAGCACCTCGTAGAGCTTGCGGGTGAGGGTCTTCTCGGAAGACAGGAAGAAATTGCGCGCAACCTGCATCGTAATCGTACTGGCCCCCTGCCGACGCCCGCCGGTGACCAGGTTGGCGTAGGCTGCACGTGCCACGCCGTAGTAGTCGATGCCCGAGTGCTGGTAGAACCGTTCGTCCTCTGCAGCGATGATGGCGTTGGTCAACGTTGGCGGCACGTCCTTGACGTCCACCAGCACGCGGCGCTCCTCGCCGAACTCCCCGATCAGCACCCCCTCTACCGTATAGACCCGCAGGGGAACCTTGGGCTGGTAATCGGTTAGCGCGTCCAGCGAGGGTAGGTTCGGATAGGCGAGTGCGACCACCAGGCCGATCAGGCAGACCACGGCAGCGATCAGGCCGCCGATCAAGGCCAGCGGAAAGGTCAAAAAACGAAGCCACATCAAGGGTATTAGACAACCATCGCGGCGTTAGTGCCGCGGCGATTGCGCCGGGCGGGGACTCGAGGGCATTATAGCCCTGCCCCGGAGGGTGACGGATTCGCTAGACACCGGTGGGAGTTGTTGCTAGCATTTAACGCAAATTCTACGTATCGTGCCTAAGGGCCGATACAAAAAGGGAAATAACGATGAATCTCGACATCTTCAGCCCGAAAGCGCCACCGCTGTTCGGGCTGGACATCAGTTCTTCGTCGGTGAAGATGCTGGAGATCGTCGAGGCCGGCAAAGGGACGTATCGCGTCGAGCGTTACGTCATCGAGCCCCTGCCGCGCGACGCCACCGTGGACGGCAACATCAGCAACCTCGAGTCCGTGGTCGAGGCGGTCAAGCGCGGCTACAAGCGGCTTGGCACCCGCTCCAAGCACGTCGCGATGGCGGTGCCGACCGGCGCTGTGATCACCAAGAAGATCATCGTACCGGCCAGCCTGCGCGAGACCGAATTGGAGGTGCAGGTCGAGTCGGAAGCCAACCAGTACATTCCCTTCGCCCTTGACGAAGTCAATCTGGACTTCCAGGTGGTGGGCCCTTCGCCCACGTCGCCGGATGAGCAGGAAGTGATGATTGCCGCGACGCGCAAGGAAAAAGTCGAGGACCGGGTGGCGGTGGCGGAGTCCGCCGGGCTCAAAGCTGCGGTCATGGACGTCGAGGCTTTTGCGCAGCAGGCGGCGCTTGGGCTGGTGGTCAAGCAGCTGCCCAATGGCGGCAAGGACATGAACGTCGCCATCGTCGACGTCGGCGCCAACGTGATGAACGTGAGCGTGATGCGCAACGAGCAGTCGATCTACACGCGCGAGCAGGCATTCGGCGGCAACCAGCTTACGCAGGACATTGTGGCGCGCTACGGCATGAGCGCGGAGGAAGCCGAGAACGCCAAGCGCTCCGGCGGCCTGCCGGACGATTTCGAGACCGAAGTGCTGCGGCCGTTCATGGAGAATCTGTCCATGGAAGTGCAGCGCGCGCTGCAGTTCTTCTTCACCTCGACGCAGTACCACAGCGTGGACCAGATACTTCTTGCAGGCGGCTCGGCCGTGATTCCCGGCATGGATGAGGTGGTGCACACCCGCACCCAGGTGCCGACCATGGTGGCCAATCCGTTCGCCTCGATGCAGGCCTCGCCGCGCATTCAGCTGAAGAAGCTGATGGTGGACGCGCCGTCGCTGATTGTCGCTTGCGGGCTGGCGATGCGGAGATTCGACCCATGAGCGTGCGCATCAACCTGCTGCCGCACCGCGAAGAGCGGCGCAAGCGCGGCCGGCACCATTTCGCGGTACTTGCCGGACTGACGGCGGCACTGGGCATTGCCATCGTCGGCGCCGGGTATCTGTATGTCGCCGGCATGATCTCCACCCAGGACGAGCGCAATGCGTTCCTCAAGTCCGAGATCGCCAAGCTGGACAAAGAGATCGCCGAGATCAAGAAGCTCAAGGACGAGATCGCGGCGCTGCTGGCGCGCAAGCAAATCATCGAGACACTGCAGGCCGATCGGGCGCAGACGGTGCACTTGCTGGACCAGCTGGTGCGGCAGATGCCGGAGGGCGTGTACCTGAAGAGCGTCCGGCAGCGCGGCGTCGGGGTCGGCCTGGTGGGTTACTCGCAGTCCAACGCACGCGTGTCGACCCTGATGCGCAACATCGAATCCTCGCCCTGGCTCGCCAATCCGAAACTGGTCGAGATCAAGGCGAGCACGGTGAACAAGAAGCGGCTGGCGGAGTTCAACATGAACCTGGTGGTGAAGCGCGTACCGGTGACGGACGCTGCCAAGGACGCTGCCAAGGGCGCTGCCAAGGCGCCGGCGAAGAAGGGATAGGCCATGGCGATCGACTTCAAGAGAATCGCCGAGGACTTCAAGGCCACCAACTGGCAGGATCCGGGCAGCTGGACCGGGATACCGAAGGCGGTGGTGCTCATCGCGATCGTGGTGGCGCTGCCGGTCGCGGGCTATTTCGGCCTCTGGCAGGGCCAGCTCACGGAGCTCGAGCAGGGCAAGGCGCAGGAGGTGAAGCACAAGGAGGACTACCTCAACAAGAAGAAGCAGGCGGTCAACCTCGATCTGCACAAGCAGCAGCTCAGGGAAATCGACACGCAGTTCGGCGCGCTGCTCAAGCAGTTGCCGAACAAGTCGCAAATGGATGCGCTGCTGGTCGACATCAACCAGGCCGGGCTCGGGCGCGGGCTGCAGTTCGAGTTGTTCAAGCCCGCCGCGCAGGAGATCGTGCGCGATTTCTACGCCGAGTTGCCGATCACCGTGAGGTTGATCGGCGTTTATCACGACATGGGGGCGTTCGCGAGCGATGTCGGGCAGCTTTCGCGCATCGTCACCCTGAACGACGTGGGCATCGAAGCGGGCAAGGACGGCAACCTGACCATGGATGTGACGGCGCGCACCTTCCGCTACCTGGACGATGAGGAAGTGTCGGCGCAGCGCAAGGCGGCTGCCGGGGCCAAGAAGGGGGCCAAGAAATGAAGCGGCTTTTCGCGCTGGCGTGCGTGGCAGCGCTCGCCGCGTGCGGCGGCGAGCAGTTCGGCGACCTGAAGAAAGAGCTGAACGACCTGACCAAGGACCTGCGCGGGCGGGTCGACCCGCTGCCGCAGGTGCGTCCCTACGAGCCGGTGCCCTATCAGGCCGAGAACGAGGTCGATCCGTTCCGTCCGGGGCGCATTGATGTGGCGGTCGCCGGCGGCCCGACCTCCAAGGAGGGCAGACCGGGCCCGGACATCGACAGGCCCAAGGAACCGCTCGAGGCGTTTCCGCTGGAGTCGATCCAGATGGTCGGCTCGCTGACGCAGGGCCGCGAGACTTTCGGGCTGGTCAAGGCCGGTCCCAATCTGTATCGCGTGCGCAAGGGCAACTACATGGGCCAGAACTTCGGCGTCATCACGGGCATCGACGAGTCCCAGATCAGCATGAAAGAGCTGATCCAGGAAGGCAGCGGCGAGTGGGTGGAGCGCTCGAGTTCGCTGCAACTGCAGGAGGTGAAGAAATGAAACTGACCAATGTCGTGCGGGCCGGCTGGCACGCGCTTTTCCTCTGGGTGGCGGCTTGCGGCATTGCGCTCGCACAGGGCAACAGCATCGAGGCGTTCGATGTCTCGCAGCAGGGTGGAAAGGTGGTAGTGCGCATCACCACCAAGGAACCGCTGAAGACCCCGCCACCGAGCTTCACCGTGGCCAACCCGGCGCGCATCGCGTTCGACTTCAGTGCAACCGGCAATGCGCTGGGCCGCAGCAGCCAGGACATCAGCCAGGGCGAATTGCGTTCGATGAACCTGGTGCAGGCGACGGACCGGACCCGCCTGGTGCTGAACCTGCGTCGCCCGGTCGCGCACGAGGTCGCGCTCGACGGCCGCAGCGTCGTGGTGACGCTGCAGGGAGCGGCTTCCACCACCGGCGACAAGGTGGCGAATTTTGCCGAAGGACGGGGCGATTCCAAGCACGCCATCCGCGACATCGATTTCCGGCGCGGGCGCACGGGCGAGGGCCGGGTGGTGGTGGACCTGTCCGACACCTCGACCGGCATCGATATCCGCCAGCAGGGGCAGAACATCATCGTCGACTTTCTCAAGACCGCGTTGCCGGACAACCTCCGGCGCCGGCTGGACGTGGTCGATTTCGCCACGCCGGTGCAGACGATCAGCGCGTTCCAGCAGGGCGAGAACGTGCGCATGGTGATCGAGCCTCGCGGCCAATGGGACCACAACGCCTATCAGACCGACACCCAGTTCGTGGTGGAGGTGAAGCCCGTGGCCGCGGACGCCGCGCCGCAAAAGGGACGCTACACCGGCGAGAAGCTGTCGCTGAATTTCCAGAACGTGGAAGTGCGTGCCGTGCTCAACGTGATCGCCGACTTTACCGATCTCAACGTCATCACCAGCGACAGTGTGGGCGGCAACATCACGCTGCGATTGAAGGACGTGCCCTGGGACCAGGCGCTGGAGATCATCCTGCAGACCCGGGGCCTGGACAGCCGCAAGAACGGCAACGTGATCTGGATAGCGCCGCGCGACGAACTCGCCACGCGCGAGAAGCTCGCGCTCGAGGCGACGGCGCAGATCAACGACCTGGAGCAGACGCGCACCGAGGCCTTCCAGATGAATTACCAGAAGGCGGCCGACGTGCAAAAGCTGCTCTCCGACAAGACGCAGCCGATCCTCTCCAAGCGGGGCAGCGCGGTGGTGGATGCCCGCACCAACACCCTGTTCGTGCAGGACACCCCGAGCCGGCTCGAGGACGTGAGGAAGCTGGTCGCCAGGATCGACGTGCCGGTGCGCCAGGTGATGATCGAGGCGCGCATCGTCGAGGCGAGCGACTCGTTCTCCAAGAACCTGGGGGTGCGGCTTGGCTATCATGACCTCAATCCCAGCACAGCCGGCAGCGGCACCCAGCCACGCGCCTCCATCGGTGGCGGCCTGGGCGATGTGGGCGGCCACGCCGGAGGCGGGGCACAGGGCGGCACGCCGGTGTTCATTCCGGACAGCCTGTCGGTCAACATGCCGGCCGCCGGCCTGAACTCGCAACCCGCAGGCGTGTTCTCCTTGATCCTGTTCAACAGCGCGGCCACGCGCTTCCTCAATCTGGAGATCAGCGCGCTGGAGGCCGACGGCAAGGGCAAGATCATTTCCAGCCCGCGCGTCCTGACCGCCGACCAGGTGGAGGCGCTGATCGAGCAGGGCACGGAGATCCCCTACCAGCAGGCGACCTCGTCCGGCGCGACCTCGGTGTCGTTCCGCAAGGCGAGCCTCGCGCTCAAGGTGAAACCGCAAATCACGCCCGACGGCAACATCATCATGACGCTCGACGTGAACAAGGACGCACCGGGCGCGACCACCCCGGCGGGCGTGCAGATCAGCACCAAGCACGTGAAGACCGAGGTGCTGGTCGAGAACGGCGGCACGGTGGTGATCGGCGGCATCTTCGAGCAGACCGACCGCACCGACGTCACGCAGGTGCCCTGGTTCGGCGACCTGCCGATCGTCGGCTGGATGTTCAAGAACAAGGTTACCAACGCGCAGAAGACCGAGCTGCTGGTATTCATCACGCCGCGCATCGTCAACGAGCGCATGACGGTGCGCTGAAGAATTTGCCAGGACTCCTCCTTGGACGCACGGCCGGGCCCTCCCGGCCGTTTTTGTTTCCGGCCTCGGCAGCCTCCGTACAATAGGCGCATGCAAGGCGCGCGCAACGTGTTCCTGGTGGGCATGATGGGGGCGGGCAAGACCACCGCCGGCCGCATTCTGGCGCGCCGCCTGAAGCGCACGTTCTACGACTCGGACCAGGAGATCGAGCGGCGTTGCGGAGTGAAAATCCCGGTAATCTTCGACATTGAAGGCGAGGCGGGTTTCCGGCAGCGGGAAGCGGCCGCGATCGCCGAACTCACCGGGCTGGAGGATGTCGTGTTAGCCACCGGCGGTGGCGCGGTGCTCGCGCCCGCGAGCCGGCGCCACCTTGCCGCCCGCGGCACTGTGGTCTACCTGCATGCGCGGCCTGCAGCCCTGTACGAAAGGGTCCGCCAGGACAAGAACCGGCCGCTGCTTGCGACCGACGACCCGCTTGCGCGCCTCGAGGCGCTCTACGGGGAGCGCGATCCCCTGTACCGTGAGGTGGCGGACATCGTCACTGACACCGGCCGGCAGAGCGTGCAGAGCCTGGCACGCCACCTGCTCGGCCAATTGAAGGAAACATGGAAACTGTCCGCGTAGAACTCGGCGGGCGCTCCTATCCCATCCACATCGGCGCGGGAATTCTGGACGCCGCCGAGCTTTACCGCCCTCACCTGGGCGCCGGGCGCGTTGCCGTAATCACCAACCCGGTGGTGGCGCCGCTCTACCTCGAACGCGTGAGGGGCGCGCTCGAACGCGCCGGCGCTGTGGCGCCGCTCGATGTGCTGGTCGACGATGGCGAGCAGGCGAAGAGCTGGGGCGCGCTGGAGCGCGTGTTCGACGCATTGCTTGGTGCGCGCGTCGGCCGCGACGGCGTGATTGTCGCGCTGGGCGGCGGCGTGGTCGGCGATCTCGCCGGATTCGCGGCCGCGGTCTACCAGCGCGGCATTCCCTACCTCCAGGTGCCTACGACGCTCCTTGCCCAGGTGGATTCGTCGGTGGGCGGAAAGACGGCGATCAACCACGCGCGCGGCAAGAACATGATCGGTGCGTTTCACCAGCCCGCCGCAGTCATCGCCGACGTCGGCGCGCTGGCGACGCTGCCGGAGCGCGAGTTGCGCGCTGGCGCGGCCGAGGTCATCAAGCACGGTTTCGCGCTGGATGCGGCCCTGGTGGAATGGCTCGAAGCGAAGCTCGAGGCGCTGCTTGCGCGCGAACCGGGTGCGCTGACGCACGCGGTGCGCCGCTCCTGCGAGCTCAAGGCGACGGTGGTCGCGGCGGACGAGCGCGAGAGCGGGCGACGCGCGGTGCTCAACCTGGGGCATACCTTTGGCCACGCCATCGAGGCGGGTGCCGGCTACGGCGCGTGGCTGCACGGGGAAGCCGTGGCCGCCGGGATGGTGATGGCTGCCGAACTTTCGGTGCGAGCGGGCCTGCTGGAGGCCGCGGACGCGGCGCGTTTGCGCGCCTTGGTGATACGCGCTGGCCTGCCTGCCAAGGGACCGTCGATGGCACCGGAGCGCTACTTGGAGCTGATGATGCTGGACAAGAAGGCTGCGGGCGGCCGTATGCGCTTCATCCTGCTCGAACGCATCGGGCGCGCTGTGATGCGGGGCGATGTGGACGAACGGCTGGTGCGGGACGTGCTAGCCGCCGGCGCGCCACCTGCGTCGGCTGCTGCGGCGCGGTAGGGCCCCAAATCCAGAAACCCTTGTTGCCGCAGGGCTCTACGGGTATATTTCCTCGGTTGCCTGCCGTTTTTGTGCAGAGCGGCGAAAGCTCGCGAAACTTCTTCACGAACAGAGAGTTAACAGTGGATTCGCAATTCTCGCCTGTCGCGCAGGGACTGTATGACCCGAGAAACGAGCACGATGCCTGTGGCGTAGGCTTCGTCGCGCACATCAAAGGCAAGAAGTCGCACGCGATCATCGAGCATGGGCTCACGATCCTGAAAAACCTTACCCACCGCGGCGCGGTGGGCTGGGATCCGAAGCTCTCCGATGGCGCGGGCTGCCTGATCCAGATCCCAGACAGGCTGCTGCGCGAGGAGATGGCCGGGCAGGGCGTGACGCTACCGCCGCTGGGGCAATACGGCGTGGGCATGGTGTTCCTGCCGCGCGATCCCGCGAGCCGCCTCGCCTGCGAGTACGAGATCGAGCGCGCGATCAAGGACGAAGGCCAAGTGCCGCTCGGCTGGCGCGACGTGCCGGTGGACAATTCCGATCTTGCCGAACCGGCGCAGCGCCTGGAGCCCGTGATCCGGCAGGTACTGGTCGGCCGGGGTGCCGGCGTGATGGTCACCGATGCGCTCGAGCGCAAGCTCTACATCATCCGCAAGAGCGCGGGGCATGCGATCCAGGCGCTGCGGCTCGAGCACGGCAAGGAGTTCTACGTGCCGACCATGTCGGCGCGCACCATCTGCTACAAGGGCATGCTGATGGCCTATCAGGTCGGGGCGTACTACCTTGACCTGCAGGATCCGCGCGTCGAGTCTGCGTTCGCGCTGGTGCACCAGCGCTTCTCGACCAACACGTTCCCATCGTGGGACCTCGCGCACCCGTTTCGCATGATTTGCCATAACGGCGAGATCAACACGGTGCGCGGCAACGTCAACTGGATCCGCGCGCGCCAGGGCGCGATCTCGAGCCCGATCCTCGGCAAGGATCTCGACAAGATCTGGCCGCTCATTTACGACGGCCAGTCCGACTCGGCATCGTTCGACAACGCGCTGGAGCTGCTGGTGATGGGCGGCTACTCGGTCGCCCACGCCATGATGATGATGATCCCGGAAGCGTGGGAGAACCACACGCTGATGGATCCGAGCCGGCGTGCGTTCTACGAGTACCACGCGGCGATGATGGAACCCTGGGACGGCCCGGCCTCGATCGCGTTCACCGATGGCCGCCAGATCGGCGCCACGCTCGACAGGAACGGCCTGCGGCCTTCGCGCTACATCGTCACCGATGACGATCTCGTGATCATGGGCTCGGAATGCGGCTGCCTGCCGGTCCCCGAGGAGCGGATCATCAAGAAGTGGCGCCTGCAACCGGGCAAGATGTTCCTGGTCGACCTCGAAAGAGGCCGCATCGTCGACGACAAGGAACTCAAGGACACGCTCGCCGCCGCGAAGCCCTATGCCGAGTGGATCGAGCGCATCCGCGTCAAGCTCGATGAGGTCGAGTCCGAGAAAACGACGCCGCTCAAGTCGCCGGTGGCGCTGCTCGACCGGCAGCAGGCCTTCGCTTACACGCAGGAAGACCTCAAGTTCCAGCTGCTGCCCATGGCGCAGGCGGGCGAGGAAGCCGTCGGCTCGATGGGCAACGACGCTTCGCTGGCGGTGCTTTCGAGTAAACACAAGACGCTGTACCACTATTTCCAGCAGCTCTTCGCGCAGGTGACGAACCCCGCGATCGATCCGATCCGCGAGGAACTGGTGACATCGCTCGTCAGCTTCATCGGACCGAAGCCGAACTTGCTCGGCATCGACGAGATGAACCCGCCGCTGCGCCTGGAAATGGGTCAGCCGGTTCTCGACTTCTACGAGATGGAGAAGATCCGCTACATCGAGCGCTACACGGGCGGCAAGTTCCGCTCGCTCGAGCTCGACATCACCTACCCCGCCGCCTGGGGCAAGGAGGCGATCGAGGCGCGGCTCGCCTCGCTTTGCGCGCAGGCCGAGGACGCTGTGCGCTCGGGCTATTCCATTGTGATCGTGTCCGATCGCCTGGTGGACCGCGAGCGGGTGGCGATCCCTGCGCTGCTCGCGCTCTCGGCGATCCACCAGCACCTGGTGAACAAGGGCCTGCGCACCAGCACCGGGCTGGTGGTGGAGACGGGCTCGGCGCGCGAAGTGCACCACTTCGCGCTGCTCGGTGGCTACGGGGCGGAAGCCGTGCACCCCTACCTCGCGCTCGAAACGCTGCTGGCGATGCATTCGGGGGATCCCGCGGCGGGCTCCAAGGCGATCAAGAACTATGTCAAGGCGGTCGGCAAGGGCTTGAAGAAGGTGATGTCCAAGATGGGCATCTCCACGTACATGTCCTACACCGGCGCGCAGATCTTCGAGGCGGTCGGGCTCGCGCGCTCGCTCGTGCAAAAGTACTTCGGCGGCACCGCTTCGAGCGTCGAGGGCATTGGCGTGCTGGAGGTGGCCGAAGAGGCGCTCCGCGCCCACCAGGCCGCGTTCGGCGAGAAGGACCCGCTGCTGCAATCGATGCTCGACGCGGGCGGCGAATACGCCTGGCGCGTACGCGGCGAGGAGCACACCTGGACGCCGGATGCGATCGCCAAGCTGCAGCATTCGGCGCGGCAGAACTCCTATTCGACCTACAAGGAATACGCGGCGCTTATCAACGACCAGTCGAAGCGCCACTTGACGCTGCGTGGGCTGTTCGAGTTCAGGTTCGGCGAGCGCAAGCCGGTGCCGATCGAGGAAGTCGAGCCTGCCGCCGAGATCGTCAAGCGCTTCTCGACCGGCGCCATGTCGCTCGGCTCGATTTCGACCGAGGCGCACACGGTGCTCGCGATCGCGATGAATCGGATCGGCGGGAAATCCAATACCGGCGAGGGCGGCGAGGACCGCAAGCGCTACGCGAGAGTCGCAGCGGGCGAGACGCTGATGTCACGCCTGGGCCGCGAGCGCGTCGAGGTCGACGTTCCCCTCCAAGAGGGTGACTCGCTTAAGTCCAAGATCAAGCAGGTCGCCTCCGGCCGCTTCGGCGTCACCGCCGAGTATCTGGCGTCCGCCGAGATGATGCAGATCAAGATCGCGCAGGGGGCCAAGCCCGGCGAGGGCGGCCAGCTGCCCGGGCGCAAGGTATCGGAGTACATCGCGGAGATCCGCTATGCGACTCCCGGCGTCGAGCTCATTTCCCCGCCGCCGCACCATGACATCTACTCAATCGAGGACATTGCGCAGTTGATCCACGACCTCAAGAACGCGAACCCCGAGGCCGCGGTCAGCGTCAAGCTGGTGTCCGAGGTCGGCGTCGGCACTGTCGCCGCGGGGGTGTCGAAAGCCAAGTCGGACCACGTGACCATCGCCGGCCACGACGGTGGCACCGGCGCTTCGCCTTGGTCCTCCATCATGCACGCCGGGACGCCCTGGGAGCTCGGGCTCGCGGAGACGCAGCAGACGCTGGTGCTGAACCGCCTGCGCGGCAGGATCGCGGTGCAGGTCGACGGCCAGCTGAAGACCGGCCGCGACGTGGTGATCGGTGCGCTGCTCGGGGCGGACGAGTTCGGCTTCTCCACCGCGCCGCTCGTCGTCGAGGGCTGCATCATGATGCGCAAGTGCCACCTCAATACCTGCCCGGTTGGCATTGCAACGCAGGATCCGGTGCTGAGAAAGAAATTCGAGGGCAAACCCGAGCAGGTGGTGAACTTCTTCTTTTTCGTCGCCGAAGAGGCGCGCGAGCTGATGGCAAAGCTCGGCGTGCGCAAGTTCACCGACCTCATCGGCCGCGCCGATTTGCTCGACACGCGAACAGGAATCGAGCACTGGAAGGCGAAGGGACTCGATTTCTCGAAGATCTTCTACATGCCGAAGATGCCGGCCGAGGTCGCGCGCTTCCATTGCGAGTCGCAGAGCCACGGCCTGGAGAAGGCGCTCGACAACCGCCTGATCGAACTCGCGCGGCCGGCGCTGGAACGCGGCGAGAAGGTGACGATCGAGATGCCGATCCGCAACATCCACCGCACGGTAGGGACCATGCTCTCGGGCCGCATCGCCAAGCGCTACGGGCACGAAGGCCTGCCCGACGAGACGATCCACCTGCGCTTCGCCGGCTCCGCCGGGCAGAGCTTCGGCGCGTTCCTGGCGCGCGGCGTGTGGCTCGATCTCATCGGCGACACCAACGACTACTGCGGCAAGGGGCTCTCCGGCGGACGAATTTCCGTTCAACCCTCGCCCAAGTTCCGCGGCGAGCCGACCGAGAACATCATCACCGGCAACGTCGTGCTGTACGGCGCGATCGAGGGCGAGGCTTATTTCCGCGGCGTCGCCGGCGAGCGCTTCGCGGTGCGCAATTCGGGCGCGCAGGCAGTGGTGGAAGGCGTGGGCGATCACGCCTGCGAGTACATGACCGGCGGCAGCGTGGTGGTGCTGGGCACCACCGGGCGCAATTTTGCCGCCGGAATGTCAGGCGGCGTCGCCTACGTGCTCGACGAGGACGGCAGCTTCGCCAAGCGCTGCAACACCGCGATGGTCGCGCTCGAATCCCTCGCCCCGGAGCACGAGCAGGAGGCGAAACTCGCACGCGAGCTCTGGCACAAGGGTGCCGCCGACGAGGTGATCGTCAAGCGACTCATCGAGCGCCACGCCCACTACACGGGAAGCGCGCGCGCGAAGCGGATCCTGGAACGCTGGAGCGAGGTCCGGCCCAAGTTCGTCAAGGTGTTCCCGCACGAGTACCGGCGCGCTCTGGGCGAGCTCGCTGCCAAGCAGCGCCGCCGCGCGGCCTAGTGGCGATGGGCAAGATCACCGGCTTCATGGAATACGAGCGCCTGGAGGAGCCGCACCAGGCGCCGCAGGCGCGCAAGCAGCACTACCGCGAGATCTACCTGCATCTCCCCGACGAGGATGCGAAAATCCAGGGCGCGCGCTGCATGGACTGCGGCATCCCGTTCTGCATGTCGGGCTGCCCGGTCAACAACATCATTCCGGACTGGAACGACCTGGTGTACCGCGGCGACTGGAAGGGCGCGATCGAGACGCTGCACTCGACCAACAACTTTCCCGAGTTCACCGGACGCATCTGCCCCGCGCCTTGCGAGGAAGCTTGCGTGCTGCGCATCAACGAGGACCCGGTCGGCATCAAGTCGATCGAGCACGCGATCATCGACAAAGCGTGGCAAGAGGGCTGGGTGAAGCCGCAGCCTGCGGCGCACAAGACTGGAAAGAAGGTCGCGGTCGTGGGTTCGGGTCCGGCAGGACTTGCCTGCGCGCAGCAGCTGGCGCGCGCCGGGCATGGGGTCACGCTGTACGAAAAGAGCGACCGCATCGGCGGCTTGCTGCGTTACGGCATACCCGATTTCAAGCTCGACAAGAGCGTGATCGACCGCCGCCTGGAACAGATGCGAGCCGAAGGCGTCGAGTTCCGTACCCGCGTGTGCGTTGGCAAGGAGCCGCCCGGCAGGGGTGTGCCCAACGATGCCGCCGAGATGCTCGCCCCGCAGGGACTGCGCGCCGAGTTCGACGCGGTGGTGCTCTGCGGGGGCGCCGAGCAGCCGCGCGATCTGCCGATTACAGGGCGCGAGCTCGACGGCATCCACTTCGCCATGGAGTTCCTGCCGCTGCAGAACAAGCGCGTCGCTGGCGACGAGAACGTGCAGGACCTGTGGGCGAGCGGCAAGCACGTCGTCATCATCGGCGGCGGCGATACCGGCTCCGACTGCGTCGGCACTGCGAACCGCCACGGCGCCGCTTCGGTGATCAATTTCGAGCTGTTGCCGATGCCGCCGGACGTCGAGCGCAACCCCGTGTGGCCGTACTGGCCGACCCGGCTGCGCACCTCCTCCTCGCACGAGGAAGGCGTCGAGCGTGACTGGTCGGTGGCGAGCAAGCGCTTCATCGGCGAGAACGGCAAGCTAAGGGCGCTCGAAGCCGTGCGCCTGGAGTGGAAGGACGGCAAGCCGGTCGAGGTGACTGGCTCCGAGTTCACGCTCCCGGCCGACCTCGTGCTCCTCGCCATGGGCTTTGTCTCGCCGGTGCAGTCGCTGCTCACGGAGTTCGGTGTGCAAAAGGACGTACGCGGCAACGCCAAGGCCACGACCGACGGAGCGGGGTGCTACGCCACCAGCGTGCCCAAAGTGTTCGCCGCCGGCGACATGCGGCGCGGCCAGTCGCTCGTGGTGTGGGCGATCCGCGAAGGGCGCCAGGCCGCGCGCGCGGTGGACGAGTTCCTGATGGGAGCGTCCGCGCTGCCGCGCTGACGGCGGCGGCTAGTCGCTCGCCGGGGCGATGCGGTACTCGAGCACCTGCTGGTTTGCCTTCAAAGCGTCGGACAGCGCGCGCACGCCTTGCGCGCCGACTGAGCGCAGCACCATGCGGTATTCGAACCGGGTGCCCTCGTCGCCCAACCGGTAGTTCAGGTTGTAGACCGAGAATCCGTGCTGCGTCACGAGCTGGCGCAATTCGGGTTCCGGCATCACCGCATCGCGCGCGAAACGCACCGAGAAGTTGGCGTAGAACTCGGTCGGAATCTTGCTTTCGATCCAGCGGAACACCGACAGCGTGCCGAGCGTAAGCACGGCGCCGATGCCCGCGGCGAAATAGAACCCGATCCCGGTGAGGATGCCGATGGCGGCCGTCACCCAGATTGACGCCGCCGTCGTCAGGCCGCGCACTGACAGGCCTTCCTTGACGATCACGCCGGCGCCGAGAAAGCCGATGCCGGTCATGATGCCCTGCGCCATCCGGGTCGGATCGATGGCGACGCGCGCGCCGCTTTGCGCGTTGAACCACTGGTGCTCGTACACCGTCACGAGCATCAGCAGGCTGGAGGCCACGCACACCAGCGCGTGCGTACGAAAGCCTGCGGCGCGCCCGCGGTAGCTGCGCTCAAGGCCGATAATGCCGCCCGCGGCCAACGCGGCCACCAGCCTGAAGAGGATCTCAAAGTACTCGTTGCTCAAGGCGCTGCCCGCGACGAATGAGTGTCATGATAAAGCGGTTTTCCATGATCTTTCAAGGAGTTCGCCAGAATCCGGATGCTAGAATTCGGCGCCATGAGCCTCGCCGTCGTCGTGCTCGCTGCAGGACAGGGCAAGCGCATGCATTCCGCGCTGCCGAAGGTGCTGCATCCCCTTGCCGGCCGGCCCTTGCTCTCGCACGTTCTTGACGCCGCGCGCGCGCTCAAGCCCAAGCAAATTCTCGTTGTGCACGGTCACGGTGGCGCCGAAGTGCGGGCTGCCTTCGGCGACGCAGGCGTCGAATGGGTCGAGCAGGCGCGCCAGCTCGGCACGGGCCATGCGCTGGCGCAGGCACTGCCCAAAGTGGCGCGTGGCGCGCAAGTCCTGGTGCTGAACGGCGATGTACCCCTGCTGCGCGCCGAGATGCTCAAGCGCCTCGTGGCGGCGTCGAAGAAGGGTCTTGCCATCTGCACCTCCGACCTTACCGACGCGACAGGCTACGGGCGCGTGGTGCGCGACGCCGGCCAACGCGTGCTGCGCATCGTCGAGCACAAGGATGCGGGGGCGAAGGAATTGCGCATCCGCGAGTGGTACGCCGGATTCCTTGCGGCGCCGCGGCAACGCCTGTCGGCATGGCTGTCCAAAGTGAAGCGGTTGAATTCCCAGAAGGAGTATTACCTGACCGACTTGATCGCGCTCGCCGTACAAGACGGAGTCGAAGTCGCCACGGTTGCCGCGGGGGATCCCTGGGAAGTGGCGGGTGTCAATTCACGCCACGAGCTGGCGCTGCTCGAGCGCGCCTACCAGAACGCGCAGGCGAGGAGGCTGCTCGACGCGGGCGTCGGGCTCGCCGACTTGTGGCGGGTGGACGTGCGCGGCAAACTGTCCTGCGGGCGCGACGTGTCGATCGACGTGAACTGCGTGTTCGAGGGCGAAGTGACCCTCGGGGACCGCGTGCGCATCGGCCCGAATTGCCTGCTGCGCAACGTCACTGTGGCGGCGGACACTGAGATCCTGGGCTACTCGGTCCTCGAAGCGGCGACGATCGGCAAGCGCTGCCGGATCGGACCGTTTTCGCGCATGAGGCCCGGCGTCACGCTGGGCGATGAAGTGCACATCGGCAACTTCGTCGAGTTGAAGGCGAGCCGCGTCGGCATCGGCTCCAAGGCCAACCACCTGTCCTATATCGGCGATGCGGAAGTCGGTGCGCGCGTCAACATCGGTGCCGGCACCATTACCTGCAACTACGACGGCGCCGGCAAGTATCGCACCTTGATCGAGGACGACAGCTTCATCGGTTCGGACACGACCCTCGTCGCCCCGGTGACGATCGCCAGGGGTTCGTACATCGGCGCCGGCTCCACCATCAGCAAGAACACGCCGCCCGGGCAATTGACCCTGTCGCGCGCCAGGCAGGTGTCCGTGCCGGGCTGGAAGCCGCCGAGGAAGAAGTAATCATGTGCGGAATCGTCGGCGCCGCCGCGCGGCGCGACATCGTGCCGGTGCTGATCGAAGGCCTGCGGCGCCTCGAGTATCGCGGCTACGATTCCTGCGGCGTGGCCGCGATCGGCGAGGGCAAGCTGTCGCGCGTGCGCAGCGTCGCGCGCGTCTCTGACCTGGCCGCTCAAGTGTCGCAGCTGAAGCTGGCCGCCGAAACCGCGATCGCGCATACGCGCTGGGCCACGCACGGCGCACCGGTGACCCGGAACGCGCACCCGATGGTCTCGCGCGACGAGATCGCGGTGGTGCACAACGGCATCATCGAAAACTACGAAGAGTTGCGCACCGAGCTGAAGGCGAAAGGCTATGCCTTCGACAGCCAGACGGACACCGAAGTCATCGCTCACTTGGTCCACAGCCACTATGCGGGCGACCTTTTCCAGGCGGTGCGGCGTGCAGTGAAGCGGCTCGCCGGCGCCTACGCCATCGCGGTGGTGGCGAGGAGCCAGCCGCATCGTGTGGTCGGCGCGCGGGCCGGCAGCCCTCTGGTAGTGGGCGTGGGCACGCAGGAGATGTTCTTCGCCTCCGACGCGCTTGCGTTGGCCGGCACCACCGACCGCATCGCCTACCTCGAGGAGGGCGACGTGGCGGAGATCGACGTAGAGGGCTTTCGCGTGAGGGACGCCGCGGACAAAGAGGCCAGGCGCGAGGTGCGCACGGTCAAGGCGACCGGCACCACGGTCGAGCTGGGACCCTACCGCCACTACATGCAGAAGGAGATCTTCGAGCAGCCCAGCGCCGTCGCCGACACCCTCGAAGGCGTGGAAGCGGTGACGCCCGCGCTCTTCGGCAAGGACGCGCAGCGGACGTTGCAGGGTGTGCGGAGTGTCCTCATCCTCGCCTGCGGCACCAGCTACTACTCGGGGCTCACGGCGAAATACTGGATCGAATCGCTCTCGCGGCTGCCGACGCAGGTCGAGATCGCGAGCGAGTACCGCTACCGCGACAGCGTGCCCGATCCGGCCGCACTGGTGGTGGTGGTGTCGCAGTCGGGAGAGACCGCCGACACGCTCGCCGCCCTGCGGCACGCGCGCAAGCTGGGCCAGAAGCGCACGCTCGCGATCTGCAACGTCGCCACCAGCGCCATGGTGCGCGAGACGCGGCTCAGCTTCCTGACGCACGCCGGCGTCGAGATCGGCGTCGCCTCGACCAAGGCCTTCACCACCCAGCTCACTGCCCTGTTCCTGCTCGCGCTGGTACTGGCGAAGTTGCGCCGCCGCCTGCCGGCGCGCGCGGAGGCGCAGCACCTCAGGCGCCTGCGCCACCTGCCCAAGGCGCTCGCCGCAGCGCTGGCCCTTGAACCTCAGGTCATCGCCTGGGCGGAGCGCTTCACGAAAAAGGAGCACGCCCTGTTCCTCGGCCGCGGGCTGCACTACCCGATCGCGCTGGAAGGCGCGCTGAAGCTGAAGGAAATCTCCTACATTCACGCCGAGGCGTATCCGGCGGGAGAGTTGAAGCACGGGCCGCTCGCGCTGGTCACCGAGGAGATGCCGGTGGTGACGGTGGCGCCGAACGATGCGCTGCTGGAAAAGCTGAAGTCCAACATGCAGGAAGTGCGCGCGCGCGGCGGGGAGCTCTACGTGCTGGCCGATGGCGACACGCGCATCGCGACGCAGGAAGGCATGCACGTGATCCGGCTGCCCGAGCACTACGGGCTGCTCTCGCCGATCCTGCACGTGGTGCCGCTGCAGTTGCTCGCGTACCACACCGCCCTGGCGCGCGGCAGCGACGTGGACAAGCCGAGGAACCTGGCGAAGTCGGTGACCGTGGAGTGAATCGCTACGATGCAGTCGTGGTCGGGGCCGGGCACAACGGCCTCACTTGCGCCTGCTATCTCGCGCGCGGCGGACTGAAGGTCAAGGTGCTCGAGCGGCGGCCGCGCGTCGGCGGTGCCTCGGTCACCGAGGAGTTCCATCCGGGCTTTCGCAACTCGGTCGCCGCCTACACGGTGAGCCTGTTGCAGGCGAAGGTGATTCGCGATCTGCGCCTCGCCGAGCACGGGCTGCGCATCGTCGAGCGGCCGGTCGCCAATTTCCTGCCGCTCGAGAACGGCTACCTGAAAGTGGGCGGGGGACTCGGGGCGACGCAGCGCGAGTTCGCCAGGTTTTCCGCGCGCGACGCCGAGCGCCTGCCCGCGTACTGGGCGAAGCTCGAGCGCGTGGCGGATGTGCTGCGCGCGACGGTGCTCGAAACGCCGCCGAACGTCGGCGGTGGCGTGCGCGACGCGCTGGCGATGTTCCGGGTCGGGCGCCGCCTGAAGGGTCTGGACATGGAGGCGCGGCGCGACCTGCTCAAGTTCTTCACGCGCAGCGCGGCCGACTGGCTGGAGGACTGGTTCGAGTCCGATCCCGTCAAGGCGGCGTTCGGCTTCGACGCGGTGGTAGGCAACTATGCGAGCCCTTGCCACGCGGGCACGGCTTACGTCCTGCTGCATCACTGCTTCGGCGAGGTGAACGGCAAGCGCGGCATCTGGGGGCACGCCATCGGCGGCATGGGAGCGATCAGCGAGGCGCTCGCCGCCGAGGCGCGGCGGCTGGGGGTCGAGATCCAGTGCGATGCGCCGGTGGCCCAGGTCAGGCCCGGCGTCGTGGTGCTCGCCGACGGCAAGGAGGTCGCAGGGCGCGCGATCGTCGCCAACGTCAACCCGAAGCTGCTGTTCCTCAAGCTGGTCGATGCCTCGCTGCTCGAGCGCGACTTTCGCGAGCGCATGGAGCGGTACAAGTGCGGCTCGGCCACTTTCCGCATGAACGTCGCGCTCTCCGTGCTGCCGCGCTTTGCCTGCCTGCCGGAGCCGGGGCCCCACCATGCGTCGGGGATCATCCTGGCCCCGTCGCTGGGCTATATGGATCGCGCGTACCTGGATGCGCGCGCCGGAGGCATCGCGCGCGCGCCAATCGTGGAGATGGTGATCCCGAGCACTCTGGACGACACGCTCGCGCCCAAGGGTGCGCATGTGGCGAGCCTGTTCTGCCAGCACTTCGCGCCCGAGGCGGACTGGGCGGCGCGCAAGCAGGAGGCGATTGAACGAATCTTCGACGTGGTCGAGTCGCATGCCCCCGGATTCAGGCAGAGCGTGATTGCGCAGACCGCGCTGTCGCCCGCCGACCTGGAGCAGGAGTTCGGCCTGGTCGGCGGCGACATCTTCCACGGCCAGCTCTCGCTCGACCAGCTCTGGTCGGCGCGGCCGGTGCTGGGGCACGCCGATTACCGCATGCCCGTGCCGGGGCTGTACCTGTGCGGCTCGGGCGCGCACCCTGGCGGCGGGGTCACCGGCGCCCCCGGGCACAACTGCGCGCGCGAGGTGCTGCGCGACCTGGGATGGAGTTAGGCGGGAACCCGATGGCGTTGCCGAGGTCTGCTTGCAGCTACCCAATCGAATCGATGAACAAGGCTCATTGATGAAGCAAGTGATTCTTGCAATAACCCTTGGACTCGCCCAAGTCGTGTTCGCAGATGGCGACAAGGGGCACTCGCCGAAGGCGATCGACTACTCGAAGGCCGAGGCGACGTCTTTCGGCATCGCCGCCGATCCACGCAAGGCGAAGCGCACTATCCGCGTCGACATGAGCGACAGCATGCACTTCACCCCCTCCGAGATCGAAGTGCGGCGCGGGGAGGTCGTGCGCTTCGTCGCCGCGAACAGGGGGCAGGTGCTGCACGAGATGGTGCTCGGCACGCTGGACAGGTTGAAGAAGCACGCGGAGCTGATGAAGAAGTTTCCCGGCATGGAGCACGACGAGCCGCACATGGCGCACGTCGCGCCCGGAAAGACCGGGGAGATCGGCTGGCGATTCACGAACACGGGAACGTTCTACTTCGGCTGCCTGATCCCGGGGCATTTCGAGGCCGGGATGATGGGCAAGGTGATGGTGAAATGATGAAACGCAGCAGGACCTATCCAGAAGGAGCGGAAACCATGAAACGCCTTGCTGCCCTGATGCTCGTCGCCGCCTTTGCGGCGCCGGCCGCGATGGCTGATGACAAGCATCACACAGGCGACCTCGCTGATGGCGAGATTCGCAAAGTGGACAAGGATGCAAGAAAGATCACCATCAAGCACGGGCCGCTGCAGAATATCGACATGCCGGCGATGACCATGGTGTTCCAGGTGAAGGACTCCGGGGTGCTCGATCAGTTGAAGGCGGGCGACAGAGTGAAGTTTCGGGCCGAGAAGATCGGTGGCGCCTACACCGTGACGAAGATAGAGCCGGTGAAGTAGCGCTCCCGATCGACATCGTTGGGCCTCAATCCTGATGTTGCTGGCCTTGCGCCCGCTTGCTGGGAATTGTGCAAGGCGAGTTTTGATCTAGATCAAGCGCATTCGGACTGGCCGGCGCATATTTGGCGCAGCGAGCGATGACGGCCGTGAAGCATGCATTGGCAATGCGGAGGGCGTCGAAACTGCGGTCTGCAGGGGTGGCGTTCTTTGCCCTGTTCCTTCTGGTTCTGCAGCCGGTGTGCGCCGCATACGAGCGCCACATCGCTTCGCCCCTTGCCGCGCCTGCAGCAACTGCTCATGGCGCCGGGCATGCCGATGATGCATCGTATGGCTCTCACGACGGCACGCCGTGCTGCTCGGAAATGCGGGCTGACGCGATAGCGTCGGAATCTCCGGCGGCAGCCAGCAAGAACTTCCTCGCCGCCCTGGCGTTCGTCGCCTTGCCCCTCGCGGCTATTTCACGACCCGGGTCCACTTTGCGTTCTTACGCAGCGTGGAGCACCCCGCCGCCTCTTCCGCTTTCGTATCACGCCCGCTCGGCGCGCATTCTGCGCTGAGATTCCTTTCGTTTTCCTGCCGCGCCGGCGAGCAGTGCCGTGGCCGCGGCTTGTCTGTTGACTCTGGCAATAACGAAAGGACCACGTCATGGAAGCAATTCGAACAGGTAAAGGAGACTTGAAATGAAAAGGATACTCATAGCTGTAGTTGCAGGGCTCGCGATCGCAATGCCGATGCTGGGAACGGCGGCTCCGGATGAAGCGCAGAAACAGATGATCCAGCGCGCGCAGGAGGCAAAGAAGAAGCTTGCCGCGGCGCAGGCCACCTCTGGCGCCGAGCGTCAGAAAATGATGCAGGAGCACATGAAGATGATACAAGGCATGATGACGCAGATGCAGAAGGCCAAGCCGGGCGGCGGAATGTCACCGCAGCAGATGCGCGAATGGATCGACGAGCATATGAAGCTCATGCAGGAAATGATGGGACAGATGATGGACGAACATCACATGATGATGCAGGGTGGCGGCATGCAAGGCATGGGCATGAAGTGAAGACAGAAACTCAGGCGGTGACGACCGATCCGGTCTGCGGCATGCAAGTCCAGCCGGGCAAGGAGGCGGGCAGCTTCGCCTTCAAGGGCAAGACGCACCTGTTCTGCTCGAAACGCTGCCTGCAGGCATTCAGTGCAGAACCGGAGCGCTACGTCGGCAAGCAGGCATCCGCTGGCAGCGGCCATGCGGCGCACTCCCCCCACGCGCATGCGATCGTGAAGCCGGTGGGCGCTCCCGCGCCCACCGGCGCCCGCTACACCTGTCCGATGCATCCGGAGGTCCTGCGCGATGCGCCCGGCGACTGCCCGATCTGCGGTATGGCCCTGGTGCCGATCGCCGGCAGCGGCGAAAGCGACGACAGCGAGTTGCGCGATCTGACACGCCGCTTCTGGTTCGGCGTCGCGCTCTCGGTCCCGCTCGTGGTTCTCGCGATGGCGCCGATGTTTGGCGTGCATGATGCGTTCAGCCTGGCGCCCCGCGCGCGCGGCTGGATCGAACTGGCGCTCGGCAGCCCGGTGGTGCTGTGGGTCGGTTGGCCGATCCTGAGGAAGTTCTGGAATTCGCTCGCCCACTGGGCGCTGAACATGTACACCCTGATCGGCCTCGGGGTGGCGCTCGCCTATCTGTTCAGCCTGGCGGCGGTGCTTGTGCCGCAGCTGTTCCCGCCCGAATTCCGCGAGCACGACGGCGCGGTCGGCACCTACTTCGAGGCCGCGGCCGTGATCGTCACGCTGGTCCTGCTGGGCGACATGCTGCAATTGCGCGCCATGGGCCAGACCAGCCAGGCGATCCAGGAATTGCTGCGCCTTGCGCCCAACCTGGCCTGGCGGCTGCGCGACGATGGCTCCGAGGAGCAGGTGCCGCTGGACAGCGTGCACGTGGGTGACCGGTTGCGCGTCAAGCCGGGCGAAAAGATCCCGGTGGACGGCTCGGTGATCGACGGTTCGAGCTACGTAGACGAGTCGATGATCACCGGCGAGCCCGTCCCGGTCTCCAAGCACGCAAGCGACCGCATCACCGGCGCCACCGTGAACGGCAGCGGCTCGCTCGTGATGCGCGCCGAGCGCGTAGGCTCGGATACGCTGTTCGCTCGCATCGTGCACATGGTGGGCGAAGCGCAGCGCACGCGTGCGCCGATCCAGCGCTTCGCCGACCTGATCGCAGTCTATTTCGTGCAGGCCGTGGTGGCCGTCGCTGTGCTCACCGCGATCGCCTGGTGGGTGTTCGGCCCCGAGCCCAAGCTCGCTTATGCGCTGCTGAATGCGGTGGCAGTGCTGATCATCGCCTGCCCCTGCGCGCTGGGGCTAGCCACGCCGATCTCGATGACGGTCGCGATGGGGCAGGGCGCGCGCCGCGGCATCTTGTTTCGCAATGCCGAAGCGATCGAGCGCATGCGGCAGGTGGACGTGCTGATCGCGGACAAGACCGGAACGCTTACGCAGGGCAAGCCCGCATTGACCGACTTCATGGCCGAAGGCCTGGATGAGAAGGAGGCGCTGGTTCTCGTCGCCAGCGTCGAGCAACTCTCCGAGCACCCGATCGCGCGCGCAATCGTCGAAGGTGCGAAGGCGCGTGGCTTGACTCCGCTGCCCGCGACCTCGTTCGAGGCTCTCAATGGCCTGGGTGTGCGCGCCGTGGTCGGCAGCCGGCGCGTGCTGGTGGGCAACCGCGAGTTCCTCGTCAGCGAAGGCGCCGACCCCGCGCGCTGGCAGGAGCGCGCTGACGCATTACGCGCGCAGGCGAGGACGGCAGTGTTCTTCGCCGTTGACGGCATGGCGGCGGGACTGGCCGCGGTGGCCGACCCGGTCAAGGAGAGCACCCCCGAGGCCATCGCGGCACTGAAGCAGCTTGGCATCCGCATCGTCATGCTGACCGGCGATTCCAAGCGCACGGCAGAGGTCGTGGCGCGGCAGCTCGGCATCGACGAAGCCATCGGCGAAGTGCTGCCCGGGGACAAGGCGGCGCACGTGAAACGCCTGCAGGCGGCGGGCCGCAAGGTGGCGATGGCGGGTGACGGCATCAACGACGCGCCCGCATTGGCGCAGGCGGACGTGGGCATCGCGATGGGCACCGGCACCGACGTGGCGATGGAAAGCGCCGGCGTGACCCTGGTGAAAGGCGACTTGCGCGGCATCGCGCGCGCGGCGCTGCTCTCGCGCGCGACGATGCGCAACATCCGGCAGAATCTCGCGTTCGCGTTCGGCTACAACGCGCTCGGCATCCCGGTGGCGGCGGGTGTGCTGTATCCGTGGTTTGGCTGGTTGCTCAGCCCGATCATTGCCGCCGCGGCGATGAGCCTGTCGTCGGTGTCGGTAGTGACGAACGCGCTGCGCTTGAGGCGTGCGCACATCGATGCGGCACCACTAGGCTAGAATCCGTCCATGTTCCCGCGCCGCACCCTGTTGCGCACGACCCGCCTTCTCCTCGGGGCCTTCCTGCTCGCGCAGGCGGCGCTTGCGCTTGCGGCATGCGATTGGGGTGCGCGCGATGCTGCGCGTGCGGTGGCGATGGCGGCAGGAGGCGGCGAGGCGCCTTGCCACGAATCGGGCAGCGCCGCTCCCGCTTCCGCTCTGTGCCTGGGCCACTGTCTTGGCGAGAAGCAGAGCCTGGACAAGCCCTCGTTCGCTGTTCCGGCGATTGCGCTGGTCGCGGTGCTATTGATCGCGCCGGCCGCTTCACCGCATGCACAGCGCGCCATGCGCCGCGAGCGGCCACTTCGCGCGGCTGCGCCGCCCCCGCGCATCCTGTTCCAGTCCTTCCTGATCTGACCCTCCGCGCCTGAGCGTGGGCCGCCGGCGTTCGCCGGCGGCGGTCTTGCGAATTGGAGGATGCAATGCGAATCGCACTGTGGTTGGCGTCGGCGCTCATCGCCGTCGCGGGCGCGCCGGTGGGCGGGCAAGTACTGACTTTCGACGACGCGCGCCGTTTAGCGCTGGAGAATCAGCCGGCGCTGCGCGCGCTGGAGCATGCGGCGCGCGCGGCGCAGCATGGCTCGGTCGCCGACTCGGCGCTGCCCGACCCGCGTCTCAAACTCGGCGCGCTGAATTTTCCAATTCAGGGTTTTCCCAGCGCGCGCGACGACATGACGCAGCTCGGCGTCAGCTTCGAACAGGCGTTCCCGGGCGGCGACAAGCGCCGCTTGCGCTCGGAGCGCGCGCATGCCGAAGCCGGGCAGTTGTTCGCGGAATCCCACAACCAGATGCAGGCGATCCAGCGCGACGTGGGGCTGGCGTGGGTGGACGCATGGACCGCGGCCGCCGCGGAGCGCCTTGCCGGCGAACTGCAGCGCGAGTCCGAGCATGCGGTGGAGCTTGCGCGCATTCCGCTGGTATCGGGCAAGGGCTCGCCAGCCGACGTTCTGGCCGCGCGTCAGGCCCTCTCGCAGGCAGTGGATCGCCGGCTCGAACTCTCCCAGCAGTCCGCGCGGGCACGCGCGGCGCTGTCGCGGTGGGTGCCGGAGGCTGCGGCACGATCGCTTCCGGCGGAGCTCCCACAGTTTGACCCTCCCCCGTCGCTCGATGTGGTGCGCAAGTCACTCGACGCGCATCCTCAGCACGAGACGCAGGTGCTTGCGCAAGGTGTGGCGGACGCCGACGTAGCGCTGGCGCGCGAGGCTTCCAAGCCCGACCGCACGATCGAAGTCGGCTACTACGCGCGCAGCGGCGGCCGCACCGACATGCTGATGTTCCAGATCGCCTTCGAGCTGCCGCTCTACGCCGAGCGCAAGCAGGACCGGCTGGTGGACGCGAAGCTGCGTCTCGCGGAGCGCGCGCGCGACATGCGTGCGGACCATCTGCGCGAGCTGCAGGCCGGCCTCGAAGCGGCCTACGAGGAGTGGCGGCTGGCGGGCGCACGGCTCGACAACGCACGCACGGCCGCCGTGCCAGCCGCGCAGGCGCGGCTCGACGCTCTCAGTGCCCAGCACCGTGCGGGCGGCGCAAGCCTCGCAGCCGTGCTCGAGGCGCGCCGCGGCCTGGTCGAGGGGCGCATGCAGGAATTCCAACTCTCCGGTGCGCAAGCCAAGGCACGCGTTGCCCTGTCGTACTACACGAACGAAGGAGGCCACCGATGAAATATTTCTTCTTGTTCCTGCTTGCAGCAGGGCTGGCCCTCGGCGCGTACTTCGTCGGCAAGCGCAGCGCGCACGACGCCGCGCCCGTGGCGACACCGGCGAGCCCCGAGCGCCGGATTCTTTACTGGCACGACCCCATGCATCCGCAGCAGAAGTTCGACAAACCCGGCAAGTCGCCTTTCATGGACATGCAGCTGGTGCCGGTGTACGCGGACGAGGAAAAGAGCGGCGAGGGCGGCGTGGCCGTCAGCGCGCAGGTGCAGCAGAGTCTCGGCGTGCGTCTTGCACCTGCGGAATCCGCCGACCTGGGCCAGCAGACGCGCGCGGCGGGCTATGTGCAGGCCGACGAGCGGCGCATCGCGCGCGCGGAGGTTCGCACCTCGGGTTGGGTGGAGCGCCTGCACGTGCGCGCGGTCAACGATCTCGTGCACAAAGGGCAGGTGCTTGCCGAGATCTATGCCCCGGAGCTACTCGCCGCGCAGGAGGAATACCTGCTTACGCGACGTATGGCGCAGGCCAAGCCGGCAGATGCCGCGCTGGCGCAATCGGCACGGCGCCGGCTCGAGTTGTTGGGCATGCCGGAGGCGAACATCGCACGGCTCGACGCCGGGGGTGCCGCCGAGAGGCGTGTACCGCTGCTCGCGCCCATTTCGGGTGTGGTGAGCGAACTGGGCGTGCGCGAAGGCGCGATGGTGCAGGCAGGTGCTGCCGCCTTCACCGTCACCGACCTGTCTTCCGTGTGGGTCTCGATCGAGGTGCCCGAGGCGCAAGGTGCGCTGCTGCGCCAAGGCGCACGTGCCAGCGCCATCGTGCGCACGCTGCCGGGCAGGACTCTGGAGGGACATGTCGACTATGTGTATCCGGAGGTCAACGCGCAGACGCGCACCCTCAGGGCACGCATCGCGCTGCCGAATCCGGGACAGCTGCTCAAGCCGGGGATGTTCGCGGAAGTCATTCTCTCTTCCGCGACGCGCAAGGCGCTGACCGTGCCGACCGAAGCGGTCATCCAGACCGGCACGCGCAGCGTCGTCATCGTGGCCGAGTCCGGCCGCTTTCGTCCTGTGCAGGTGAAGATCGGCGCCGAGGCGCGCGGCCGCAGCGAGGTCCTCGACGGGCTGCAAGCAGGCGAGCAGGTCGTGGTGTCCGGCCAGTTCCTGATCGATTCCGAGGCCGGGCTGCGCGGCGCGCTGGATCGCCTCCTGGTACGCGCACCGGCATCCGCCCCGAACGCGATGCACCGGGGCACCGGTAAAGTCTCGGCGGTGGATGCGGCGAAAGGCGAGGTCGAACTGGACCACGACCCGATCGCCACCCTGAAGTGGCCGCGCATGACCATGGGCTTCCACGTCAGGGACAAGGCGCAGCTCGGTGGAGTGAAGCCCGGCGACCGCGTTGAGTTCGAACTGCGCGGCGAGCCGGGCAAGGAAGGCGACTACGTCATCGAGCATCTGCGGAGGATGCCGTGATCGCCGCGCTGATCCGCTGGTCGCTTGGCAACCGCTTCCTGGTGCTGATCGCGACTGCGATAGCCACGGCGTGGGGCGTTTGGGCGGCGCTACACACACCGCTGGACGCCTTGCCCGATCTTTCCGACGTGCAGGTCATCATCCGCACGCCCTACCCCGGCCAGGCGCCGCGGATCGTAGAGGACCAGGTCACGTATCCGCTCACCACGACCATGATGTCGGTGCCGGGCGCAAAGACCGTGCGCGGCTACTCGTTCTTCGGCGACTCCTTCGTCTACATCCTGTTCGAGGACGGGACGGACCCCTACTGGGCGCGCTCGCGCGTGCTCGAGTACCTAAGCCAGGTGCAGGCGCGGCTCCCCGCGCAGGCGAAGCCGGCGCTGGGTCCCGATGCCACCGGCGTGGGCTGGATCTACCAGTACGCCCTGGTGGACCGCAGCGGACGGCACGACCTGGGCGAGCTGCGCGCGATCCAGGACTGGTTCCTGAAGTTCGAGCTGAAGAGCGTGCCGAACGTGGCGGAGGTCGCCACGATCGGCGGCATGGTGCGCCAGTACCAGATCCAGCTCGATCCCGACCGACTGCGCACCTACGGCATACCGCACGCGCGCGTGATCGCGGCCGTGCAGGCGGCCAATCGAGAGTCAGGCGGCTCCGTTGTCGAACTGGGCGAGGCGGAGTACATGGTGCGCGCGAGCGGCTACCTGAGGACGCTCGACGATTTCTGCACCATCCCGCTCGCGGTCGGCGCGAAGGGTGTGCCGGTGCTGCTGCAGGACGTGGCGCGCCTGCAGGTCGGGCCCGAAATGCGCCGTGGCATCGCCGAGCTCAACGGCGAGGGCGAGGTGGCGGGCGGCGTGATCGTCATGCGCTCGGGTAAGAACGCGCTCGAGACCATCGCGGGGGTGAAGGCCAAGCTGGCGGAACTGAAGAAGAGCCTGCCCCCGGGCGTGGAGATCGTGGAGACCTACGACCGCTCCGGGCTGATCGAGCGCGCGGTGCGCCACCTGGGCGAGAAGCTGCTGGAGGAATTCCTCGTCGTCGCACTGGTGTGCTTCGCGTTCCTGTTCCACCTGCGCTCGGCGTTCGTCGCCATTGTCACCCTGCCGATCGGCATCCTCGCGGCGTTCATCGTCATGCACTACCAGGGCGTGAACGCCAACATCATGTCGCTCGGGGGAATCGCGATTGCCATCGGCGCGATGGTGGATGCCGCGGTGGTGATGATCGAGAACGCTCACAAAAAGCTGGAGCGCGGCTGGTCCACCGAGGCGGAGCGCCTGCGCCTCATCGCCGAGGCAGCGGTGGAGGTGGGGCCGGCGCTGTTCTTTTCGCTGCTCATCATCACGCTGTCGTTCGTGCCGGTGTTCGCGCTGCAGGCGCAGGAAGGGCGCCTGTTCTCGCCACTGGCCTACACCAAGACCTACGCCATGGCTGCGTCGGCGGGCCTGGCAGTGACGCTGGTGCCGGTGCTGATGGCAATCCTCATCCGCGGGCGGATTCCCGAAGAGCGGCGCAATCCCATCAACCGGTTCTTCATCGCCGCCTACCGGCCGCTTCTCGCGTTGGTGCTGAAATGGCCCTGGGCCACGCTCGGCGTTGCCGCCCTTGCGCTCGCGGCAACCGCATACCCGGTGATGCGGCTCGGCGGCGAGTTCATGCCACCGCTTTACGAAGGCGATCTGCTCTACATGCCCTCCGCGCTGCCGGGCCTGTCGCCGGGCAAGGCGGCGCAGATCCTGCAACAGACCGACCGCCTGATCGCCACTGTGCCGGAGGTGAAGCGGGTGTTCGGCAAGATCGGCCGCGCCGAGACCGCCACCGACCCGGCGCCGCTCGAGATGGTGGAGACCACCGTGCAACTCAAGCCGCGCGAGGAGTGGCGGCGCGGCATGACGCCGGAGAAGCTGGTGGAGGAACTGGACCGCCTGCTGCAGCTCCCCGGGCTCGCCAACATCTGGATCCCGCCGATCCGCAACCGCATCGACATGCTCGCCACCGGCATCAAGAGCCCCCTCGGCATCAAGGTCTCGGGCAACGACCTGGCGGAGATCGAGCGCGCCGCCGCGCAGATCGAGCGCGTTGTGAAAGAGATTCCCGGCGTGTCCTCGGCGCTCGCCGAGCGCGTCTCGGGCGGCCGCTACATCGACGTCAAAGTGGATCGCCAAGCCGCGGCTCGCTACGGCATCAGCGTGTCGGAGGTGCAGTCCGTGGTCTCGATCGCGATCGGCGGCGAGACCATCGGCGAGACCATCGAAGGCCGGCGGCGTTTTCCGATCAGCGTGCGCTATGCGCGCGAATTGCGCGATTCGGTGGCGGACCTGAGGGACCTGGCCTTCGTTGCCGAGTCAGGCGCCCAGCTCACGCTGGGCACGGTCGCGGAGATCGCTATTGCCGACGGGCCGCCCATGCTGCGCTCGGAAAACGCGCGGCTCTCCGGCTGGATCTACGTCGACATCCGCGGTCGCGACCTGGCTTCGGTAGTGAAGGACGCGCAGCGCGCGGTCGCGCAGCAGGTGCAGTTGCCGGCCGGCGTGTCGCTCGCCTGGTCGGGCCAGTTCGAGTATCTGGAGCGCGCCAAGGCGCGCATGGTGGTGGTGGTGCCGTTTACCCTGCTGATCGTCTTCGTCCTTCTGTACCTCGCCTTCCGGCGCTGGGAAGAGGCGCTGCTCATCATGTTGACGCTGCCGTTTGCGCTGGTTGGCGGTTTCTGGCTGATCTGGCTGCTGGGCCACAACCTTTCGGTGGCAGGCGCGATCGGCTTCATCGCGCTGGCGGGCGTCGCCGCGGAGTTCGGCGTGGTGATGCTGGTCTACCTGCGCCACGCGATCGAGCGGCGCGGACCCGGGATCACGCAGGCGCAGCTGGTGGAAGCGCTCGACGAGGGCGCGGTGCTACGCGTGCGGCCGAAGACCATGACCGTGGCGGTGATCCTCGCGGGACTGGCGCCGCTGCTGCTGAGCGAGGGAACCGGCGCCGAGGTGATGCAGAGGATCGCGGCGCCGATGATCGGGGGAATGCTCACGGCCCCTTTGCTTTCGATGCTGGTGATTCCCGCAGCCTATTTCCTTATTAAACGCAGAAAGGAGAAGTGAAATGAAACGTTTCGTTGCTCTCGTTGCACTTTCCGCAACCGCGATTTCCGCTGGCTACGCCCAGATGAAGGGCATGGATATGAAGGACATGCCGGTGAAAGAAATGGAAAGCGGCAAGCAGGCGCAAGGCCAATTGCACAAAGGCACTGCTGTGGTAAAGAAGGTGGATCGCGCTGCTGGAAGAGTTTCACTTGCGCACGATCCGATCAAGAGCATGGATTGGCCGGCGATGACCATGACCTTCACGGTCAAGGACAAGGCGCTGCTCGACAAGCTTGCGCCTGGCAGCAAGGTCGAGTTCGAGTTCCTGCACCAAGGTACCGACTACGTGATCACGTCCGTCAAGTGAAACGACTTTGTCTGGGGTACTCTCGGACTGGCGGATCGAGCGCGTTCGCCCGGCAGGGCGGGAAAACCATCTTTACGGGAGTGACACAATGACAATGTCGAGAATCAGTCTGGCTTTGGCCGCTGCGGTGCTGCTCCTGCTGTCCGGCTGCGGCTACAACACGCTGCAAAGCACGGACGAGCAGGTGAAGGCGGCGTGGTCCGAGGTGCTCAACCAGTACCAGCGCCGCGCTGATCTGGTGCCGAACCTCGTGGAAACGGTGAAGGCCTTTGCCAAGCAGGAGTTGGAGGTGTTCACGCGCGTCACCGAGGCGCGGGCGCGCGTGGGTTCGATTCAGGCGACGCCAGAGCTGGTGAACAACCCGGAGGCCTTCGCGCGCTTTCAGCAGGCGCAGGGCGAATTGACGGGCGCGCTGTCGCGGCTGCTCGTCGTGGCGGAGAACTATCCGCAGCTTAAGTCCGACGCCAATTTCCGCGATCTGCAGGCGCAGCTCGAGGGCACCGAGAACCGCATTGCAGTGGCGCGCAACCGCTACATCAAGGCGGTGGAAAGCTACAACGTGACGGTGCGGCAGTTCCCGTCCAACCTGACCGCGATGGCCTTCGGCTTCAAGACCAAGGCCAACTTCAGCGTCGAGAACGAGCGCGAGATCTCCAAGGCACCCAAGGTCGATTTCGGCCAGAAGGTCAAGTGATGCGGGCGCTGCTGCTCCTGCTGCTCGCGCTTCCGGCGTGGGCGCAGGTCGCTGTTCCGCAACTCACGGCTCGGGTCGCCGACCTGACCGGCACGCTGACCAAGGAGCAGACGGCATCGCTCGAGCGCATGCTGCAGACGTTCGAGGCGCGCAAGGGCAGCCAGGTCGCGGTGCTGATGGTGCCGACGACCGCGCCCGAGGCGATCGAGCAATACGCGCTACGCGTGGCCGAGCAGTGGAAGATCGGCCGCAAGAAGGTCGATGACGGGGCCATCCTAGTGGTGGCGAAGAACGACCGCGCGCTGCGCATCGAGACGGGCTACGGCCTGGAGGGCGCGCTGAACGACGCCACCGCGAACCGCATCATCCGCGAGGTGATGGCGCCGCGCTTTCGCGAGGGCGATTTCTACGGCGGCATCAATGCCGGCGTGGACCGCATGCTCCGCGTCATCGACGGCGAGCCGCTGCCCGAGCCGGCGAGTCCCGTGCCGCAAGTGGGCGGCAGCATCGGGCAATCGCTGCCGATACTGCTCATTGTGGCCATGGTGGTCGGTGGCCTGCTGCGCCGCATGCTCGGCAGGGCCGTCGGTTCCGTCGCCGCGGGCGGCGCCGTGGGCGCCGTGGCGTGGATGCTGGTCGGTGCGGCGTCGATAGCGTTGTTGGCGGGCATCCTCGCGTTCATCTTCACGCTCGTCGGCGGCGGTGCCGGCCGTGGGGTCCGCGGCGGATTCCCCGGAGGCTTCGGCGGCGGCGGATTCGGTAGGGGCGGCGGCTTTGGCGGCGGATTCCGCGGCGGGGGTGGTGGCTTCGGAGGCGGCGGCGCCTCCGGGCGGTGGTAGCGATGGACCTGAAGCGCATTGCGCGGCATCTTTTCTCCTCGTCGCGCGCCTTTCCCGGGAAGTCGCTGGCCGCGATCGAGCAGGCGATCGCGAGCAGCGAAACCACGCATCGCGGTGAAATTCGTTTCGCCGCGGAGGGCGCGCTGGAGAGCCCGGCACTGTTCGGCGGGCAGTCGGCGCGCGAGCGCGCCATCGAAGTGTTCTCGCAGCTGCGCGTGTGGGACACCGAGGAAAACAACGGCGTGCTGATCTATCTCCTGGTCGCCGACCGCGATATCGAGATCGTTGCCGATCGGGGCATCAACGCACGCGTGACGCCGGCTGAATGGGAAGGAATTTGCCGCGGTATGGAGCAGGCGCTCGCGCGCGGCGCGCACGAACAGGCCATTGTCGACGGCATCAAGGAGATTACGCTGCTGCTTGCGCGGCACTTTCCGCCGTGGCCGGGCGGCCGCAACGAGCTGCCGGATAGGCCGGTGGAGCTGTAGCTGATGGGCGTGGCGGCGTGGTACCGGGACCGCGACACGCGCTCATTGATCGCTTTCGGCTACCTGCCCTGGCTTGGCGGCCTGAATCTCGCATGGGAGATAGCCCAGCTTCCGCTTTACACGCTGTGGAGCGAGGCATCGGCCGGCACCATCGCGTTTTCGGTCGCGCACTGCACGGCGGGCGATATCGCGATCGGCGCCGGCGCGCTTCTCATGGTTTTGATCCTGGGACGCGAGGGCGCTGTAGCGCAGTGGCGCTGGCGGCGCATTGCGGTCTTGACCGCGCTCGCGGGCGCGGCGTACACGGTGTTCAGCGAATGGAGCAATACCGCCATCCAGGGCAGCTGGGCCTACTCCGGGCTCATGCCAACGCTCAAAATGGCGGGAATCTACATTGGCTTGTCGCCGCTGCTGCAGTGGCTCGTGCTGCCGCCGCTCGCTTTGTACCTCGGCGGCAAGTTCCGGCGGCGCGCCTCACCCAGCTAGTGCGTGTGCCGGTGGTGCAGGTCGGGGTAGTGCGGATGCGCATGGATCAGGCGCGCGTGGCGGTGCGGATGCACGTGAGGTTCGCGCCCGTCCCAGGCGAAATCGTGCTCATGCCTGTGATGCGTGTCGTGCACATGCTCGTGCGCGTGCTCCATTTCCTCGTGCGTGTGCGCATGTTCATGATGTTCGGACAGGTGCAGCCAGACGCCTAGCGCCATCAGCGCGCCCGCGATCCAGAATTCGGTTCCGGGGCGTTCGTCCAGCAGCGCCAGAGCAAGCGCGGCGCCGAAGAATGGTGCCACCGAGAAGTACGCGCCGGTGCGCGCGGTTCCCAGGTGCCGCAATGCGACGATGAATAGCGTCAGACTGACGCCATAGCCGAGAAACCCGAGCACACCGGCACCGATCCAGCCCTGCACACCGGGCAGCGGTGCGCCTACGGCGAGCGCCAGTGCCAGATTGACCGCGCCGGCCACCAGGCCCTTGATGCAGGCGAGCGTCGCGGCGTCGCCGCCAGAAACGCGGCGCGTGAGATTGTTGTCGATCGCCCAGGCCAAGCAGGCGGCTGACACGAGGATGACCCCCAGCAGGCCATCCGCGCGCGGCGCGGCGCCCGCGGAAAGCAGGACGCCGCCGATGACGATCGCCACCATTCCGGCAAACACGCGCCGGTCGACGTTCTCCCGGAACACTGTCCAGGCGATGACCGCCGTGAGCACCGCTTCGAGATTGAGCAGCAGCGACGCGCTTGCGGCGTCGCTGCGCGCAAGGCCATGCATCAGGAGCACTGGTCCGGCGACGCCCCCTGCAAGGATCGCCGCGGCGATCCAGGACCAGTCGCCCTTCGCGAATGGCGCGCCCGTCTCGACCGGCCAGATGCGTCGGCGCAGCAGGATCCAGGTCGCGAGGCCGAAGCCGCTGCCCAGGTAAAGAATTGCGGCGAGCACGAGCGGCGAAATGCCGCCGAGCAGCAGCTTCGCGAGCGGCGTACTGGCGCCAAACAGGGCCGCCGCGCCGAGCGCGCAGGCCACACCTGTGAATCGGTCGCCTGTCATCCGGGGTTGCAAAATGCGAACGCCGATACTACGCGCCTTGGGGTAGCCTTATGCAAGAGGAGAAGCGCATGGCACCCGTCATCGACGTCCACACGCACATGCTCAACGACGCGTGGCTGAAGCTCTTGCAACAGCACGGCCGGCCGCGCTACAGGCTGAAAGCGGTCACCGGGGGCCTGCGCGCCATCCACCTCGACGGCGTGCCGTTCATGACGCCGGTGCCGGAGATGTTCGACTGGGACCTGCGCATCAAGAACATGAACCGCGTGGGCATCGATGTTTCCGTCGTGTCCCTCACCTGCCCGAACGTCTATTGGGGCGGGGTAAAGGTGAGCCTGAAGGCGGCGCAGGTGATGAACGACGAGATGGCGCAGGCGCGCAAGACCTGGCCCGATCGCATCCAGTGGCTCTGCTCGCTGCCCTGGCAATTCGAGAAAGCCGCACTGGCGGAGCTGAAGCGTTCACTCAAGGCCGGCGCCTGCGGCGTGATGGTGCTCGCCAACATCGACGGCAAGGTGCTCACCGACCCGGCTTTCGCCAAGATCTGGAAAGCGATCGACGACGCGAAGCTCCCGGTGCTGGTGCACCCGACTGCGCCACCGGGGGCGAAGGAGATGGAAATGGCGCATTTTCAGCTCACTGCCTCGATCGGCTTCACCACCGACACGACTCTCGCGGTGGCGCGCATGATCTACGACGGCTTCTTCGAGCGCTTCCAGCAGCTGAAGGTCATCGCCAGCCACGGCGGCGGCACGCTGCCCTACCTCATCGGGCGGCTCGACCAGTGCTACGAGCACATCCCCGCCTGCCGCGTGAAGACGCAGAAGAAGCCGAGCCTGCACGCGCGGCGCATTTACGCCGACTCCGTGGTGTTCACGGACGAAGCCCTGGCGATGGCGGTGAAGGTGTTCGGCGCGGGCAATGTGCTCTACGGCTCGGATTACCCGCACACCATCGGCGACCCGGTCGGCTGCCTGGCGCGCGTGGACCGGCTGCCCGACGGCGCGCGCAGCCGCGTGCGCAGCGGGAACGCGCGGCGGATCTTCGACTTCCGCTAGCCGCGGCGCAACACAGCGCTAATGCGGGCACGGGTTTAGACTATTCATCCTGCCCGGAGAGCCGCGATGACGATCTACTTCGAGAGCACCGCCCGCAAAGTGCGCGATTTCCCGCTGTCGGAGGCCGAGCGCGCGGCGCGCGTGCAGCTCGCCGCCTGCTACCGCATCTTCCACCATCTCGGCTGGACCGAGATGATCTTCAACCACGTCACTCTGCGGGTGCCCGGCCCCGAGAAGGTCTTCCTCATCAACCCCTTCGGCCTGCACTACAGCGAGATCACGGCCTCCAGCCTGGTGCTGATCGACGTCGAGGGAGATCCGCTGCGCGAGTCGAAATGGCCGGTGAACCGCGCCGGCTTCGTCATCCATTCCGCGATCCACGAGCACGTCGAACACGCGCATTGCGTCATGCATACGCATACGACCACCGGCATGGCGGTGGCCTGCTTGAAGGAGGGCCTCTCACCCACCAACTTCTACGCCGCGCAACTGCAGGGCAAGGTGGCGTACCACGACTTCGAGGGCATCACCGTGAACGAGGACGAGAAGGCCCGCATGCTGAAGAGCATCGGCGGCAGGCCGGCCGTGATCCTGCGCAACCACGGCCTGCTCGCCTGGGGACCTTCAGTGCCGGAGGCGTTCATGCTGCTCTGGACCCTGCAGCGCGCCTGCGACGTGCAGATTGCCTCGAGCAGCGCCGGGGCGCTGAACCCGATCCGCGACGAAGTGTTCGCGCAGACAGTGCGCGAGTCCGGGCCGGGCGAGCAGCGCACCTGCGAGGACGTGTTCGCCGCCATGGTGCGCCTGGTCGAGGCGAAGGACCCTTCGTACCGCGATTGACGGGCTTGTACCCTCCCAGAAAGGCCGATCCCCCATGCTCGCCGCAGCCCTAACCCGCTTACCTGCATTTCGCGACTTGCGCTTCCAATTCGCCGCCCTGGCCTGCGTGACCGCGCTGCCGTTCGTTGCCGGGGCCGCATACGACATCTGGTATGCGATGCAGACGACCTCCGCTGTCACCATGTCCCATGCGCGTTCCGATGTCCTCGAGGTGCGCATCGGCGGCCTGGCGATCGCGCTGGTGGTCTCGGGACTGCTCGCGGCACTGATGCTCTATCGCATGATGCCCGCGCGCGCCGCGGCAGGGGGAGATGCGGTACCGCGGGACCAGCGTGCCCTGAACACCCTGCTCGAGCGCCGGGTGGAGGGGCGCACGCGGGAGCTGCAGCGCTCGGTGCGGGAGCTCGAGTCCCATGCGTACGTCCTTTCGCAGAACTTGCGCGCGCCACTGGGCGCCGTCGATGCGTGCGCCATGCTGATCGAGCGCCACCATCGCGCCAGGCTGGATCAGGAGGGTGCCGCCCTGGTCGGGCGCCTGACCGCCAACGTGAAGCATATGGTCGCGTTGCTCGATGGACTTGCCGAGTATGCGAGGCTCGGGCGCCGGCGGCTCGTGCCGCAGAAAGTGAGCATGACGGATCTCGTCAGGGCGAGCGTCGAGGACATGCGCCTGAGCGTCGCGGACCAGGCGCGCATCATGATCGGGCAGCTGCCCAGCGTGCCGGCGGACGCCGTGCTGCTGGCGCAGGCCTGGCGCCTGCTCATCGACAACGCGCTCAAATTCTCCGCGCGTTCCAGGGAGCGGCACGTGTACATCGATGGCGCGGTGCGCCACGGCGTCGCCGAGTTCCGCATCAGCGACGGCGGCGTCGGCTTCGATCCCGCGCAGGAGGCGAAGCTGTTCAATCTGTTTCAGCGCCTGCACGGCGAGGAGGAGTTCGCAGGAGCGGGCATCGGGCTGGCGCTGGTGAAGCGGATCGTGGAACGCCACGGCGGCTGCGTGTGGGCCGAAGGCACCCCCGGCGAAGGCGCGAGTTTCGGCTTTGCCCTGCCGCTGGGCACACCGGGCGAGGCGCCGCCGCTGCCGCCGCGGCATTGACGTTTACGTAAACGTCAACTAGGCTGTCGCTCCCCCGGGACCGTGCCTTCATGACCGACCTTTCCGAGTCCAGAAGCCTCGTCTACAAGGCGAAGCACAAGATCCGCTTCGTTACCGCGGCGAGCCTGTTCGACGGCCACGACGCCTCGATCAACATCATGCGCCGCATCCTGCAGTCTTCGGGCGCCGAGGTGATCCACCTTGGCCACAACCGCTCGGTGGAGGACGTGGTGAGCGCGGCGCTGCAAGAAGACGTGCAGGGCATTGCCGTCTCCTCGTACCAGGGCGGACACCTCGAGTATTTCAAGTACATGCTGGACCTGCTGCGGCAGCGCGGCGGCGCGCACATCCAGGTGTTCGGCGGCGGCGGCGGCGTCATCGTCGCCGCCGAAATCAGGGAGCTGCAGGACTACGGCGTGGCGCGCATCTACTCGCCCGAAGACGGCCAGAAGATGGGCCTGCAGGGCATGATCAACGACATGCTCGCGCGCTGCGACTTCGACGTGGCGCGGCATGCGCCGAAGAAACTGCCCTCCGGCGACGCTAGGGCGCTTGCCCAGGTGATCAGCGCGCTGGAGCTGGACGAGTACGCGGACCAGGCCGGGCTGCTTGCAGCGGCGAGGGCGCATCCGGCTCCGGTGCTGGGCATCACCGGGACCGGCGGCGCCGGCAAGAGCTCGCTCACCGACGAGCTGGTGCGGCGATTCCAGCTCGACCAGGAGAACCGGCTGAAGATCGCCATCCTTTCGGTGGATCCCACGAGGAAGAAGACCGGCGGCGCGTTGCTCGGGGACCGCATTCGCATGAACGCCATCGGCCGTGCGGGCATCTTCATGCGCTCGCTTGCCACGCGCGACTCGGGCGCCGAAATCGCGCAGTGCCTGCCGGATGCCATCGCCGCCTGCCGCGCGGCGGGCTACGACCTGGTGATCGTGGAGACTTCGGGCATTGGCCAGGGCAACGCTGCCATCGTGCCGCTGGCGGATGTCACTCTTTACGTGATGACCCCCGAGTTCGGCGCCGCGAGCCAGCTGGAGAAGATCGACATGCTGGATTTCGCTGACTTCGTGGCGATCAACAAGTTCGACCGGCGCGGCGCCGAGGATGCGCTGCGTGACGTGAGAAAGCAGGTGCAGCGCAACCGCCAGGGCTTCGGACAGTCCCCCGAGGCGATGCCCGTGTTCGGCACCATCGCCGCGCGCTTCAACGACGACGGCGTCACCGGCCTCTACCATGCGGTGTCCGGCAAATTACGCGAGAAGGGCCTGAAACTGGGCAGCGGCAGCTTGCCGCGGCCCGCGGCCAAGGTGTCCTCCAATGTCCACGTGATCGTGCCGGCGCAGCGCGCGCGCTACCTGGCGGAGATTGCCGAGGGCCTGCGCAGCTACCACGCGCATGGCGCCGCGCAGGCGAGGCTTGCCCGCGAGCGCCAGCAGCTGACCGCGGCAAAGCGCATGAGCGGCGTCACGGCGCTCGACCTGCTGATCGCCGAGAAGGACCGCGCGCTCGACGCGCGCTCGAAGCAGTTGCTCGATGCGTGGCCCGAGACCGTCAAGGAGTACTCGGGGGAGGAATTCGTTTCGTCGGTGCGCGACAGGGAGCTGCGCACCAAGCTGTGCCACGAGTCGCTCTCCGGCACCAAGGTGCCGAAGGTCGCGCTGCCCAAGTACGAGGACGACGGCGAGATCCTGCGCTGGCGCCTGCGCGAGAACGTGCCGGGCTCCTTCCCGTTCACCGCGGGCGTGTTCCCGTTCAAGCGCGAGAACGAGGACCCGACGCGCATGTTCGCTGGCGAGGGCGACCCGTTCCGTACCAACAGGCGCTTCCATCTCTTGTCGAAGGACATGCCGGCCAAGCGCCTTTCGACCGCTTTTGACTCGGTGACGCTGTACGGCTTCGACCCGGACGAGCGGCCGGACATCTACGGCAAGATCGGCAACTCGGGCGTGTCGATCGCCACGCTGGATGACATGAAGGTGCTGTATGCGGGCTTCGACCTGTGCGATCCGGCGACCTCGGTGTCGATGACCATCAACGGCCCGGCGCCGACCCTCTTGGCGATGTTCTTCAACACTGCGATCGACCAGCAGCTCGAGAAATCCAGGCAGGCGAAGGGCAGGGCGCCGTCGGCCGAGGAAGCGGCGGCAATCCGCGCGCAGACCGTGGAAACGGTGCGCGGCACGGTGCAGGCCGACATCCTGAAAGAGGACCAGGGACAGAACACCTGCATCTTCTCCACCGAGTTCTCGCTCAAGGTGATGGGCGACATCCAGGAGCACTTCATCGCCCACCGGGTGCAGAACTTCTACTCGGTGTCGATCTCGGGCTACCACATCGCGGAGGCCGGCGCGAACCCGGTCTCGCAGCTCGCCTTCACGCTCGCCAACGGCTTCACCTTCGTCGAGGCCTACCTCGCGCGCGGCATGCCGATCGACGATTTCGCGCCGAACCTGTCGTTTTTCTTCTCCTACGGCATGGACCCCGAGTACGCGGTGCTCGGTCGCGTCGCGCGGCGCATCTGGGCAGTGGCAATGCGCGAGCGCTACGGCGCCAACGAGCGCAGCCAGAAGCTCAAATTCCACTCGCAGACCTCGGGCCGCTCGCTGCATGCACAGGAGATCGCGTTCAACGACATCCGCACCACGCTGCAGGCGCTGATCTCGACCTACGACAACACCAACTCGCTGCACACCAACGCCTTCGACGAGGCGATCACCACGCCCACCGAGGAGTCGGTGCGCCGCGCGATGGCGATCCAGCTGATCATCAACAAGGAGTGGGGCCTGGGCAAGAACGAGAACCCGAACCAGGGCAGCTTCATCATCGACGAGCTGACCGACCTGGTGGAGGAGGCCGTGCTGAAGGAATTCGAGGCGATCAGCTCAAGGGGCGGCGTGCTCGGCGCGATGGAGACCGGCTACCAGCGCGGCAAGATCCAGGAAGAATCCATGGTCTACGAGCACAGGAAGCATGACGGCTCCTATCCGATCGTCGGCGTGAACACGTTCCGCAACCCGCACGGCGACGCGGTGCCGCAGAGGATCGAATTGATCCGCTCCACCGAGGAGGAAAAGCAATCCCAGCTCAAACGCCTGCGCGAGTTCCACCGGCGGCATGCCAAGGAGGCGCCGGCGATGCTCGAGCGCCTGCGCCAGGCGGTGGTGCGCGACGAAAACGTATTCGCGGTGCTGATGGACGCGGTGCGCGTCTGCTCGCTTGGCCAGATCACCCACGCCCTGTTCGAGGTGGGAGGGCAGTACCGGCGCAATATGTAATTGGGCACCACGCTATGGGCGTAGTAAGCGGATCTGCTGGCGTAACATGATCGTCAGTCGGGAGCTCGCCATCGCGAGCAATTCAAATGAATGAGAGGGTCAAATGAAATCGATCTGGCAAGCGGCGGGTGTTGCGGCGTGGTTCGCTGGCGCGAGCGGCGGTACTCTGGCGGCGGATACGACCTACACCAAGGATATCAAGCCCCTGTTCGAGGCAAAGTGCGCGCTCTGCCACGGCGCGGCGTCACCGTATTTCGGGGACTTCGACAAGGACCCGAAGAAGTTTGCCGCCGCGATGAAGGGCCCGCGCATGGATTCCTATGCCGACCTGATCTTCTTCGTCGGCTGGCCGGACACGGGAGCCCTGATGCGACGGCTCGACGACGGCGTGAACGCCGGCGGTAAACCCGGCAACATGCACAATTACCTGGGTGCGACCGCCGAAGAGCGCCAGGCAAACCTCAAGATTTTCAAGGCGTGGGTGGGCCCGGAGGGCTGGGTCCTGAACCGCTGGAAGGCGCGGGGCGACGTCCCGGGCATCAGCAAGGAGCAACTGGAGAAGATCCTGGTGATTTACTAGCATTCGGCGGCGCGATGATCGGCGCTGACGCCGGATTGCCCAATCATGACTGTGCGGGGGAACTCTGGCGGCCCAGCTCCCGCAGTTTTGCGTATTTTGAAAACGTGAGCATGGCGGTCGTCACCGAAATGATCAGGCCCTCGATGCCATCGAGGACTCCGGCTCGGAGCACATACGTCTTGAAAAAAGCAAACGACGG
>Ga0184628_10000075_pt1 | contig 50494 bp, 69 predicted proteins | sample PLM4_5_b1_FD_133149 | JGI IMG/M metagenome (GOLD analysis project Ga0184628, IMG submission 133149) | Groundwater sediment microbial communities from an aquifer in East River, Colorado, USA - PLM4_5_b1 | ecosystem: Environmental > Terrestrial > Soil > Riparian zone | place: USA: East River...
CTGCACCCCAAGTTCTGGTGCTGTGATATCTGTGAGCTCAAGCGATGTGATCTTGCGGACGATCATGCTACCTCCCTGGGAACTGGTCGACTGTGAAGTTGGTTCCGAACTTCTCGTTGATGGTAGCGAGACAAGCTTCATCGGGTGCAGTGATATCTATGAGATTCATCTCACCCGTGTGCCCGATGGTCTCTGGTTCGCCTGTGTGCATCATAGCGACACCGTAAATCTTGCCCTCGTGAACAGTGATGTACTCACCGAACTCAGTGACCACCTTGAAGTTCATACCTTCGTACTCGAAATCATGGGGCCACTTATCTTTGGCCTCATTGACTTGATCGAGAACTTCCCAGCCCTTGAGATTGATCTTGTCGTACTTCTTCAGTTGTTCTGCTTCTTGTGCCTGAATCCAGTGCCTGTCTTGGGTCAGGCGGGCCAGTCGGTTCTCAATGGAACGGAGTTCCTCCTCCATTTCCTCGAGTTCGGGACTGGTCACGAGCTTGCTCCAGCGGTTGGTCATGACTTCACCTCTACCGTGATGGTGTCTTGCGTGATCGAGAGGGGCAGGTACAACTTGTTGAAGCCACCAACTTCGTTGTAGACGCTGTAGTTCTTGGACTGCTTGATGAAGCTGAAAGTCAGGGTCTTCATTTTGTTCTCCGTTGTGCAGGTTGAACTACATGGACTCATCACGTGGCTGCATCATCTTGCGGAGGGCAGCCTCCTCCATGATCCCTAGCGACTCGTACTCTCTGGCGATGGGCAGCCGCAAGGCATATGCTAACACCTCGTCGATAGTCTCTGCTTCCATCTCTGGTTCAGAGTGGCATTCTGTGCAACTGTAACCACTCCCGTTATCGCGTACCAACTCGCGATAGAATGTGATGAGAAACTTGCGAGCCATTTTCTTTTAGTCCGCGTTGGAATTGGGATTGCTGGAACCACGGAAACTATTCATGATGTTGCTTGAAACTTGTGATGGACCACCCTTGGTACGACGCAGCTGGGCAACGAATTGGCTGATTGGTACACCTGATGGATGTAGCTTTTCAGCTGGGAGCTTGTGATCTGCCCAATGCTTTTCAGGTATGTCCTGGACAGGTGGTGTCTCGGATGCGATGAAGTCGGTAACGAATGACTTGTACAGTTCGACCCTCATTGAGGGAACGAAGAACAATCTGCGTTGCCTGTAGCTGTGGAACCCACAAGCGGCGCATAGATACTTTGCGTCGGTGTAAGTTTTAGTGATTATCCGCCAGACGCCGCTGGCAGGTAATTCACAATCAGCGCACCGTATCATGTGTGTTACTCCCCACCATTGAAGTGGACCACCACATCCTCGACACAACCACAGTCGTCACACGTGTGTCTGATGAGCTCGGTGTTGGGTGCGGTGGGTACGATGGGCTCGAGAATCTCGAAGTCGACCCGGTTGCATCCACATACGGGACAAAGCAATTTAGCCACCATCTGATCATCACCACCTTTCATGTTGAATGTGAAGCAAAAATCAAATCCACCTTTAAATATAACACAAGATGGTCAAGAATGCAAATGTGGACTTGCGAATATGCTATGCAACTGATTCAACATTGAATCGCTTACATTCTGTCATCTGGATCAGATAGATCAACACCCTCAACTGCATTCAGTATTTTATCCTTCTCTTCATCACTAAGATATGGCCGCTTAAGCTCCTGTTTAGCTGCGTAATTGGCCTTAAATGCCGCAAGTGCTTCAGCATATTGTGGATCAATACCCTCTGGCTTAGGCACAACCCCATTCTGTATCGCCTCAGCCGCCACAGCTGTAAAGACTGATGCGTCTGGCTTCTTTATGTAGCGATCATGTATCAGCTTGATTCGACCAACTGCCATCTCAGCTTGGACCAGTGTTTCCATACTGAAGGTGATCTTGGGCAAGGCAACGATTGTGAACTCAAGCACTTTCTGCATATCATCTGCACTGACATTCAGATATGCCAATGTATCTAGATAGTTAGCTAGTTCACCAGTGACATTACCACAGAGACGAAAGCCCTTCTGTGTCCTTGGGTTGTTGCCATACTTATTGTATCCAGTGTATAGAGATGATTCGGATAGTTTCTTGAGTGTCCATATCAGTCTGGGCATATCGGTGACTGAGCATGTTTGAAGCTGCTGCATGTATACTGATGGCGATGATAATACTGACATGATGTGGCTCCGTAATGGGTGAGTCCAATGCCCATTACAATATAATACATCTTGTTCCAGTTGTCAACCCCCGGCTGATAGTTGTGGTTGTGTGTGGGGATGCTACACCATATGTCCCAATCCATGTAGTGAGTACCAAAGTAAGTCCCACCTTCTTTCATTCTTTTATAGTATATTTTTTTTTTAGATATACTATTTTAATATTGGCTGGATTATAGCAGAAAATGGTAACTCTCTTCTTGGTTTGGGACCAATGGTATAGCATCCCCACCTTGCTAATGTCAACTTGCCTCTCACTAGTGCCCAAGACTAGCCTTGCATAGCACTAGTAATCAAGACTAGCCAATCCAACTGGGCCAAGGGCATCTCACTAGTGGGCCAAGTGAACACTTCACTAGAGGCCAAGAGGACACTACACTAGTGGTCGAGCTAAGGTAATATAGTAGGAGGGGATAGATAACAGTAAACCCCGATGGAAGAATCCACCGGGGCCTTGGTCAGTTGTGGTGTGTGGACTTGGCGGGTTATTCAGATCACGCGGTCAGTGATGCGTTGTAAGCCATGCATTCTGCCTTGTCAGTGAACTCAGTGCCGTCGTTCGCGAGCCACGACTGGACCTTGATCACCGTAGCGGCCTTCCGAACCCTGATCCCGAATGCGCGGTCAACGATGGCAATCTTGACAGCCATGCGATCGACGTTGCGATTCTCGTAGATCATGGTGCGAGCGACCTCCTGATCCCTCACCCGGCCTGAGGTGCCGTTCGCCATCTCGATGAAGTACGTCTCACCGAAGGTGGAGCGCAGCTTGGCCTCATCCTTGTGTTCCATCGTCGGGCAGTTCGGCAGCGTGGAGCCAGCCTTGTGCAGGGTTTCCGTGTTCCAGCTGAAGCCGTATGCTTCCGGGTTCGCCGCGATCACGGCCGACGTGGGACGGGTATCGTTGGACATGGTAATCTCCGTTGTTTCGAGTTGGATGTGTTGTTCAGAATCCACATCCCGCCATGTCCACACACCGAATCAATTGTCAAAGAACGTCCATCACCAACACATATAACATAACACATTTCATGTGCCATGTCAAATCTGGGGCACATGGGACCGGTGGGGCACCCGCAATCAGATGGCCCAAAATCGAAAGCTAACTCTCATCAACTCGCACACTTCAAAAACTTTCTTAGCGATTCAACCTTGAATCACTAATGTAACAATTCCCATCACTGACTTGCGAACGGCCAATATATGTGTTACCTTGGTAATGGGCTGTTACATATATCCGCGGCGCTGCGCTTGCGGATAATTTCCATAGGAGATCACTTGTGGGTGCTGCCAGAGAATACATCTACTATGGTCCCGATGGTGAGCGAGCACCAGCCACCGATTACAAAGGCACCTTCGATGTAAAGAAGCTCTCGCCCCGCGTCAAGATGGCGATGCGCCTATACACAACGGGCGCCTGCAAGACCAAAAAGGAGGCATCCCAGGTGGCTGGCCTAAACGAGAATTACCTGTCAATGCTCACCGGCCAGAAGCATGGGTCATCGGTTCTTAAGACAGCGATGGCAGACCTCGATGGTCGACTCGAGGATGAGACACTCGACATGAACGTAGTGCTTCGCACACTGGGCCGCGCAGGTGTCGCCAAGCTTGCAGCGATCATGGATGACCCAGGGGTCAAGCCAGACGTACAGCTCAAGGCCGCACAGGACCTTGCGGACCGTAGCACTGAGACCAGTAAGATTCAGCGTCACCAAGTCAGCACCCTTACAATCGCTGGGCATGACGCCAAGGCAATGGCAGCTGCACTTGTCGAGTCAGCACAGGCACGTCACCTGTTCGCCGAGGATGCGCTGCATGGACGGATTGAGGTTGCACTTGATACCGTGCCTACCATCCCCACACTGGAGCAGCGAGATCATGCCGAAACAGATCAACCAAATCCCTAAGGCGCCACCAAAGCCCTCGAAGCCAATCGAGGAGAGGATGCCTACGCTCAAGGAAGCCTCGCAGAGAATCTACGAGGACACGATGAAGTACGCAACCCCACTCTCGGAACGTAACCGTAAGGAAGGCTACGCTATCGACGAGACAGCGAAGTAGCCGTGGCCACCGATCTGCCCCACCTGGATTCGCACGTCACCCAGCTGTCGTCTGACATACGGGATGACTTGGCTGAGCGCGGCAAGAACGATTTGTTCTTCCTCGCCAAAGGAATCCTAGGTTACCGTGACATGTCGCTCAATTGTCATGGTCCGCTGTGCCAGTACCTCGATCACCACGATAGTCGATTCAAGCTAGTGCTAATGCCGCGAGGCCACTTCAAGACATCGCTATGCACCATTGGCCGCGTAACCCAAAAAGTAATCCGCGACCCGAACCAGCGTGTGCTACTTGCCAACGAAACTTCGACCAACGCTCAACGGTTTATGTCGGCAATCAAGCAGCAGTTCGAGTCGAACCCTGTCATGAGGGCGTTGTACTCAGATATAATCCCCAAGGACACTCGAAAGAACGGATCGTGGTCATCTACGGAACTAACACTCGTACGACAGTGGATGGGACCAGAACCCACGATCGACACGGGTGGTATGACAGGTGCCCTCACGTCCCGACACTATACTCACATCACGGTGGATGACCCAATCTCCGAAGAGGCCGCCAAGAGCGCTGCGGTCATGCAGGACACTATCACCCGTATCGACAAGTTCTTCTCACTGATGGTGAAGCCAGACCTCGACACGTTCGACCTCATCGGTACACGGTGGGCACTATATGATGTGTACAGTTACTTCCAGAAGGTCTTGGGGACTAAGATGGCTCGATTCATTAGGGCCAGTATTGGTCCAGACGGCCAGCCGATATTCCCAGAACTCATTTCGCTTGACACACTGGCACAGATCAGAGCACAGATCGGCGAGTACATGTTCTCATGTCTATACCAGAACAATCCAAGGGACGTGGCTAACCAAGACTTCAACATCGCCGATCTGAAGTTCTGGCGCTGGTCGTCGGACGAAGAGTCCGTAGTGCTTTATAACCACGACGGGACGATCAACTACGTCGAGGAGGTGCAACATCTTGATATCACAACTAGCGTGGACCTCGCGGTCGCTGAGAAGATTACGTCAGATCGAAACGCCATCGTAACCTGTGGTGTCACCCGTCGAGGTGATGTAGTGGTCCTCGATGCTTGGGCAAGACGTTGCACTCCATTGGAGGTGATCGAGCATCTGCTATGGCTACGGAAGCGGTATGCGATCCGTGCTGTAGGCATCGAAGGTGTGGTCTACCAGAAGGCATTCAAGTACTTCTTGAAGGCTGAGTGTGAACGCCGTAACGTGTACATGAACATCATCGAGCTGAAGGCAGTAGCATCAAAGAGGGGAACAGGGTCGAATAGCAAAGAAATGCGTATTCGAGGTCTCCAGCCCATCGCCGCCACAGGGCACATGTATATTCTGCCCACACAACACATCCTGCGAAATGAGCTGGCAGACTTCCCGTTGGGAGAACACGACGATGTGGCAGATGCGCTGGCACACCAGCTTACGATGTGGCGTGGGATCATGTCACCTGAGCGCTGGATGAAGTACCAACAGTCTGAGCAAGCATTGTTTCGTCGGATGGATCAGCTGCAGATGTCAGCCGCCCCAACTGAGTCGTGGCTGCCCACACGTAGGGGCGAAGGGCCACACCCTGATGACATTGGTCTTGATGAAGTACCGCAGTTTGGTCCAGTAGGTGTGTACGAGTTGCGTAACTAACTTTAACGTAAGAAGGACGAATCTGTATGCGACGACTGTTAATCATCAGCACTTGCATTCTACTGACCATCACTGCAGTAGGTGCAAAGAGACTATCCCATAAGCCAGCTCCGCCTCTAGGTGCTGGGGTAATCACAGTGATGGATATGGTGCTGCCTGAGGCGAACGGGCAGAACAGCGGCACTCCCGGAGTGATCAACATTGAGCCGGCGCCCGGGTACAATATGGAACTGCCGGGTGATACACTGGCGTACAACATCACGTGGGGTGCAGGAGCACGGGCAACCGGATACTCGGTCACGGTTAGTGCAGTGCCAACAACTGGGTGGACGAACCTGCCGACCAGCTTCATTCAGACAGGGACACTGTACTTGCTCAGAGCGGTCAACACCACGCAGCCGGACGTGAACTTCACGATCACAGTCTGTAGCCGCAAGGGCACCACGACATACACTAACAAGTGCTCAGTGGCATCGTGGGCAGTAACGAGGATTCCTGGGCCGCCTGGGATTCCAGCGGTGGACTCGTCGATGACTGTCGTGGGCCTCCGGGACTGGGAGATGTTGCCAGAGAATGCCACAGTCACACGGTCGCTCACAGCACAGGAGTGGAAGACGTGGGACAGTGCCAGCGTTGCTGCGGGGGCACCACAGGGATACCGGGATAGCGTGCATGCAACGTATACTGCACGCGCACAGGTGCAGTTTTGTACAGTGGGATACTTCACTGATAACAGTCGGTATCCACTGGGGTATTTCGCAAGCGCATCGGACAGCACGTACTGTGTCAATCAAGTGAAGACGAAGTATCCAGGATGGGGCAACAGTCCAAACGCTAGGAACTTGGCGAAGACGTATTGTCCACAGTTTAGTGTCACGGGCGGCACGATCACTAATGACATGTCGTGCGGTGACACTCCGCCCAGCGGAACTAGTGAGATTTGATAGCGATTCAGACTTGAATCAGGAGGTTGCATGTTAGTCTCACTGATCATTATGCTGATTGTGGTCGGAGTCGCACTGTATTTGATTCAGCTGATTCCGATGGACGAGACGATCAAGAAGGTGATCTACATCGTGGTACTGTTGCTTGTGGTGCTGTACGTGTTGAGGACATTTGGGCTGTTGACTGAGTTGAACAAACTTTAAAAGGGAGAGTAACAATGCGACCATTTCTTGCACTCATTACGCCACTCAAGGGCGTCCCACCTGATGGTGGTGGAGGTCCGGGTGATCCAGCGTACCCAGATCATACGCTTCCGGACAGTGGACCGGGGATCAATCTGCCGATCTACTTTCCACCGGGCTCGCAGCGTCCACCTTGGGCAGGAGGCCCTCAGCCACCGACTGGTGGAGGCGGAGGTGATCCGTTTCCAGACATTGGGCTTCCCGGTACTCCGCCCGAGATTCATCTGCCGATCTTCTTTCCGCCCGGAGCTCCGCGGCCGCCTTGGGCAGGTGGACCGCAGCCTGAGCCACCGGTAGATCCTGATCCGCCGCACGTGGCATTCCCGATCGCGCCGGGTGGGCCGATTCTTTGGCTGCCGATCTTCTGGCCGCCGGGTGCTGTACGTCCACCGTGGGCTGGTGGTCCGAAGCCGCCTGTTGAGCCGCCAGTTGAAGGCACGCAGCCACCGGGTATGGCGGGTGGTCTGCCTGCAAGCGATCCTGAAGGGAGTGGGTGGGTGTACGCGTTCGTTCCCGGCTACGGCTGGATGTGGGCACAGGTTCCGGCTGCTCCTACTGAGCCACCTGTTGACCCGCTTGAACCGTCACAGCCACCTGCGTAATGTACGACAGGGACGGTAGGGACCTAGGATGGACAGTCGATGAGTATCTCGACGACTTAGCATTGCACGTCCTAGATCCCCGCCGCCCGCTGTGGACCACGGACGGCACAGATGCCCCGCCACACCGCGGGGGCCGACGCACTGGACCACACCACCTCGCCGCGCAAGCAAAGGAGGAGAGGCTAGATCATGATGCAAGATCAGGCAGGTGCCCTAACTGCCTCGCAATTGATAAAGCAAATGAATCTGCTGAGAGAAAAGCGGAGGACGAAAGGGCTCAGCAGGAGAGCTTTTTTAAAGGCGTGGGGTTGGCTGAAGAGCCAGCTCTATATTACGCCAGAATGGGAAATGCTTAGAAGAGCCGCAGCTACTAGAGCCGGCGGGAAATGCGAGTATGATTGTGGCGGCTATGGAACACAAGTCCATCACAAGGAACAGATGAGTTGGAATCCTGATAGGACTTTTGATATGAGCAACGTTATGTGGGTTTGTAAGTCATGTCATAAGGAGATACATAGCTCATGAGTGGCTTGCTATTTAGACATAAAGCAGCAAAGCGGGTAGGTCACACTACAGCTGTGCCATTCGGCCTTGGTCCTAATGCGCCTAATGGACTTGAGACACCATTCCCAATCTTTTATGGGGATGAGTTGCCAGCTAGAGGTCCTACGTTTCCTGTTACAAATAATCAGTATGGAATGGGTAACACTTATGATCAGCAACAGTATGCATATTCGCTTGTGGCTGATCCTGAGAATGAAGAGACTGGAACAGTTCTTCGCTTCACGCATCATGGCTGGGCAAATGATAGAGCTGTCTGTGGCGCGTCCTTTCCACCGAATATCTTTGGTGGTCAGTCACCGGGATCAGGTTATCTTCGCTCGGATATAGATGACCAGAATTGGCAGACACTCTACGTTCGCGCGATTCGTAGGTTCAGTCCGAACTTTACGATTATTGACGGTAATGATAGAACAATGGTTGGGTCGATACTTGATTCAGGAACGATGACTTCAGGGACTACTGTTAGTGTCATCAATGATAGTACGAAGTCATGGACAGTTAATCAATGGGCTGGTAAGTGGCTTCGCAATACTTCGACGTTGGGTGCAGTAGGTAAGGGCTGGCCGATTGCTAGTAATACTGCTACGTCTATCACGTTTGTAAGTCCTTATCGTACAAACTATGCGTTAGGAGCAGGACAGGTATATATCATCTATGATATTGCAGATACTGGTGCAGCGGTTGGACAGAACACTGGTGTGAAGGGTTTCTTTTGGCCGAAGATTTATGGTCGGCGTACTTACGCGAATGTAGCGGCTACGCCACCGTCTGTAGATTCCGTGGGTTCGTTGGCTGATAACCACTTTATTGGTGGGTTTACTACAGACTTTGGTGATCCTACTCTTACTGAGGGGATCGACGGTGAGTTCCATTATCAAGGTGCTCAGCGATGGGATGGTAGTACTGTTGATGGTAACGGCTATCCGGTGTGGACGGCAGGACGTGCGACTTCCACTCCGTTTGCTCCATGTACCGGCTTTGTGGTTGGTGAGATTATTGACGAAGAGTGGGAGCTAGTATTGAACACTCCTGGAGTAGCTAATGGCATCTATCGCTACTGGCTCAATGGTGTGCTTCAGCGATCTGCTACAGATAAGATTTACGCTGAGGCATATGTGTCAGCAAACCAAGCACAGATTACTGTAACGGTTGGTGGGGTGAGTCGCAATGTAGCGCTAGCTGTATCGGAAGTTAAGTGGGGTTATATGTGGCAGTCGTTTGACTATGGTGGTGGTCTCAAGATGCCTGAGGACACGATCTACACTGATTTGCACAAGTTGATTGTGGCAGGTAAGCCATGAGTGGACTACTCTTTCGGCACAAGGCTGGCCGTCGTGTAGGTCATGGATCAGCGGATTCGTTTACTGGTCTTGGTCCTAACGCACCAAACGGCTTGACTACTCCATACCAGTCGTGGCTAGGTGATGTTCTACCTACCTCGTATCAGTTTACTGGAGGAGCGGTAGATGCCTATGGGTTTACAACTCTTCATAGTTATCTGTATGCAGCAAACATCGTGGCCGATCCTACGAGCCCGAGTGGCTTCTGCATGCGGATCAAGTTTCCTGATATTGATGGTCCTGATGGAGGGTATTGGCCAGGTGTAGACTTTGGTGGTGCTGGTCCAATGAAGCTGACGGTAGGAGGCTTGGGGGCTAGTGGTAGGCGGCCGAAAGTACTATACATTCATATGTGGCGTCGGTATTCTCCCAACTGGTCACAAGCTGGAGAGTATTCTGCTACGAATACAATCGTTGATTCTGGTACATCCAAGACTGGAACAACGCTTACACAGCTTGTGGACACCGCGAAGTCGTGGACAGTTAATGAGCATGTTGGCCGCTTTATTCGCTTTGCTGCAAACTCTGAGCGTGGTGTAAAGATTGAAAGCAACACAGCAACAACGCTAGTGTTGGAGACGGGAAAGAAGCTGACTGGTACGTTGGTGGGAACGAACTATTACATCTGCACGGTAGCACATTCTGGTACTATTGGTTCGAATGCAGGAACCAAGCCGGCATTCTTTGCACTGCATACGGCTACTTATACCTGGGCTGGAACTGATCCTAAGTCGGGTACACGGCAGTCGTATGACAATCCTTACATTGGTGGTGGTACTTACAATGTTACGGGTGGTGGAGGAGCGATTACCGAAGGGCTTACATACAACTTTGCGAACCAGAACGCTAAGGTGTGGGATGGTGTGACAGTGGATGGTAGTGGGTATCCTGTATGGAGTACTACGGCAGGGTATGGTATCTACCCAAATCCACGCTCGATTAATGCTATCGTAGGCACTGGATCAGAAGGTGTGTTGTTGAAGGAAGAGTTCATTTTGCAGTTGAATGATGTTGGGTCTGATAATGGAAAGTATCGTGCTTATGTGGGTGGTGTGCTTGTTGAGACGGCAGACAATGTGCGATACGTGGAGCCGTACTACAGTGCATTTTCACTAGGTGCGTCATACATTCCGACTATTGGTGGATCACCAAGAGATGTGGGTCTTACCCCATCTGATCCTTATTTTACTACGTTGAACACCGATCTGACACATGGTGGTGGTAGTAGGGTACCAGTTGGTAGAGACATGTACCAAGATTGGATTGCTTTGTGTATTGGCTTGTCAGATGTTAATCTCATTTAGGGAGTTTGCTCGATGCCAGTAACTCTCATGGACACAGATACGTTTACACAGGCGAACGGTGGTGTTGTAGCAAAGACACTTACGTATACTGTGCCGTCTGGGTTGTCGAGATACATCTTGCTGATTATTGCTGAATCAGCTGGTACGAACGCAGTGGTGACAGGACTACCAACTATTGATGATGGGCTAGGTGGTGGTGCGGTAGCGATGGACTTGCTCTTTAGTTTTCCTGCTACGACTAACACAAACAGGCAGTGGGTTTGGGGTGCTGACATTGCTGATGCTGTTTCAGGTACAGTGTCGATCGTTCTCACTCGTGATACGACAGCTGAGACTTATGCAGGCATTGTTGCGTCCTTCGACAATGTAGACCCTGCTGCACCAAACCAGACAGCTTCGACGAATACTGGTGCAAACACCACACCTGCACAGTTGTCTGGAGCTGCAGCGTTTGTGCCGACGACGGCGTCAGAAGATTTGGTGCTGATCTTGATTTCGCATTCAGATGGGGCGACGTGTGTGGCAACGAATGCAGGTGATGGAACAGAGCAGGTATCTGTGTCTGAGCTTGCTGGTTCGACCTTTCGTGACCAGACGTTGATTCTTGCGACTTCAATTGGTGATGCGAGCGTGGTACCTAACTATACTATGTCGGCTACAGGTGGTACGTTGAAGTGGCGTTGTGTTGTGCTTGCACTGAACTATCTTGCTCCAGCAGGAGGAGGCGGCGGCGGGATTGTAACACTCATGGATCACTACAATTAGGAGTTGACGATGCACACGCGGAGGATTGTAGGTGGGTCAACAGATCAGTCTGTCGTCATCCGAATTGTAGACTCGACTGATGGCACACCTGAGACAGGAGTGGTGTATAACACTTCTGGTATCGACTTGGAGTATCGTAGGGAAGGTGCAGCAAGTGTAGACATTACCGAAGCTACGTTGGCGGCTCTAACAACGGCGCACGCAGATGGTGGATTCCTGCATATCGGTAATGGATACTATCGGTTGGACCTTCCAGACGCTGCTGTTGCTGCTGGAGTTGCTGGTGTACTGGTTCATGGTACAGTTACTGGTATGATCGTGATGGGATGCTACATCGAAATCATCACTTCAACAGTTGATGCGAATATCGTACAGATCAGCGGTGACTCTGGTGCAGCGGACGCTCTTGAGATTGCATACGATGGCACAGCTGGTCCTGTGCCTGAGCACGGCATTTCTGATCAGGGTACGGCTCAGTCAGCAACTGCTACGACAGTGGTGCTGAGGGCTGCTGCGGCATTCGCAGATGATACGCTGATCGGATGTGTGATTGGAGTGCTTGGCTCGACGCAGGGTTACTGGCAGTTCCGGTCGATCACTGACAATGTGTTGTCTACTGACACTGTTACGGTTGACACGTGGACTGTCACACCGAGTGGTACGATCACATACAAGATTTGGGGCTCACCTCCGGCAAGCACGAGTGCTCCAGTGCCGGCGAACATCGTGCAGATTGGTGGGGATGCAGTTACGGCAGATGCGGCGGATAACTTCAACACGTTCTTCGACAACGCTAGTACGGTGTCGGCGGTAGTGATTGATGATGTGCCAGACACTGGTGGTGGTCTGGATGCTGCAGCTACACGGGCAGCGCTGGGTATGTCGAGTGCGAACCTTGATACGCAGCTTGGTGGTCTCCAGTCTGATACGAACGATATTCAGACTCGGCTTCCAGCAGCGTTGACTGGTGGTAGGATTGATGCGTCAGTGGGTGCTATGGCTGCTGGGGTTGTGACAGCGGCAGCGATTGCAACGAATGCGATTGATGCAGATGCAATTGCGAGCGATGCTGTGACTGAGATTCAGTCTGGTCTCGCGACGGCAGCAGCGTTGACGACAGTGGATGATCTGCTTGATACTGAGATGCCAGCACTGACTGCAGCGGTTGCAGCATTGCAGGCAGATGTGACTGATCTTGATACAAGGATTCCTGCAGCACTTGTGGGTGGTAGGATCGACTCGGAGGTTGGTAGTATCAACGGCACTGCCGTGAATGGTAACGGTAGTGGCGGCACTCCGTGGGGTCCGTAAGATGGCATACGCTTGGGCGGTTGGAGCTTGGGCCAGTGGAGCCCTTGCTCCGGGGTCATGGGGAACTGAGAGCGTAGTCCCCATTATAGTACTGACTCCTACGTCACTGCTCTTTCAAGCGACCGTGGATGGCTCAAATCCACCGAGTAAGACTGTAGTTGTGTCTAACGGTGGTGGTGGTACGTTGGCCCCCACGTTGGGTAGTATTGTGTATGTGAACGGTTCGGGTTGGTTGAGTGCAAACCTTGTGGGATCAACAGTCACTGTGCTTGTGAACATTGCAGGTTTGCCGTTGGGTACTTACATTGCTACGATCCCAGTTGTGGATGCTGCAGCGAGTAATAACCCACAGTCGATTACGGTTACGTTGACTGTAAGCGATTTGCCTGCTGTGATGTATGAGCAGAGTGCCAGTGGGTTTGGTTCAAGTGCGGCTCGGAGGATGATGTAATGGCTGATTCAACTATGCGATTTGTGAGTGAATCGGTCGATACGGGCACCGACTACACTATAGATCAAGAGCCGTTGGACGACGGAAGCAACATGGGACCGCAGAGTAAGTTTCCTCCGCCGATCCTAAAGGTGTCCGAAGAAGTGCTGACTCGGTTTAAGAGCTGGATGGACGAGTGGATCGTCGATCTGGAGGGTCAGCACACGCGGAAGCTGGACACGATGGCAAAGAATGAAGATGCGTATAGGGGACTGAAGGGTGCCCCAAGGGATATTCCGTTCAAGGGAGCTTGCTCTGACACTATTCCGGCAGTTGCGATGGCTGTTGATCCTGTTCATGCACGGCTGGAGACCGGCGTTTTTAAGCAAGACCCGGTGTTTAGCTTCAAGGCGCTCAAGAAGTCGACGATGGACTACGCTAAAGCGCTAGAATGGTGGTTCGACTTCTATCAGAAGAACAGGCTGAACCTGAGAACGGTAGCGAGTCCACGCATCCATGAGATGACCAAGCATGGTACGATGGTGTTCAAGACCATCTACGAGCGGATTGAACACAAGATCAAGACGTATGACACCAGTTCGCCTGAGTGGAAGGTCATCGACAAGAAGATCACGAAGTTTAAGGGGCCTCGAATTCTAGGGATAAGCCTCAATAACTTCATGTATCCGTCGTTGTACGAGAATGTGCAAGACTGTCCGATCATTATTGAGCGGATTCGCGCTAGATATGAGGACCTTTGCATTGCACAGGCGTCTGGAAAGCTGGCGAATGTGAAGCAGGTTGAGGGTCAGGGGGTTATGACGCTCGACCAGGTGGAACAGAAGCGGGAAGAGATGTCAGAATCGCAGTCAAGTAGCTGGCATAGGGACGATATCCTGCTTTATGAGATTTGGTGCCAGTACGATATTGATGGAGATGGGCTGCCTGAGTCAATTGTGTGCACTTATCACAAGGATACGGGTGCAATTCTCCAGCTGAGGTACAATTGGTACTTCCATCAGCGGTATCCGTACACTGTTGTGCCGTATTCGGTGACGAATGGTAGCTTGGCGGGTATGGGTCTGTGCGAAATGGTAGCACCGTTTCAGGATGCACTGACTAAGTGGCATCAGATGGCGACGGATAACGCTTATTTGGCGAATATTCGTATGTTCATCGTGAAGAAGGAGTCGGGAATTGAGGAAGTACCCCGACTTTACGCTGGACGGTGCTTTTTCGTGGACGATCCGACGAAAGACTTCGTTCCGTTCCAGTGTGGTGACATTTATCCGAGTAGTTTGAACGAACGGCAGAACATCTTTGGGTTGATCGAGAAGCGTACGGGTATTTCAGACTATCTTACTGGTCGCGAGTCACCAATCATTGGCAGTCGCGCCACTGCTACGAGTACGCTAGCGCTAATTCAGGAAGGCACCCGTAGGGTTGAAGAGGTGCTGGAGAATATGCGTCATGGCTTCTCGGAAATGGTTGAGAACTGTCTTTATATCTGGATTCAATATGGACTAGAGGACTTGGATGATATCGTCTTTGGTGACGACGAGATGGCCGAGCAGTTGAAGAAGTTCTTTAGTACAATGAGTGCGGAGAACGTGAATGGTGCACTGGCGATTGATCTGTCAGCGACGGATGCTGCGGGTAATCGGCAAGCGATGCAACAGATGCAACTTCAGGTCATTCAGATCATGATGCAGTACCTGGAAAAGCTGCTTAATGCTGGATCGGTGGCACTGCAGGCACAACAGCAGCAGCCACAACTGACACAGATGATTGGTGATGTGATGACTGCGGCACGTAATATGTTCAAGGATCTACTGACGAAGTACGATATCAGGAATCCTGACGATTACTTGCCAGACCTCGAAAAGTACATCGGAGGGATGAATGGCCCAGCTCAGCAAGGAGGAAGCGTTGGAATTGGAGAGCCTCCTCTTGGACTTGCGCCAGCACCCGGGCTACAGCTACTTGGAGGGGCGATGCAAAGACCTGCTGGCCCAATGCCAGCGGCTCCTGGAAGTGGAGGTGGACCAGCTGCAGTTGGCGCGGCACCAGGGTAAGGTGGCCGCTTATAAGTCAGTAATCAACCTGATCACTGACACGATCAAACAACTGAAGTCAGAAGTGGAGTGATTCAATGTTGAATCAGGATGGCGCGACAAGCGTGACGCTGGATGACTTTTCCAGCATGGAAGCAAATGCACAGCCCATTGACTTGAAGACGATCAAGCTCGATGCGGAAGGTATGCCTGAGGAACTGCGTGGAAAGTCAGCGCAGGAGGTTGTGGAGTATGCGACACGGTTGAAGGAAGCTGTACGGATTAGTGAGGAAGCCAGGGTGTCGGCTCAGCAGCAAGCTGAGTTGGCCCTTCGGAGCAACCAGTTTCAGCCACAACAGCAGAAGGCTCCTGAACCTGAGCCCGAGCTGACTCGTGAACAGCTGGCTGAAATGATGAGCAACGATCCTGTAGCGGCGATGGAGTACATTAGCACTCAAACCACACGAAGGGTGGCGGCTCAGTACGAGGAACGTCTGCGGCCGCTAATGAGCAATAATGTCAACTCAGCCGAAGACTACGCTCGTGACAAGTATAAAGACGAGTTTGCAATCCTTGGGAAAGACATTGACCAGTTGGTGGCGTCGATTCCGGGCGGACGGCAAGCAATGACTTCGAGGCAGGCGTGGGACGATCTGGTGAGCCTTGTGCGTGGCCGGAACTTTGATAAGTTGGTGGAGTACAGGAGTCAGGCTACGCGTGAAACTCGGCAGGAGGCAGCTGAGGGCCAGTCGGGTATTACGATGAGGAACACACAGGCACCACGGCAGCAGGCTACGACGAACGGTCAGCTTGATGCCACACAGCTCGAGATTGCGGATAAGCTCGGGATGACCCCTGCGGAATACATCAACTGGAGCAAGGTGAGCTAATGTCAGTCGAAGAGGTGTTGGCCAAGAAGGCCGAGGAGAAGGAGATTCAAGCTGGGATTGATGCACAGGTCAGCAAGACTGAGGCACAGGAACAGATCAAGCAGGAGCTTGCACGACTCGATAGAGTTGAGCGGACGACTGGTCGGTCAGGGATTATGCCGCTCGGTCCGAAGCAGCGACTGATGCAGGTGAGCGAAGCAACGAAGCAGAAGAACAAGGACTTTCGTCTGCGGTGGATCAACGAGAACAACCAAGAGAAGGCGATCACACGGCAGGCTGATGGTTATGAACGTGTACCAAATGATGAGGGTGGTCGTAAGGTAGGGAATTTGGCACTGTATCGTCTGCCAAAAGAGGAGTACGAACATCGTGTCCGTGAAATCGAACGTGAAACAGCAAACCGGCTTTCGTCTCATAACCGGGAAATGGAGAACATGGCCGATCAGGTGGCCAAGGTCCTCCGCGACAAACATGGGATCTCGATTGGTGCGGATCGACTTTTGATCAAGGAGTAACACAGTGTCATCTCTGTTCCCCGCCTACGTATGCCAAGGCTACGAGGCAGGTACTCACAACGCTCAGTTCGTGCCGGGACAGGCTACGAATGAGCCTTGCATTCCAGGGGACTTCTGGTACGCAGATACCTCTGACAATGGTGAGGCGAAGCGCTGCGGGACCAACCCGACTCTGATCGGGGGCATCTCCGAAATCTCGACTGAAGCTGGTCGAGTGTTGACGCCAGACGGTCTTGTGCCACTGCGCATCCTTACGGGTGCCAGCGTGCGCATTGCATTCTCGTCAACGACTACGCCGGTGCGGGCAACTCACGTTGGTAACAGCTACGGCATCACCAGGGCAACTGGTGGTCAGTGGCAGCTTGACGTGAGCAAGACCACAACTGCGAGCCGTTTCAAGGTTGTGGATGTGGATGAGGCAAACGGTATTTTCTATGCCGTGGTACACCAGAATGTTCTTCAGTTCGCCGATCTCACTGTTGCCACAGCGTAAGGACCGCCTACAATGACTATGGTAAGAGGCGCGTTCAGTAACCTCCTTGCGCCGGGATATCGGAAGATCGTTTTTGAGACGTACAAGGAACGGAAGATGGAGGGTCAGCTCATCACCAACTTCAATTCATCGAAGCGGGCGTATGAGGAAGACTTCCCGATCGCAGGGTTCGGAACTCTGCAGACCAAGCCGGAAGGCGCGTCGGTTAACTATCAGGACGCGGTGCAGGGTACCGTCAAGCGGTACACCTGGACGACGTACGCGCTTGGGTTCAGGATCACGCAGGAAATGATGGAAGATGATCTGTACGGGATCATGGGTGGAAGGATGAGCAAGGCGCTTGGTCGTTCTGCAAGGAACAACCAGGAGATTGTTGCTCATGCTCCGTACAACAACGCCTTCAACACCGCCTTCCCGGGGTTTGTTGCAGGCGAGGCCCTGCTGGGGGATCACGTTACTATCCGTGGCGCCACCCAGCGTAATCGTCCGGCACTGGATGCAGACTTCGATCTGATTCCACTGCAGGCAGCACTCGAACACTTCCATCAGCTGAACGATGAAAGTGGTATTCCGGCAGTGTTCATTCCCCGGAAGGTGATTTACAGCATCAACGATCACTGGATCGTGAATCAGGTGCTGAAGTCGCAGTTCCTGCCGGGCGGCAACATGAACGATATCAACCAAGTCGCTCAGGAAGGCCTCACTCCTCATCTGTCACACTACATGACGGACGCGGATGCGTGGTACATCCTGTGCGACCAGCATGATATCAACTACTGGGATCGTCGGGCAGCTACCTTCACCAACAGCGATGACTTCCACACGGGTGATGCACTGTTCAAGCTCACTCGCCGGAATGGCAGCGGCTGGGGTGACTGGCGCGGAGTGTACGGTTCGCAGGGAGCGTAAACCATGCCACTGCCAGCCACGTATTCCACTAGTCGTGGGATTCAGAATCATCGGGGTCGTCGGATTAGCCAGTCGGCTATCATCCACGACATCTTTACAAATGTTGCAGCGCCAGTCGCTAATGGATGGTCGCTGTCACATGTAGGGCAGAGCGCAGCCGGCACGACGGAAATGACACTGGGTGGTTCGCTTGCAGTAGCCCAGAGTGCCGACTATGCACGTAACGTTGTGATTACAGTTACCCATGCGTCGGCTGTTGTAGCGATGAGTGGGACGATTACGGGTTACGATATGGCTGGCCTGCGGATCACGGAAGCGTGGTCGGTTACGGCAGGTACAACCAGCAAGGTGTTCACGGGTGCTAAGACGTTCAAGCGGGTTACGTCGATCACTGAGACGATTGCTGCGACGGCTGCAGGCAATACCATTGTCGCTGGTACGGGCAAGGTGTTGGGTCTTCAGGCGAACGTCTCCCCTGCGGGCGTGCTTGCGGAAACAGTGAATGGTACGCTCGTTACAACGGGTACGGTGGTAGTATCGAGCACATCGTCCACTGCTGATCCCCGTGGCACGTATTCTCCAGCAGGTACTCCAGGGGGTACTGATGACTACGAGGTGTGGTACATCAGTGATACCCCGGAGCTTTCACCATGAGGTAAGGAACATTACCGTGCAACAAAAGCGATTGGCACTCGTCGCCATGAAGTTCGCTTCCGAGGGTCCGTGGGCTCGGGCTAAGGGTAATGAACAGGCAGTGCAGATCACACATCTGCTTGAGGGTGAACAGGTCAGGTTTGACATGACTATCGGGGACCTTTCGGATTCCATTAGTTATGACCAGCCTGGCCTGTATCCCTTGCCGTTCAAGCGAATGGAGCGATACAGAGTCAGCAAGACCCACACGCTAGGGTCACCCACTACTGTGGAGATTGTGCTCGATGGGACTACATAAGACGTATCTGGGCCGGCTGTCTTTGGCTGCAGCAGCTACGCCGGTCAGTAATGTGCTGGCGGCGAGAGAGCTGGTGATGATGAAGGGACTGACATTCCACAATCCAGCCTATACTGGTGTAGTTTCAGTAAAGGTTGGGCCAAAGGATGACACACTTGCAGCGGCTATGACTCCACTACGAGTTGCTGGTGCAGCAGTGACTCTGACTGCTTCAACTGTGCAGTTCATTGAATGCTCAGGGTTTGAGTCGCTGGCGATTTCGTCGGCAGGTACTGAAGCGTCTGAGCGTGACGTTGAAGTGTACGCGATTTTGGATCTGTAAATGTCGAACATAGTTGCGCAGGATATCTTTGACAAGGACAATGCGCCAGGTACAAACCTGACAGCACATACACCTGCTCCTTTGAATGGCTTCATGAGTGGGTGGATACAAGCGTCATCGTTCAGTGATTTCGTTATCATTCTGAGCAATGGTGCAAAGTTCAATTCAGGTACGCCTCGCAACGTGTCGCTGTTGAAGATTGATACAGGAGTGTTCGACAACTTTCAAAGTTGGGTGGACCTGTACTACTGGGATTCGCAGCCGTACAGGATGGGTATTCAGTGGGGACTCGACAACGCCTCGGGTGTACTAGGTGATCGTTGGCTCGAGTTGCAGTTTGAAGTTGACACGAATGATGAACACGTGTACGTCACACCAGTGCTAGATGCAGGTGCTGGTGGTGGCACGGTGGATGTAGGGCATCGTTATACAGACTTTGGTATCGGTCCCTCGTGGGGGATCAGGGTAGGATGCACACTGGTTGGGGCAGGTGGGAGTGGTACATACACGCTGTGGATCGAACCGTTCGCTGGTGGCACACGACAGGTGATCCTTACAACCTCACCAGGTGGTGTGTTGACACCTACTTGGAATGGTTTGGACTTTGATCACAGCAGTGTGGGATTGCACTACGAGAACAGTGGTACAAGGGTCCAGAATCTTGAAGTGTGGGAAGATGATCCACCACACATTAGTGTCGATTCTCCAGTAACGCTGTCAGGTCCACAAGGACCTGGACCGATTCTACACAATCTTGAGGTTTACAATACTGGTGAAGGATCGCTGTCAGGTATTGACTTTGATACTGTGACTGAAGATTGGCTGAATCCTTCATTTACAGATGACGAGAATCCGTGGATATGTCAGTTGAGCATTGATACAACTGGCATGACTCCCGGTGTATATACAGCACAGTTCAACATTACTGATCCAACGGCCGATAACTCGCCGCAGACAGTAACAGTGCAGGTGACGATCACAGCGATACCACGTATCTCTGTAACATCACCTATGACTATCTATGCACACGCACGTGCTACTGCATTGCCGGCAGTTGAACAGAATGTGCTGAACATTGGTCAGGGATCATTTGCAGACTTGGCCCTCACTAATCTAACGTACATCGAGCCAGGCTATGATTGGTTCACAGTGCTTCTGACTGGTACGTTGATCAGCGTTATCGGCAATACTGAGAATGTGCCTGAGGGAACATGGCATGGTAGCTTTGATGTTGAGTCGTCGAACGCAGATAACTCGCCTCAGACGGTTGAGGTGATCCTAATCTTTGGTCCGTGCTTTGATACAGATTTCACATGCACGCCTGAGCCAGTGGATGTAGAAGTCACTGACGACTGTATTCCCCAGTGGATTCCAGTGGGAGTGGTGCCGACATGAACCTAGGCCAAATGCGTACTAAGCTACGTCGTCGTATCGGGAATCCAGTTGATCCCAATGTGACTGACGACTTGCTTAATGAGATGATTAATCAGGGCTACAGAGACGTGGCTGATCGGTTCAGGTTCCACAAGAACCGGAAGCTATGCACGTTCTTGACAGTCGCAGGGCAGTCGAACTATGGTCTGCCGACTGAGCTGCTGAGCATCATCAAGATGCGTGACATGTCGAACGGTGGACGGATCATGAAGTCTGACGCTCGACAGGATTCTGAACGGGAAGTAGACACGACGGACAACGAGGGCAAGCCTAAGCACTACACTCGGTACAAGTCGTGGGTGATGTTGAGGCCCACGCCTGACGATGAGTACACGATCGAAGTGTTCTACAAGGCAGACATTGTTGATCTGGTGTCCGATGTTGAGGAGCCGATCCTGCCAGTGGTGTGGCACTATGGCATCGTGGAGATGGCCAAGTACTATTACTACATGGATCAGCCAGACTTGCCGAAGGCACAGGCGGCAATGGCAGCGTTCAACGATTGGGTGAGCAGCAAGCCGACGGAAGTTGACGAAGAGAAGATGGACTTTGATACGGGCGTTGCCGTCCCTACGCTGACGCAGGGAGGTAGCGACTCACGACTAGACTTTAACCACTCGGAGTAGTGGGGATTGTCTATAAACTTGCTCGCATCGTGCCGTGGATATTACTTGTTGTGGTTTCGTATGGGTGGCATTCTGCGAAGGTGATGCAAGTTAGATTGACGATGCAACTTAGTGCGGATAGTGCTATGTTTATTCTGCAAATGGAGCTAATGAAAACAAATGCAGAGCTGGCTCGATCCGAACTACGAAGGGCGAGTGCTAGTGCCCAACTGGCCGCTACCAGGAAAAGCTTGGCTGCTAGCGTTGCTCGGGAGAACGCTTATCGTCAACGAGCAGCAGTCGATTCACTGGTACAGGAACGTCTGGCCGGACTCATCAATCGTGATACTGTCGTATCAGATACCACGAGCAAAATGGCGAAAGCAGACGTAAAGCTGGATAGCATCATATCACAGAACCAAAGGATAACTAAACAACTGATTGTGGACTGGGAGTTGGCAGAAGAACGAGCGCATCCTAGCTTTGGTAAAAAGGTAGTCATGGCGCTACCAGGTGCAGTCATTGGAGCGTTACTCGCGTTGTTGTTGAAGTGATTCAACATTGAATCAGGGGCACCAAGATGGCATGGTCTAATGCGTGGGATGAAACGGCGCCATCTGGTTCAGCGCTGCGTAGCACTTTGGACGATATCATCCGTGGGCTTAAGGGTGATATTCGTCAGCGAATGAACACGATCCTTGATCCATCAACACCGTGGGAAGGCACGACTGATCCACTGTTGCTGTTACCATCGGCTACACCTGTCACAAGGACAGTGCTGCTGTCGTGTCATGGTCTACAGCCATCACAGGACGATGACGATATCTCGTATGCCAACCAGTTTGTTGAATCTGACAATGCTGGTAACAATGACATGCGTATGTCGCTGCCGTTCGCAACTGGTATGACGATTAACAGTGTCGAGATTCTGTTCGACTTGTTCACTGACACTCAAGCGACTGTCTCGTTGGTGAAGCATACATTTGCGACAACAGTTACATCAACAGTTGTCGCTTCTGAAGTGATCACGGCGACTGGACTTGATACGATTGTAATCTTCTTGGGTAGTGAAGTCGTCACTGGAGGACAGTACTACACACTGATGATCGAAGGTAATGATGCTGGACGTTGGCATGCTTACTGTGTAAGGTTCACGTACACCGAGACACTGTAATATGGCTAAGACAATTACATCAAGAGGTGTATCTCAGCCATCAGCTAAGTTGCCGGTGGCAGCTCCTGGTATTGTCGTCGAAGAGATACCATACTGGCAGACTTGTAAGGGTGTCGACTATACGCACAAGCTGTCTCGTGTTACGCCCGAGTATGCCTCTGAGTTGCGTAACATGTGGATCAGGGATGAGTTCATTGTGGGTCGCTGTGGTACAGGACCACTTGGTGGTACGATCACTGACTCGATCCTTGGTCACGTGAACTTCATCACAGTTGATGGAGTGTCCACGATGTTGCGGTTTAGGGTGGATACGCTTGAGCGGTGGGATGGTAGTGCTTGGATCATCATCTTCATGAAGCCACTTGTGACGCTCGATGATCGTTACACGTGGACTACGTTTGGTAACTGTCTCATCTTCTCAGATGGCGTACACGGGATGTGGCAGTACGATGCGGAGACTGGGATATGCACACTCATCGAAGGAGCACCGGCTGCCCGCCACCTAACAACTTTCGGTGGTCGAGTGATTGCCTCGGGGGTGATAGTGGACGGGAATTCAGAGCCCGGCTGGATAGTGTGGTGCGTGAAAAACAACTCTCACGATTGGACAGGGATTGGGAGTGGTTACGAGCCGCTATTGTCCACTCCGGGTGGGGACGTAGATGCTCAACGCGGTGTCCAGCCTATAACGGACTACACTGCGATTGTGCTACGGAGCAACTCAACGTGGACGATGACACAGACTGGGGATGTGGAATCTCCATTCAGGTTCTCGCGAATCTCACCAGGGATGGGGACAGATGCGCCGTACAGCTTCGTGGGTGTCCCATCAGCGACAGTGGGGTTGATGAAGGATGATGTATACGTCGTGAGCGAGGGACACACTGAGTCGATCGGTGCGCCTATTCGTCGTCGACTGTTGGAGAACAAGGATTGGATGCCGTGGGCTCGTGGGGCGTACAATCCTGACGAGCGTGAATATGTGATGCTGCTGAACAACATCGAGTACCGCTACTCGTTTAGGTTTCAGGCTTGGACCACCACTGAGATGCCACTACTGCCGCATTGGGTAGAGTGGGGTGGTAAGGGATTCACTGGTCTTACGATCGACTCAGCATTGGGTACGATCGACACGCCACTGCCAAGTGATGGTACGATTGATTCGGAAGTTGGTCCCTTGGTTTCTCGTGGTATGATCTACTCGAGCTACACAAGGACGATTGAGGAAGTTGTGGGACTGTTTACTGACACTGACGAGTCAGACCCGTTGGTGCCATTTGACTCACCAATGACTCTCGCTACCGGCCTATTGCAGGTTGGGACACCGCTCGAGGAAACAGAGATTACCGAGGTCCAGTTTGAGTATGAGTTGATTGATTACTTTGGTTCAGTCAATGCTAACGTGGAATACTCGATTGACGGTGGAGCAAGCTGGCAAGGTTATGGTGCTGCAATTATGGCACCGACAGTGTATCACGGCGCACGGATATTTGCAGTGCGTAAGTCACTAGTTGGTCACAACATTATGCTTCGGCTGCGCACGGCACACTTGATCGACATTAACATCCTAGCTATGTGGGTCCTTGTGACTCGTGCCAAGAAGGTGGCTTACTAATGATAATGGAACCAGTCGTTGGCGATCATCTGAAACTGGCGATCACCAAGATCATTCAGGCGTTGCAGAACAACCTGAAGTCTCGTGATAACTTTGCACCAGATGGCGAAGAAGGCCAACTGCTGGTGAGCATGGGACCAAACACTCCTCCTGTCTGGGGTGGTGGGCTGAAGGTTGAAACTGAAGCGGATGATAACATGACTGGTTTGTGGCTGTACGATGGTACAACTGATTCGTTGCAACAGGTGTCAGTTGGTGCAAATGACAGCGGTGGTGTAGGGTATCGTATCCTAAGGATTCCGAACTCATGACAAGCGTTGCGGCTGGACCGGTGACTTACATCGTACAGGCAGACAAGTGGACAGTCAGGAACATGGTGTTGACACTCGACAAGATTAGACAGTTGTGGTTCATTGTGCAACGCCATCGTACACTATTCAGTGATCTGACTCGGGGTGACTTCGAGAACTTTGTTCGAGCGCTGCTAGCTCGTAACACTATGTGGTTTGAGGTTTGGGAGTACGACGTGATTATTGGCATTATCTGGTTGACTGATCTGGAGCTTGTCACCGATGCTACTATTCATATGGCATTCTTCGATCGACGGCCTCTTGAGAAGGTCGGTGTGTGCAGGGCTTTGCTCAAGTGGGCCTTCACCGAAATGCCCTTGCAACGGCTTAGCGTTACTCCCCCAAGAATCTACAAACACACGATTAGATTGTGTGAGCGCATGGGGTTCAAGTTGGAAGGGTGTAAACGATCGGCTCTTTTGATGGGCGGTCAGTGGCAGGATCAATTCTTCTATGGGATCACTCGTAAGGAAGTGGAGGCACTGTAATGGCCGGCTTGACGGGCAAGACCAAAGAGGTGTCGAACGTAACACCTGAGGCCCAAGCAATCCTTGGTCAGTTGATGTCTATGTTCGGAGGTATGGACTTGTCGCAGGGGTTGTTCCCTACGACGGCCACGCCAGCTGCCTCCGAACTCAAGCCATACACTGATATGTTCGCGAGCAACAATGCGTACGGTCTCGCCCAAACCAAGGAAGCTGCTGGCAACCTTACGGGTTCATCGTACGGCAACCAGCTAGGTAACAAAATGAAGGAACAAGGACTCGCTGAGAATTCGTTTCTTGCGGGCTTGTTCGAGCAGCGACGGACGCAGGACGCGAATCGCTTTGCGTCAACGTTGCTTGGTGGACTTGGTAGTCCAGCTGCTGGTGTGCAGCAGGCGTACCAGCCAGGGTTCTTGGATTATCTGACGAGTGCTGCAGGTGCAGCTGCGCCAGCGTTTGCTGGGGCGTTTGGAAAGAAGGCGTGATATGACTATCCCATACATGCCCGAAGTGGCAAACCCTCGGTTGAACGCTGCCAACGTTCCAGTAATCCCTGGTCCCTTTGCGTTCCTTCAGAGCATCGGGCAGGGGGTAGGTCAGTACGCGGTTGCGCGTGACTTCGTCAATCAGCGTAATCGTGCACAAGCACAGCAGGCTGCGAATCAAGCACTAGAGGCTCGTAAGGCTGGCCTCATTCCACCCTCGCAGTTTGCGACACCTGAGATGATTGCACTGTTCCGTGCAGCTGGGATGCAGCCGCCATCGTCCGAGCCGACACCTGAAGAACAGATCACTGCATTGAAGGGTAGGGTGCTCAGTGCCGTGAACTCAGGCAGGGGAGTTGAAGGGCAGCAAGCAGTAGGCGGCACATCTCGCGGTGGTAATCCAATTCTTGACATGATTGGAGAACCACAGCCGACAACGCCGGAGTTCTCCAATGAACAACTCATGCTTGCAGGACTACCTCGTAGTGGTCTTGCGAAGGAAAGGGTCGAGCAGGGTATTGCTGGTCAACAGGAAGCAACTCTCGCGGGTGGTGGAGCAGCAGCTCGTGCACAAGCCGGGGTTGTCTCAGGACCAGTTGCAGAAGTGGCAGAATCAAAGGCGATTCAAGAAGGTTCTGCAGGCACTGCAGAAGGATACATCTCACAGCAGATGCGAGGACTCGATCTAAGTGCTGTCGCCAACGACGCTCAGATGTTCGACAAGACCGTCGACGAAGCGTACAAGCGGTATCAGTCAGACGCATTGCAGGGACTCGTACCACAACTGCCCGAGGCTACGGCTCGACAGGTGTTTGCACGAGCACTGCAGGGCAGACTGGATGATGAACGTAAGCTTGAGATAGCTGCACTACGGGCTGCACGTACTGGTGCCGGCCGTACGGGCAATCCATTCAAGGATACGACTGCGGCGTACGAGGCAAGGATCAGAGGTCGGACTGCTCAGATCGACTCGAAGCGTAAGCAGATCGAAGCGCTGCAAAAGGACTTGTCACCTGTTGCTAAAGTTGCACCAACTGCGGCCAATGGCAAGGACAAGCAAATCTTTGCAGGAGTGGCACAGTTGCAGAAGGAGATTGATGTACTTGATGGCATGCAGGAAGAGGACAATCGGACCTTGCAGTCTATCCTTAGTGACGCACCAATGTCAGGTGACAATGCTCCAGGTGCTGGCGTGACTACTGGCCGTATCGGCAAGGAAATCACAGTGACGCAGGAGCAGTGGGACAAGTCACTAGAGATGGTTGGTCAGGGCAAGCAGATCAAGGGTCGTCCCAAGAAGGCTGGTGAGTCGAACCGTGCCTATGTCACTCGAGTATTCGGAGAACGTCCAAAGTGACCGGACCTAAGTTTTCGGACCTTGAGTGGGAAAGCACTGACTCCACTCAGGCCGTAGAGGGGATTGAGTGGGAGGATGCTGATAGCACGGCATCTTCTGGACAGCCACAGTTCGAGGACGAAGCACCTGCACCACGAGTTAGCAGGAACGTAGAAGCTGGTGGTAAGGATCGCTTGACGCCAGTCACTGCGAAGGCTCGTGTGCAGATGGCTCTCGATAACAACGAGCAGCCACGCTCACTTGACATTCTGGAAGCTGAACATGAAGGGCAGGCCGAGAACGTCGCGAAGATCGACGAACTTCTCAAGCGTCCGAATCTTGGTGAGGCACAGCGTAAACGTCTGACAATGCTTCGCAGTAAGATCGAGGACCCATTCTGGACGAACCAGAAGACTGTCCAACGTAAGGTTGGTGACAATCTTGCACGTGGTGCAGCGGTAGGTCTTGTCAACAACAACCTACTCGGGTTGTCAGACCTTGCATTGTCGCTACCATCCAATCTGGGTATCGACGTAGCTGAGAAGATGCGTGGCAGAATCGAAGAGGCACAGGCTACAGTGAAGCTTGGGCTTGATCCACAGGGCATCGAAGGCACGGTAGGCAACGTCGCTGGTACACTGGCAACTGGTGTAATGGGTGAAGCGAATCCTTGGGCGATTGCTAACAACCAAGGGTTCAAGGCGTTGCAACTTGCAGCACGCACAAGTCCACGGGCGGCTGCGGCACTCGAAGCGATCAGTGTAGGGTTTGGCCCGAATGCGACTAGAACACAGAAGATCATCGCTAACCTCGTAGGCTCCGGGGCTGTTGATGTAGTGCAGGTCGCAGACGTGTTCATGAATCCAAGGTACGAAAGCGACACTCAACGGATGCAGGCACTGGCTGCTGTGGTTGGACCAAGCACGTTCGCGGCCGCATTGTCCACTGTCAAGTTCCCGAAGTTTGGGTTTGGTGGTAAGAAGCTACCAGACGTTGACCCCACCAAGCCAGCTGGTGAAGGTGGTTCAGTTGATCCCGCAAGGGCAGCACAAGCAGCCAAGCTGAAGGAACAAGAGTCTGCGATGATTGCCCAGCGTAAGGCTGAGCAGGAGACCAGGAAGGGTATTCGCTCTAAGTGGGAAGCTGCGAATCCCGGTAAGTCGTGGACCAAGGACCTGACTAAGGTTGGTCAGCAGAATGTAATCAACGAGAATCGAGTCCTTAATCAGCCTGAGTGGATGCAGAAGGCGAGCAAGGATCAGCTTCAGCGTGTGCTTAAGCAACTGGAACGGTCGGTGCTTGAAGCGAAGGATGAGGCTACTGCTCAAACTACCCGTGAAGCGATCGCCAAGGTTAAGGCTGCCATCGAGACTAAGAAGGCTGCTCCACCAGAAGCTGCGCCTGTACCTGATTCAAACGTGAATCAGCCAGAGGTTGGTACAGTTACACCCGAAGCCACGACTACAGCTGTTGCCGCTGAGAATACATGGAAGGATGTACCAGAAGGTCATCCACTCAGTGGGAAGCCTGTCGTTGGCACGATCATCCGTGCACCTGATAGAGCCCTACAACGTGGTGCTCATACTACCACAAAGGAAGGCACAGCTGGTGTCATCGAAACTGCTACACCCTCAAAGGACACTCGTGGAACTGTCGTGAAGTTCAAGAAGAATCACGCTGGTGAGGGATTCTACGAGGTTAAGTTTGAAGGGATTGATGGCACCTTTATAATGGGTGAGGGTGAGATTGGGCATCTGGCTGAGGGTCATACCAGCTACGGTCTGGACACCGCACCAACGGACGCCACCGCGGGAGAGGCTACACCTACTCCCCCGCCTGCCCCTGCCGACGCCGCTCAGGTCTCGACCACCCCGGACGCTGTTGCGCCCACGGCGCCCCAGGAGGATGGGACTGCACTGCTTACGCGAGAAGAAGCAAATGCTAAGATTGCAGATGCAGTAATGGAGAAGCTTAAGAAGCCAACAGCAGAACTTGCTGATGAGCAGATAGCTAAGCAGCCAGATGAGCCTGACATTACACCATCTGAAGAACCAGAAGTGTCGACTGGTGCAGAGGGTAAAGTTGTTGGGGAAATCAAGCCTGATGCTGAGACGAAGAAGCCAGTTGAGGAGATGAGCGACGACGAGCTGGAGCTGTCCAAGGAAGAGCTTGAAGTTGCAGTTGAGCATCTTGCTCGTACTGTTAACGAGCGAATGGAAGCTCAGCGGGGTGCTGAGATTGATCCCCAGACTGGTCTTGGTAACGCTAATGCATGGGCAAAGGCTCAGAAGTCTATCGACGCTGATCCTGAAGTTGAGGTAGTCTATGCTGACATGAAGTCTCTCCATGCTGGCAATGCAGTTCGTACACATGAAGGTATGAATGCATTCTTTGCCCGTGTGGGAGATGCCATCCGTCAGATCGAACACGAGCTTGGTATCGTACAAGACGGTAGCCGTGGGTTCCGTGTTGGTGGTGATGAGTTTGCGGTTGCCGTGCCTAAGGGTAAGGCTGAAGCATTCGCAAAGCGGCTACGTGAGCTGATCCCTGACGAACCGATCACGGGGGTTAAGAAGTGGAAGAAGTACGTGACTGGTATTTCAGTTGCACATGGTAAGAACACTGTTGAGGCTGATCGTGCATTGACTCTTGAGAAGATCAAGACGTTGAAGCCATCTGAGGAAGAGATTGCTCAGATGACGAAGGATCATGTGGCTGCTGCAAGTAAGCCAACGAAGCCTCGTGGACAGAAGAAGGCTGCTGGTCCCGTTAACCAGACTGTCGAGGGCTTTGTCCTTGAGAAGTCGATTAGCGACATGACCTCTAATGATTTGGACAAGACGAATGGACTGCTCGACAAGCTTGAAGACGCGCTTGATGCTAAGCAGATCACACTTGCAGCCTATGGTGATGCCCTTCGACAGGTCAAGGAACACCGTCGTACTCTGCCTCCAACAGAGAAAGCCTTTACTGTTGAGGACTTCGCAGCAGCTAGAGCTTCAGCTGCAGCTAAGAAGAAAGGCACCAAGCAGCCTGTGGAAGGCCCAATCGTGGTCCCCGATGGGCCATCTATCGCTCGTGCGGTCGTCAAGATCAAGGCCAATGGTAACGAATATCGTGCCCTCAACAACGCAGACGCCGAGCGTCAGGCAATCAAGGCTGGCGATCTGCCAGACAATTATCACACACTTACTACACCTGAGCGTGAGAAGCTTGTTGATGTTACATACGAGCATGTTCCGGTTGAGGTGGTAGGAGAAAAGACTGGCATTAATACTATGTCAGTTAAGGCCAAGGCAAAGGAACCTGTCGAAGCCAAGCTGGACAACAACACGGTGAAGAAGGCTCCAGTCAAGAGCATGAATGATGCTACGCTCGACAAGGTAGCTGATGCTCTTCGAGTTGAGACCTCGATGATTGGTAAGATCGAACGTCGTACGCATCCATTGGTTAAGCGTCTGGATGATGTGATTGCTGAACAGGCTTCACGTAGGAACAATCCTGGTGGAGCTGGAGGGATGATCGTACAGACGAACCCTGCAGTGACTGGCTTTGTGGCTGGGTTCGCAGGAGGTTTTCTGTTGCCTGCTGACAGCGATCAGCAGCGGCTTGAGCATGCACTGTACATTGGCGTTGCTGGGGCACTTGGTGCTTCACATGTGAACAAGCGTTTCCAGCAAGCTAAGACTGATGGTACCCCTGCTTATCAGCGTAAGCTGCGTGAGAAGGTTCGTTCAATTGAGGATCAGAACTTCACTGAACGTATCGGTCTTAGCCATTATCTCCACAACGCTTGGATGGGTATAGCGAGGAGAAGCCTTCCAGCAGAGCGTCTCACGGCTGCGATTGGCCGAGCGAAGGTAAGCTTCCAGTCGAACCTTGGTAAGCAGGCTGAACTCTTTGGTCTGTACCGGGGACGGACAGATGCATGGGTGAAGGGTGATGGTCCAGCGTACTTCGACGAGCTGGGTAATCCTCGTCCATTCTTGGATGATGAGGGTCAGCCAATCCCGTCGCTGCAACATATCGCAGCTTTGAACGATGGTGATACTCGAACGATTGGTGATCTTGCTGCCGCTGCACGTGAGCTGGAGGTCCGTGCTACGCGGGGAAAGACATTGGGTATTGACTATGACGCCGCACGAGAGATGTTTACTAGAGCTACTCCAAAGATGCATAAGGCCAGAGAAGCTCTCACAAAGTACTTTCGCGCCCTCGCTGATTTGCAAGTGCGGGATGGGCTTATCAGCGCAGAAGTCCGACAGAAGTTCAATAGTGACGAAATGTACGTTGCGATCCGTAGACTGTTTAACGATAAGCCAGGACAGTCGGCGGGACAACTAGATGTAAAGAAGAACATCAAGGGTGCTGCAGTTCCGCAGACCAGTCATAAGATGGTGGGCTCTACTAGAGATATCCAGAATCCCTTTGAGGCTGCCATCGACATGACAGGTAGAATCCAGCGTGCTGCTGAGTTGAACAAGATGGCGAAGGTGTTCGTGCAATACATTGATCTGCTCCCAAAGGAAGCCCGTCAGTTTGTTGGTCAACGGTTGAGCAAGGCACCTGACATTGCTGGTCTTGATGACCAAGCCAAGGCATTGAAGGCAGACCTCGCAGCGTCAGGAACTGAGATAAGTGCTAGCGAAGCCAAGAACATGCTGATGGGTCTTACCGATGAATCCCTCAATGTGACGAATGGAATACTACGTTACTATGAGAACGGTGAACCAGTTGCTGTCCGGCTTGCTGAACCATTTGAGAGAATGTTTCGGTCTTTTCGACCGCAGGAAATGCAATACGTGATGGCAGGTCTTGCTCCCATTGAAGCCCTGACTAACGTAGCCAAGATTGGTATTACAGCCAATCCTGTGTTTGTAGCATACCAGTCTATCCGTGATGTATGGCAATACTACATGAACGGAGCCTACGGTGGTACGCCTGGAATTAGCTTGCTGCGGTCGGCGGGAGGTTCAATTGCTGGAGCTTTCCATATCATTACTAAATCTCCGGAGTACCGTAAGTTTATCACTGCTGGCGGAGTTGGAGATTCTATCGCGTCCCAAGGACTCCAGGTTACTAGAGACGGTCTATCTCTTCTCCGACAGGTGCAGACTGCTCCGGCAAGAACAAAGATTGGAGAGGTAATCAACGACGCGAAGACGCTTACGTGGACAGGAGTGAAGGACGCGTATGCCAATGCCATCATCTCGATTAGCGATGCGGCTAGGGTTGGGGCTTATCTATCTGAGCGCGGTCGTGGTAGTAGTGTTCTGGATGCTGTGTATTCCACAAAGAAGTACGGTGCTAACTTCAGCAATCGTGGTGACTGGGCGGTAGCACAAGCGTTGAACAAGATGACACTGTTCTTGAATCCTTCGATCCAAGGTATGTCAGCTACGTTCGATGCAGCAAAGGAAGCTCCAGCGAAATGGTTTGCCCGAGGTGTGGCTGGAGTGATGATCCCCAGTATGCTACTGTACTTTGCATATGAGGATGATGAACAGATCAAGGAGCTTCGTGGTACTCCTTCAGGGCGTAAGTTCTGGTGGATGCGTGGACCAGATCATGGTCTGATTAAGATTCCAAAGCCCTTGTTTGAGGGTGAGCTGTTCGGTACTGCGATTGAAGCTGTACTTGATAACAAGCGTAACAATGATCCTATTGCTTACGATACTTGGAAGGAAGCGATGCTCAATGATGTGCAGCTGAATCTTACACCACTTGTTGCGAGTGTACCGTTGTCACTGTGGGCTAACAAGGACTTGAACTTCGGTGGACAGATTACTCCCGACCGAAACCTTGATCCTCAGTTCTTGCGGAACCAGAACACTACTGGTATTTCACAAGAAGTATCTAGTCTTATGGGAAAGTGGACAGATGATGTTGATAGCCAAGGGCTACAGCGAGCCCTTTCACCTGCGGGACTTGATTACATTGCTAGGAACCTCGGTGGTACACTGACGTATGCTGCACTGCAGGGCATCAGTAATATGCTTAAGTATAGCCGGACGCAGGAGATGCCGATGCACGAGGAGATTCCATTTGTTGGCTCGGCGTTCCCACAGTGGCCAGCTGTGCAGACTCAGTCGATCCATGAGTTCTATATCATGGCTAACAAGTCTGATCGTGTGGAACAGGGTGTGAAGGAACTTGTTGACCAGCAGCTGGGTGTTGAGGCAGGGAAGTACGCTGTAGATCACATTGAGGACTTGGGTGTTGCAGAACTGTATCGTAAGTCGAGGGCCGATCTGACGGATATGAGGAAGGCTATCCAAGATATCCGTCAGCTCGATCCCAAGATGATGCCACAGGGTCAGACGAAAGAGTCCCTGATCCGTGAGATACAGGAAGCAATGATTGAACTTGCAAAGCAAACAAACCTTGCTGCGAGGTCAGCCAAGACTGCCATTGCCCAGCAGCAAACGGCAAACGACAGTATGAGTCCTCCGACTGATTCAATCATGAATCGCTAACCTCCTTCTGTAGTGCTGTGCGGAGAAACGCTAAGTTCGCGTAATAGTGTGACTCCCGCAGCACTACATGTCCCATCTGTTGCATCCCATTGAGGATACCAGACAGGTCCTCGACTTGCAGGTTATGCTTGAATCGGTTGAGTATCTCTCCAAAGATCATACCGTCAGGATGGACCTGTACGAGTGCAGTATAGATCTCTTCAATATCCGTAGCGAAAGGATTCTTACCTACATTGGCAAAGACCTTTGGCATTGACTGCTCGGTACGTTCGAGCTGAGCCATCGCTTCTTGCACATGCTCAAGTTCGATTATTGTACTGTCCGTCTCGGCAGCTGCAAGGATCATGCATAGCTTGAGCATGTGCATAGGCTTGCGCTCGAAGTACCCATTCAACCGTGGGTCATTCGTAGGGTTAGGGTTCTCGATTCGCTTACGATACCATATCGTGTAGTATTCTTCTGCATCACCAGTCAAGCGGTATTGTCCCGCGATTAAAGCAATCTTCGACAAATCCTGTATCAACATCTGACCCAGCTTCTTCTGGCCCTCCGACAAGACCGGGAATGGATCCTTGATACGTGGGGTATCCTCGTAAACAAAGACAATCCGAGAAGTCAGTCCAATGCCAATCGTATCCAAGGGCATAGCTTTCGCAATCCAGTCCGGCGTAGTGGCGCCTATAAGGTTCAGGTACGGCGCCTTGATAGTATTCGTCCCACCAATCTTGGTTCGATGTGTCCACTCGTCGGGTGAATCGAAGATGTCTGTCAAGAACACGACCATATCCATACCTGATGACGTCAGCAATGACGCAAACTCGCTGGAGAATGCGGTCATAGATGAATGGCCGTCTACAAACGTCTGGCCCAAGTCCATTATCAAGCGCTCGCGTGTGACAGAATCCGTAGTGAAGTGAATGCCTTCCACTCCACCCAACATCTGCCGTCCAACACGCATAGCCGTGGACTTCTTGCATCGACCAGGAGGTCCCACGAGGACAGTATACATATTTGGATATAGTAGGAAGTACCCCATCGGAAAAAACGCTTTCCGACGAATAGCTCCCGCGATACAACTTATTCCAACCCATAGATGGTACCCCTCTGGTGATTCGGATTCAGCAGTGTACGCTAGATATCCTTGCAACCAGTTCTTTACTAGCCGTGTCATGCGGCCTCCTTTATCCAAACCTCATAGTCCCGAAGGCCTAGGGGGTTTAGTTCTGGATTCTTTTTGGGACGGTTCCCCCAGTTGAACCCCACTTTACAATCAGTAGGAATGGTGAACGTCCGTCCTTTGACAGTGACAGGAATCTCCATAGCTCTGGCCATTCCTGCTTGAACGACTTCCAAGTCTTGTAGATCACACTGCATGAGAATCGAGTCGTGGACATTGAGCAGGACTTCAGCATTCGGCACGACTCGCTCGACGGTATCATAGCAAGAAACAATTGCTCTTCCACCCAAGTCTCCGACCGTTGATTGAGGGATATAACTATAAGCCTCACGCTCGAGCTTGTCGTCCCAGCGCCCATAGAACATTCTCTTTCTGCCGAAAGGCGTGTTCAATGTTCTAGAATACCGAAGCTCATTGAGTACCTCTCGCCAGTAGACCGATCGAATCTCAGGGTAAAGCAGAAAGTATTTGTCGATGAGAGTCTGAGCATCACGATGCTTAAGCGATATCCCCGTAGCTTCAGTATCTTCGTTGACCAACTCGACGAGGCGATTTGCTCCCATTCCATAGTTAGAAGCGTGAACGACTCTCTTTGCCAAGTACCGTTGTTCTGGATTAACTTGCTCAACTTTGATACCGAAGATGCGAGCAGCATTCTCAGTATGCATGTCTCGGCTAGGGTCATTAAGGAGTTCGATGAGTCCTTCGGCGCCTGAGAGATACGCCACCAACCAAGCTTCGGCCTGTTTATAGTCACGGGACACCAAGATCTTTCCATCATCGGCCACGAACATTCTACGAATGGCTTCTCCCTCAGGCTTCCGCGAAGGAATATTCTGTAGATTTGTCCCCGATCCGTAGATAGATTGACGCGACGATAGCCTGCCGCTTCGGGTTCCTGTGATATCGAAGCTGCATCGCATTCTTCCATCATCATCCACCTTCGCATTCAGATAGCGCTCAACGTAATCCCTACGCTGGCGAATCTTGAGAATTGTGAGGAGCATTGGGTGGCTGTACTTAGCCGCCAGTTCTGTTACCGCATCCTTGTCAGCTGTTGGGTTGCCGGTCTTCTTGTTCTTCTTGACGGGCAGTTTCAACTTCTCGTAGAGGATGCGTGTGATCTGTGGTGATGACTTGACGTTGACCGTCTCACCCAGCGCTGCATCAAGGAAGTTCTGCAGGTTGTTGATTTCCCACTCATTCTTCTCCTTGAGTTGTGCGCGCAGCGCCAAGTCTATTTTGATGCCTCGACGAGTAATATCCATGAGCGGCTGCACAAGCGACATTTCGTGTTGGAACACTCCCTCAGTTCCGAACGCTCGTAGGTCATCTTTTTGTAGCTCATGTATTTCGGCAGTAACCGTAGCGTCAAGGCCGTTATAGCGCCAAAACATTTGCAGGTCGCCTGTTTCCGTCCATAGCTTACCGTCGTCTTTGTAGAACGGCTGGCGCGTATAGATGGAGTTGAGAAAAGCCAGGCCCTTAGCAATAGCACTTTGCCGCTTCTTGCCGCCAAGGCTTGAAACCTCATCGGCGCTAGACGCACATTCGGGATATAGCGAGTGGTGAGCGAGCATGGTATCCCATGCAAAGTTAGCCACTCGGATACCGTTTTGGAGAAGAACTGTGCAATCAAAAGATCCGTTTTGGAATACTTTCGGGACATTGGACTCGCAGAGAGTCTTGACATACCGAAGGTCTTCTGCATCCCTGATAGGAATGACAACGCCCCGGCCCGGTCGGTCAGCGAACCCGACGCAGCTGAGCTTCCATCCAGTGGGAGTTTCGACACATTCTATATCCACGCTGAGGTACGGTGCGGCGAGTAGCTCCGCTTGGAGTTGCGGGCGTAGGTGTGGCGGGGGGTCGAGTGTGAGGTTTCGGGCCGGGTGGCGGAGTTCTGGGTAGTGCTGGTCCCCAGCGCACCGGGAAAGATCAAACTCGGCTACCGCCTTGTAGTCCCATATCCGCAAGATGTAAGCAGGGTGATAGGTGCCAATGACCTTTTGGCCCTTGACCAGTGTAGACTCAAGGATGGACCCACGCCATTTATCAATACTCTGCTTACCCGTTAGGAACCTTAGTGGCTGTGCCCCGAGGGCAATGACAAGATTAGGCTTAATCTCCTCAATGTCTTTCTTGAGCTGCATGAGCCCAAGCACGAACTCAGCACGGGGCTTCGGCTTAAGGAACCAGTCGAACTTGTTTCCCGGCGGCTGGACGTGACAAATGTTAGTAACGAAACATAGGTGTCGTTCAATTCCTGTTCTATCCAGCATGCGGTTGAGGACTTCACCTGCGCCTCCTTGGAAGGGTAGACCCGTAGCCATCTCCGTTGAACCTGGTGCTTCGCCCACGAGTACTATCTTCGCGTTTTTAGGTCCCTCTTGTATTAGCTTCACGTGCTGCCTTTCCGACGAAGTCATTGAGACTCGTCTGTGCATCAGTGATGCGCTTTCGTGCATAGTCAACCTGTTGACACACTGCCTTGTATTCAGCGATCATCGTCCCGTGCTTCTCCATCAAGTCCTGATAGTTCGCGAACGCCAGCTTTAGAGTTTCCGTGTGCTTTAGGAAACCCTCGTTGAAATCTATTTGCGGATTCACAGTCATACATCGCTGTCCTTATCTTCGCGGCGTACTCGCCTAGTGATAGTGAGTGCAGCTTTGATTGTACCAACATACTCGCTACGTTTTGGTAACTCCACCCGTCGTCCAGCAGGCTGACTACCTGCTGAAGCTCCATTCCAGTGAGCATGTAATGGGCACTCCCTGTCGACTTGAAAGAGTGGTACGATGCTGTGGCCTGAGACGCCCAGTCCCAGATGGTTCTCTAGCATTGGGCATGTGCAGCCAGCCTTCATCGAGATGTGGCTGCCCGGCTTCAATAGGAACTCATTCATGCTGCATCATCCCGCGTGTGGGCACGAATCTTCTTGAGTGCCCAAGCACGACGCTCAGGATTCATTTCGACTCCGAAGTACCTACGGCCCGTGCTTGCCGCCGCAGCCAGACAGCTGCCTGACCCAGCAAAGAAATCAGCGACCGTCTCGCCGGGAACAGTAAGCCGTCGGATGAGTTCAGCATAGAGCTCAACTGGACGTTCAACGAGAGTCTCTCGATCGGCGTTAGATACGGGCTCGACCCTAATGATATTGGGGCGACTTCGCAGTACCATCTGCGGGTCTCCCTTGATACAATGAAGAGCAATGTCATACGCTCTGCCAAAATACCGATCAGGTCTAGTGGTAAAACAACGACCCTGACTGCGGTCCCAGATAACGGGTATCTCGTCGACAATAAATCCAGCATCACGGAAGACGGCCTTGCACCGCTCGTACCAAGACACTCCGAGAAACCAGATGAGCCAGCCGTCCGGTTTAATAGTGCGGTACAAATCCGGCGCCATTGTGAGGAGGCGTTCATATGCCTCAGGACCATCTTCGTAATCTGTAATACTTCCAACGGTTCCAGCCTTACGGTCATCGTAGTTGATTCCGAATGGAGGGTCGGTGATGATAGCGTTGAACGTGTGATCTGGGATCGTCTTGATGACTTCGACTGAGTCGCCGAGGATCAGCTTGTCCTCGATGGCAGCATAGACTTCCGGATCGTCTCGAACTTCCTTTACTCGCATGACCCCCTTAGCCTTGGCCTTTGCTAGGCTCAGTGCTTGGTTGAGGGACTTCGCCTCTCCGATTTCTGGGAAGAGTTCAACCATACGAGAAATGCTAATCGCCTGGCTGATCGCCCGCTGCGATCCTTCACCAGCAGCTGCAGCAGTCTGCGCTTGGGAAGCGTTAGGATTGCGTGCAACTTTGAGTTCGTGCAATGTCTTGAGTGCATGTGCTTTCTCCTGCCAAGTCATCTCAAGCCGCATGATGTTGGCTTCTAGTTCCACTTCCCTGAGGTACAACGGATCAACGTCGTTGCTGTAGACTGCCGCGATGTGGCTGGAACAGTTGAGCTTGGCGGCGGCAAGACGGTGACCACCATCAACTAGGACACCTTCAGGCGTAATGATGATAGGCTGTAGCTGCCCATACTTGAGGATGCTTGTGGCAATATCCTCAACCTTCTTGTTGATTCCCCTGAACCTGTCATCAGGGACTACGATAGCAGAGACTTCTACTTGGATAATGTGCACACTACTTCCTTTCTAGGATACGACAAAGGACGGATAGTGATTCAAGGCTGAATCGCTACCCGTCCAATGTCTACGTACCTTACGCCTTCAGGAACGACTTGATCTGGTCGCGCAGCTCGTTGTTGTAGAGCTGGCTGTCGATCACGATCTGAAGTTCCTTGCCGATCAGATCATCGGTGTCGAAGCTGGGCTTCTCCCCATCCTTCGCCTTGTACTGATCCGCGATAGCATCGAACCCCGTGCTACGCAGAAGGTTGTCGAACCCGTAGGCGCCCTCGCCAGTGATGACGTGGTACCCCTTACGGACCCGAGCCTTGCCGTCCACCTGCAGCTCGTAGGTGATGGTGAGCATCGGGTTCCCCTTGGCGCTCATCCCGTAGTCCACCTTGAGAATCTTGCCAGCGTACGTGCCAGGCGCGATGGCCTGCATCTCGGTAGCTGCGCTGGTGTCCGGCTGAATCATAGGCATTGTACTACTCCTTGGGCTTCCGCCCTGTGAACGGTTGGCTACTTTGGTCCAGCGACCTTAGTGTCACTGGGAGTATCCGCAGTCTTACCAACCGCAGTCCTAATTGCTGTCAGCTCCTTCATGATACTATCGTAGTCCCACGCGGTACCATCGGGAATCCCGTAGCGTGAGCCACACTTTACTAGGCCCGTCTGTTGTGTCTGAAGTACGCGCTTCTGATCAGGTGCGTTGCCAGTTACCTTGAGGTAATATATCTCATCGAACTTGAGACTAATGGCTTCAACGCTCTTGCCTGTCAGCAGTGGGACCTTAGCCGTAATGGTCTGTCCATCATCAGCGTACTTCTCTTTCTCGTGGCAGATGAACACCACATGCTTACCACTTCCCTTTACCATGTCCACGAACTGTTCAGTAAGACTACGCTCACTACCGTAGTCCTGCATCTTCAGCATGATGACGCCAGTCTTCTTTGCCGACTCGAAGGTCTTCGATAGGTTCGCTCCACCGAGTACCATGATCGCTTTGTTCATGGCAAGTTCAACAAGTGTGGTACCTGAATCAATGACCCAAGTGTCAAACTTGTCGCGGTTCGCTGGCTGCATACACAGATCGAAGTACCTGCACGCATCATCAAACGCTTGAGGAACCTGAACGATTCCTCCTTGTATGTTCTTCTCACGGAACTGCTGGTACATGATATCTCTGCGTCCATACTTCTTGATGAATGCAGGATTCAGTGCAGTGGCAATCCCGTTGTCGAAGTCAAGCACGTTTGGCCGTGGAAAACTGTAAGCACCAAACGACTTGCCTGCCTTGCTTGGCGCAAAGATCATAATCTGCAAGCAAGTATCGAGTACAAGGTCCTTGGTGCTTGGCATCTTACACAGCCTCCACGTCATCCCAAGATTCGTCTTCGACGTTCCACTCGACGGTCATCGTGTCACCGACCTCAGTGTCCACGACCCACTTGTTGCCGTCCTGATCGTGTACAGCAGTGATCGTTGTAGTCTGCCACTCGTCGTCTTCATCCTTGAAGTTGACTTCCTCCCCGACTTGTGGCTCTTTGTTCTCAGGCATTCGGGTTGTTCTCCTTTCTTACGAGTATGGCCTCACACACATCCAGAAACGCTGTGTAATCATAACCTGCAAGTGAGTCTGAGTCAAGACTGTCGTGAACCATTTGCCAAATGAGTTTATCCAACTCACGGGCTTGGTCGATGCAACGTCGGTTGCGTGTCTTGATCAGCGCATTGCGGGCTACCCTTAACCGGACAACTGACTCATCCGGAGTTACCTGCTGTGCGTCGATGCATACTAGCTGATTGAGCCAGACCTCATCCCCTTCTTCTGGTTCGAGGTCTTGGCTCGCGTTATCAACCAGTCGCTCTGCAATGAGCCGGGCTTCAGCTTCATCCTCGGCCTCATAGGCTGCTTGGATCAGAGCGATGAACGGCTTCACGGCTTGCAGCTCATTACCATTTCACGACCCTCGACATTGTTCCAGTCGATCTTGAGCGACTTGATCAGGTCGAGTACTTCCTGCGGCCGCTTGTCGTCTCGGATGTTCGAGCAGAACTCACCGAGCTTCTGTCGCGACCATCCAAGGTTACCACCTGCCCCGTCGAAGATGTTATACACAATCCTGACAGGAACGATGCTCTCCAGTCCCAGCGTACGCATGACCCAGAACTCGGCGTTGCCCTTCTTGTCGTAGTTCTTGTCCATCTCCAAGGCCTGTGCGAAGAAGCACTGGGACCAGTTGCTGTCGCCATCAACAAAGGAATTCAATCCCTTGTCGATCTGATCAGGGGTCATCTTGTCCAGCACCCTCTTGATCTGCTGAATCTGACCGTGATAGAACAGGTCCTTCAGTTCCGCCATACTCCCTCCGTTGTAAGTGTTCATGATAACTGCTACTTGACTACACAACCAATACTCTTTATGTTGGAAGCAACACGCAAAGCCACTTGCGAGTTCGTGTTCCACGATTCTACATTGTACCCTGTACTCACCGTACGTCTGACGAATGTAGTTGTGTGGCCGGTACACGTACCACACTACGGCAACGACCTTTTGTAGACGACGTAACCATACGTAGTCAACGCAAGTACTACAAGAACAACCAGTACTGTGACGACCTTTGACCAGTCAATCTTACTCACTGGCCGGCACCTCTAGATCACGATGCTCGTAGGACCATGTTGACTTCACATAGTCTTGCTCGAGTCGCTTCTCGCGTTCGACTGGATGACCAAGCACGTGGATATCGTGGTACTCACACTTCCCATACTGCGTGCAGCTGGGAGTATACATCGGCCAGTACCCACGACGTTCACAGTCCTTGATTTGAACGCAGACATTGTACAAGTTCTCCAGCCACTCGTCTACCTCGAATGTCGATCGAGTGGTAATCTCTCTGAGGAACTTCGTGGCACTTGCCTTGTAGACTCCGATAGCGTTGATGATGGCACCAGCCACACGACCTCCAGTGAGCTTACCTCCAGCCCATGTGTAGCCAGTGACTTGGTTGTTCGGCTTGAACTGGTTAAAGTAGTACGCGCCCAGTTGGCTAGTCGACTTATGTTCAAGTACATAAACATTGCTAGCAAACTCAACCAGTCCATCGAAGATTCCGCCATACTCAATCTGCTCCTTCTCCTTTCCACATCCACCGCAGTACCGATCCCACTTGTTGTGATCTTCCCAGCCACAATCACATGGCAGGTACATACCAGTCTCAAGTGTGAACGTCACTTCGATCTGTGGGGTGTCAGGCATACCCACGATGCTGAACGTCTCAGCGGGGTAGTGCTTGACGTATGCGAGGAACACCTCAGCACACTTGGCCTTCGTACGGTAGTCATCTACCGGGTGTGCATCCGGCCAGTTTTCGTTGATGGCCTCCAGTCCCTTGACAGGGTTGCCAGTTTTATACCACGCAGCGAGTGCCTCATGCAGCACCGAGCCAAAGCCCAGTGCAGCTGACCTTCTGCGCGCAGTCCATCCGTCGATCATCCGCAGCTTGAACTTCGCTGGGCACGCCATGAAGTTGCTGATGGCGAAGTTGTCGATTTTCATTCCTTGAGTGCCTCCCTTGCAATCGAGACGTAAATCTGATTACATTTCTCTGCTGCCTCGTTACCACATGCTGCGATCTTGTTAAGCATCACCAGTGTTTTCTCGTCCTCCGTCAGTGGGATCATACTTGTCGCCAGATTCTCCAGCGACCGTGCCATCTTCTTCCCTTCCTGCATCGACTGTGCTACTTCCTTCAGTGTCCCGTGACTCACGTCGAATACGCTCATCTTGTCGGTCCTCCTCTTCGTTGACGGCCAAGCGTAACATGGCTACGATGAGCTTTGTCTTTGCTCCTCGCGATATAAATAGTTCATCGAATCTCTTCTTCAGGGTTGCAGGAACGAGTACATACAATCCCACTCGCTTCTCAACCGGCTGCCCTTTGTCTGCCAAAAAGCTTATCCTTAGTTTCCTCAATCAGTAGGACGATTGCAGGCTTGTCGATTACTCTGACAACGTAACTGTCCTCGTCTCGCGACCAGAGCAGAAACTTACACTTACCGTGAAGCTGAATCCAAACAACCTGACAGATACCCGCAATAGTGGACGATCCGGATAGGAGTAGGTAATCCTCGGGACCGGAATGCACGAGGGCATCAATGATCTCTTCAATGAGTCTGCTGGTCTTGAACACTGGGTAGTTTCCAGTGGTGACCGGACGTAGAGCACCGTACTTCGTTGCACTGCCATAGTCGTGTGCTCGATTCATGTTCGAGATGAATACCGTACCCGGACTATCGCTGGCTGGCATTAAAGAACCCCTTCCATTCTTGAATCGCCTGAGCTGCTTCCCTTTTGCTGGCTGCATCGAACAGCTTGGAAGCAATCTCAAGGATCGCATTACGCTGTGAGCGCTGTGGCTCTGGCATGTTAGCCGCGCCGTGAATTGATTCGTACTTAGCTGCATGTGCACACTGCCCTAGCCACCATGAGCGATTCAAACTTGAATTAGCCAACGCTGCATAGCTCTCTGGATACAAGTACCCATCATCACCAGCCATTAGATTTCTCCTGGTTCGCACTCTTCAGGGAATAGAATCCCATCGTTAAACTGTCTCATGCGTAGCTTATGCCTATCTAAACTCAGACCTGCGAACGCTATCAACAATTCCTTTTGTATCTGTTCCTTTAAGCCAGGTTGTAATAGCTTGTTGAACGCTCCCTTGACTATCACAGTTTCTTCCTTATCATCCACAAAGAAGATCTTACCTGGATAGATCGACTTCTTTTCCTTCTCTACATCATTCTTTATCTTAACAAATGCTAAGCCCTGCTTAAGCATTTCATCTGGTATCACAAAGTCTGACTGTGACTTCGTTGAGTAGTGGCTAGCGTGTGTACAGATTGTGTGATGACAGTCCTTCACTAATGAATACAACTTCATTGCGAGCTGATGTGGTCCCATGCTCTCAATAGCATAACGATCAAGCATAAAGCCGACAGCATAGTTATGCAACTGGAACCTGAACCGAACTGCATCGCACGCAAAGTCCATATCATGCGCTACAGACACATCCTTGGGCCACACGAACTGGTCACACACCGCAAAGAATGCGTGTTTAGCTGTGATGTATGCAATACCTAGGGACACTTGAGGAATCGAACCTCACAAAAGACACATCGCCACGGAGAAACAGCCATTATCTTTTGGCACCCAGCAGTGTCCATATGGGCCAGAGGACGGCCATCCCCTGGCCCATCCCCCTTAGCTAGTCAGCTGCGCCAGATCTTCTGCGCTGATTTCGCCACGAGAAATCTTGTCGAGCAGTGCAGTGATCGCCTCGCTGTTGCCAGTCTTCTCGACCGCCGCACGTGCAGACCTGGCAGCACGAGACTCGGGTGTCGAAACGCCTGCGGCGCGCTTGCCGGGACGATAGGCAATCTGCGCGTTGGCAATCTCGTCATCGGACTTTTCTGCCGCCTTGAATCGGCGAGCGATGGACTGGAAAGAAACTCGGAGGGACGTGCCATCAGCCATGTCGAGCAGACCCTGTGCACCGTAGTGGGCTGCCATAGCTTCGTGATCTTCCCACACCAGGATCGGCACGAGTCCCAGTGACTGGGTGCCCTTGGCAGTGCGAACCTCTTCGTCATCGAAGCGTGCGCCTGTTGGGGCTTGGACGGTACGAGACATGCGGACAACCTTTCTTTTAGGTTTGACAGTGGCATCCCATTCGGGATGGTCCCACAATATAACACATCTTGGCCGAGTTGTCAACCCCCAATATTACCCAGCCCCATCCACGTTACTCTCCGTCTACTGAATTGATTTCGTAGGTCGTGTTGTCCTCGGTCCACTCAGCTGACTCACCCAACTCCTTGGGCAAGTTGTTACCTTCATCTGCCTGGTCGCACAGTGCTTGTGCCTTCTCAGTTGCTTCGTCGTCATCCTTCGCAGTGACCGTGAAGGACGTGGTATGTACTGCCGTGCGGGCAACTTCTACGGTGTACTTGGGCATTGTTCTAACTCCTTCATGTAGTGATTCAATTCTGAATCAGTAAGCAAACGGCCGTTGATCTTGTCCACGAGCTTGATGAACTCTGTTGAACAATCATCTAGTGGCATATCCACTAGTCCATCCTTCTCTACCCATACAGGGCGCACGTATGCTACTTGCATGTTACTTCTCCACGGGTAGTGCCTCCAGATATGCAGCGAGTGCTTCTTCCTTTGTTTTATAGGGTCCATTCTCTTCCCAGTTTCCCTCGCCGTCCTCCCAGTAGTAGTCACCCGACCACTTCCAAATCTTGTCGTCTACCATGTGCGCGTAGTTTGGCATATCAACACTCCAACAGGTAATGCGTACGGCCCTCGTGCTTCTCACACGGACAGGGGTTGGGTAGACCAGCTGCAAACTCCTTGTCACTACAGAACTGCCAGTTGTTCCGAGTGCCTGATGGATGGGCACGCCTGATGTACTCGAGCGCCTCCTCCTTAGGCATCTTGTCGATGACACAGATGGACATACGAAACATCCCCTCTGAGTATATCTCTACGTCATCCAGTTTATCCTCGGTCATGGCTTGAGCTCTCCAATCGTAACCACTCCCTTGCACTCAGTCACCATGTGGACAGTGATCCATCGCCAACGCTGAGCGCCTAACAGCTTGGCAGGCGGCACAGCCTCACACCGAGGACAGATAATGCTAAGCCCCCAGTACCGCCCCGCTCGCTTGATGCTGAAGTAGTTCGCCCACCCCACGGGCAAGAGCGGCCTTAGGTAGACCAATCCCTGCTGCGTAGAGCTCGATGATCGTCTCGACCCTCCCGAAGAGGTACGTCGTGTGGAGGGTGAGCGGCGCTTCTTCTTTCGGGACATGAGTGATCGCCTTTCTTTTAGCAGCATGGCGCTCGCGCGTTAGCTCTGCTATGCGCTTACGACCAGCTGTCGTTTGAGTCCAGTGCTTCTTCATGTGTCTGCTCCCATCAGTTCGAGGACCTGCTCTCGCGTAGCGGCGTACCTCACAAATGCCCGTGTGCGTTCTTCATCAGTCAGATTTGAACTCATTGCTTGATTGTGTTGTAGCACTAGCAACTCAAGCAAACGTTCAGCTTCAGCACGTCTGTTAGCCATCGCTAGGTAGCCTCGCGTCTAGCATCATGGTGACAGCATCCGACATGGACACTTCGTACTTCTCTGCGACCTGAGCGATCATGTCGTGAATGTCCTCGCTCAGGTATATCTCACCATTCGCATCCTTCGTGCTGTTGAAGGCCATCGCACCATTCTCCAGCGACAGCCCTGCGATTCGATCAAGCACCTGCTGCTCCAAGAATACTCGTGGCATTGTCAGTTCCTCTCTGCTTCTTTGTCACCCGCTGAGCCATCGTCGTTCACGTAATCGTAGTCACCACAGTCAATCGCTACCGCGTCGAATCCTGGCTGCTGACGCAAGCTTGTAATGTTCACCACGTGCCGATCTTCGTCTACCATCATGTCGATGTGGACCTTGTACCACAGTGGGTACTTCTTTAGGTCCTCCATCAGCTGCTCGACCGTCATGTTACTTACCCCTCATCGAGGGCTTGCGTACCTTCTTGAAGAACTTCTGGGTCTTGAGTTGCTTGCTCGGCTGCGTTGGCAGATGCTTCTGTTTCTTTGCCATCTGGTACCTCCATCATGTCAGGCGTGGTCAAGGATTGTACTAAAGAGACTAACACGGTGCAAATCTTTACTAGTCTCTCCCGGTTCCTGCTCTGGAGAAACTGGTTTAGTTCCTGAGGCGACAAATCCGTAATGTCCCGGTAGGAAGTCGGAAATCCATTCGCTTCCCACTTGATCCTTACATCTGCGAGCATCGTTTGCTGCCTTTCTGAATCCAGGTAGAAGCAACGAGTACCAACATCCATCTAGTTCCTGCTCGATCAGGTATCGTGACAACGCAGCACGCTGCTCTTCGTCATCTAGTGCAAGCAGTCCACACGCAATAGCATGACGAGTGACATCGACGTACTCAGGTTCCTTGATTGGATGATTCAGCCACGACTTCTCCTCTACCGAGGACTGCCCTATCCCAGCGATCAAGCGCCGCAGTGAACTCTGGATGCGTGTCAAGTTGATCATCGTTAAGCTCCGTGAGGTCCACTAGCACCCATCCTTCGGGGTAGTGATTGTTATACAACTCGTGTTGCTGTTTGGAGTTCAAGCCGAGGAGATGCTTGGCGTAGATGAGACTGTGCATCTCAGCCAACACCAGCATGGTACCATCTTGTGTCATCGCATAGACTGTGAAGTGTCGCTCACCTTCCTCGATGAGAGGTGATTCTTTCCAAATGAAAATACTAGGTAGCGGCATTCTATCCTCCATTATAGAGAACGGCAAAAGGAAAGCACGGACAAGGACTTCTAGCTGGGGTATATCTTAGCAGGATAACCCAACTGTTTCGGCCCGTGCTTCCCAAAGTAAAAGGACCCGGTTGAATCCCTGACAGGATAAAGGGCTTTGTCGTAAGGTCGGTGTCAGCCGCCCTATCTTTGTCCCTTTCAACGGGAGAGGTTTTCGCCTCCACCGCCGAGTCCATCAATGGCTGAGTGGGATTCGAACCCACGGTAGAGTGTCGCGTTGAAACTCTACCCACCACCGTCAGCCACCTACATTACTGCTTGCGCTTCTGTTGTGCGAACGTGTTCCACAACAGCCCTAACACACCCACCAGTACGATGGCGGTACTCCAACCATCTGGAAGAGTGGGCAGCCTTGGCCCGAACACTGCCAGAATCAAGCTTACCGGGATGAGCAGGAGCATCCACTTCCAGAGGTTCTTCATGCTGGCCTCGTGGACGAACAGTTGTTGTAGACATTAGACGATGCGTTGAGCACTGCCAATGCCATGAGTGCCGCTGTTGCAACGTTCACTGCGTTGGGTGAAATGCGGACAGCTGCAACTGCCACTGCATACAGTGATGCCACAATAGCGTAATCACGAATCGCTTGACGGCATGCAGGGCTGTCGTCTCCAGCTCCCGGTGCTGTCATGAACATGACTTCCCGATCCATACTGACCATCACACTGTCCGCTTGGGCCAGTATGGGAGGTATGGTTACCGTCTCCGGCTCAGGTTCTGGGCTAGTGGCTTCGGCACAGCCCAGAGTGAACGCGAGTGCTACACACGCGATGAGTCTCACGCGGCAACAGTGGGCTCGATGCCCAGCGCTGCCATCTCCTCCTTCGCCCAGACCTTGAGCGTGTCCACGGCGGGCTTGTCAGTGCGTGCCAGCTGGGAGAGTTCCGCCAGCGTGCAAGCACCGGCCTTCACGATGTAAGTCATCGGGGTCATGTTACTTCTCCGTAGTTTTAAGTGACGTACTTCCAGTGATTCAGGATTGAATCAGTGGAATCCAACAATTTGCCATATTACAATATAACACATCTTGTGAATCTTGTCAAGCTTAGTGGCGATCGGGTTTCGTTACTTGAGCAACTCCCAGTCTGGGATTGTACCTACTGACGACTTCAATCGGGTGATGCTTTGATCTTTCCAAGCACCATGATGATACTTGAGCCACTTAAGGAACCACTTGCGTGATGCAAAGTGGTATCTGTGACCCACTACTTCAAAGCTTGGTTCGCCCCTGGTACCTACACAGGGACTTAGGATCACACTCACTTGAGACCAAACTCTGTGACAGTTTCTTCCCACAATCCCTTGAACAACTCGAGGTCATCCGCTTTGCCGGTGGTGCAAGTGCCACACATATCTAGTTCTGGGTGTAGCCACTTTACTTCTTCGCACGAAATGCACTTGCCACGAATGCCCTTGATGGTCACAGTTTTCCTTTTCATTCTTTGGTCTCCTCTTCTTCTTCCTCTACCCAGCGTCCACGAGTCTTGGTTGGTACGCCCATAGTAGTATAGGCTTGAGCACGCATCTTGATGTGCATTTCCTTCAGGTTCTGCATTTCCATGTACTGTTTGTATAGCAGCTGCGAGTATGCCCTTGCACTAGAGCGCAGTACCACTTGAGTAAACAAGTACTGCACTCCATCCACGAACACGTAGTCATCGCCCTTCTTACGACCATCGGAGAAGCCCAAGCGTACGACTTCTCCTTTGTCGTTGAGCACTGCGACTTCATGAGTTGCCATTAGAATGCGTCCTCGGGCTTGTACTCAGACGGCACAGATGGAACATCACAAGCTTCCCACAACAGAGCTTTGACATTCAACTCTTCCGGTGTGGTAGCGAACCCATCAGCAGCTGTCACTATGTTCACCCGCTCGTCCACTGTGAGGCCCAGCATGGAGTCGAACTCCCCACTTGCAGCTCTGCCATTGAGAGGCAGGCCACAATAGTTCTTGTCAGCACAACACACTGCCCATGCGATAGGACAGCTGTTACTCTTGCGAGTACGCATTGAAAGCTGGCTTGCACGCCAGCCATCAGGTGGTGGGTTGTTCTTGATGAGAGACAACAGTGCGTCGAGTGCCATTGTTATAGCTCCCCTTTCTTCGCTAGCTCGAACTGTTTTGGGTAGGTAGCAGTGATTATCTCATCCGGTACCCAGAACCAACGCTTCTGACGACGATCATACGGGTCTGAGAACTCATTGTACTCACGCTTCGAGTAACACCATCCTGCTGCCCAGAATCCTTGCCCAGGATTGTAGACACAACACACCACGTTGGGCACATACTGCTTGGCTTCATGCACACTGACTTCCTTCACGCCCTTGGTTGTGGCAAGAGCGTGAGCCTTGTTGTGCTCAGCGAATTCAAGATAGTAGCCCATTACTCTATGACCCTTTCGTCAATTTCCTTCATGGCTTTGTCGAGTTCCCGCTTGGCCACTTCAACAGCATGTGCGAACCGTTGATCTGCAATCTGACGTAGTGCAGCCTTCTCGTTCTCCCGTATCATCATTCTGTACGCATCCAACTTGGCTGTTGGAAGGATAGACTTCTTACTAGCACGCTTACGCTGGTAGAACTTCTTGTTGCACACGACGCACCTGCGACCGAAGAAAGTGGCTCGATCGCAGATCGTCACTACCGGCTTTCCACAGTGGTAACCGATCATGCTCCCATCTGCCTTTCCATTTCAGACATACGGTCGATCGCTGCGAAGTCACGCTGCTGTTCAGTCCACGCATTCCACTCTTCGATGGTGCAAGCGATAGGATTGATGATCCACAGCTTACCATCTGAGCAGCCACATGGACGATCGTAGCCACCTTCGAGGTACTGTGCCCACTCTTCATCGGTGAAGTCGTTACGATCCACGACACCAAGGTGTGCTGATGAGTGGCCCTTGCCACGACACTTGTGGCAGATGGTCCACATACCTGGCAGCTCGGTCTCTTTCCCATCGTCAGTGATGAGTATGATAGGCTTTTTCATTAGCGGGGTTCTCCGCACTGTTCATCGGTGAAGCACGGTTCTGCTGGCTCGGGCAAGAGTACTGCTATTGCCCAAATCAGATAGACCACGATACAGATTGCCCAAAGCTTCTTCATGTCATACCTCTTTGTTAGCGTGCAGATTGTCGACTTCGAGCTCTGGAATCTCGGTAATACGCAGTACACATACACCATCTACATTCACCCACACCTTCTTACCGTCAGCA
>Ga0184628_10000077_pt1 | contig 50263 bp, 58 predicted proteins | sample PLM4_5_b1_FD_133149 | JGI IMG/M metagenome (GOLD analysis project Ga0184628, IMG submission 133149) | Groundwater sediment microbial communities from an aquifer in East River, Colorado, USA - PLM4_5_b1 | ecosystem: Environmental > Terrestrial > Soil > Riparian zone | place: USA: East River...
TCCATTGGCTGTGAAGCTGACGCGAAGATCCTTCGTGGCTCGCTGGCCATGGGTGCGGATCCTGCCATTCCCCTGGTCGCCGAAAAATTCAAGGGCGGCGATGAGTTTGCGGTCGCTGAAGCTCTTGCCCGGGCGATCGAACTCGACGGTGGTGCGGATATCATCCTCACCGGTGTCCAGTCCGACGACATGGGAAGCGGCGCGACGGGAGTGATGCTTGCCGAATTCCTGGGATGGGTTCACGCCACCATCGTGATTGCCGTCGATGCCGCGTCCGCTGGAGCTCTGACCATCCAGCGTGAGCTCGAAGCCGGCTTGACGGAAACCCTCGAATTCCAAACACCTGCCGTTCTGACCATTCAATACGGCATCAATCAGCCCCGATACGCGTCGCTGAAGGGAATCATGGCGGCGAAGAAAAAAGAATTCAAAGTGTGGAGTGCCTCGGACATCGGGTTGGAGCGGGCGGGAGCCGCAGCTTCCATGGTTGCCGTTAAGGAGATTCAGGTGCCGGAACGCAAGAGCCGGGTGGAGATTATCTCAGGCACTCCGGAAGAAGCAGTGACCACACTGGTTGAGAAACTCCGTAAAGACGCGAAGGTCCTTTAAGAATAGCTCATGATACTTGTCGTTATCGAACACACCGGGGAAGCGCTGAAACCCAGTACTGGCGAGCTTCTCGCATTTGCTCGTCGAGTCGGACAGGATTTCGGCCTTCCAGTGGCTGCCGTCGTTCTTGGGTCCGGCACATCGAAGGTTGTTGAACAACTGCAGGCGCAGAAGGTAGATCGAATCCTGACAGTCGACGACGCGGCCCTTGGCGAATACGGTCCGGAAAAGTACGTCCATGCGCTGAAGTCGATCATCGATTCTCAAAAACCGAGCATCGTGGCCACCGCGCATTCGGCTCGCGGAATGGATTTCATGCCGCGGCTCGCGGTTGCGCTCCGTAAGCCTTTTGTTGCGGGGTGCGTGGACTATGAGCGCATTGGCGACAGGATCGTTCTGACACGGCCCATATTCAATGCGAAGCTGAACATGAAGCTGGAGCCTCTCGACGCCGCTCCGTGTCTGGTCACGCTGACTCCTGGCGCATTTCCGGCGGAAGACGTTCCGGTGCCGGCGGCGGGCACCGCGGCGGTTGCCGCCGAGCCCGCAGTCGAAACGATAACTGTCAATTTTTCGGGCGTGACGAATCGGCGTCGCGTGATCGCGCAATCCGAGGCCTCGAAGGGGGAAGTGGATTTGAGTTCGGCCGAGGTGATCGTTTCCGGCGGCCGTGGCTTGAAACAGAAAGAAAATTTCAGTCTGGTGTTTGACCTGGCGAAAGCCTTGAATGGGGCCGTAGGAGCGTCCCGGCCGGTAGTCGACGCGGAGTGGCTGCCGCGCGAATATCAGATCGGCAGCTCCGGTCAAACGGTGGCGCCGAAGCTGTATTTCGCCATCGGTATCTCTGGCGCCATTCAGCATCTGGTGGGAATGTCGGGGTCTCGCTGCATTGTGGCCATCAATAAGGACCCGGAAGCCCCCATCTTTAAAGTGGCCCATTACGGTATCGTCGACGACCTGTTCAAAGTGGTTCCGGCGCTGACAAAATTAATAAATGATTTAAAAGCAAGATAACGCAAGGGATTGATTGACTGGGGGATGCAACCTTTCCTATAGTATCCCGTCAGTAAGCGTAGTGAGTGGAAGTAGTAGTCTTAAGGAGGGTAATCAATGCGGAAAGTTTCGTTACTTATTGCGGTTTGTGTTGTTCTCGCCGTAATGGTCGCGACCATTGCAGCTCAGGCACCGGCCGGAGCTCAGGGCGGCGGTCAGGGCGGTGGACGTGGTGGTGGCGGTGGACGTGGTGGTGGAGCGCCGGCTGTGGCACCCACTGGCCCGGCCGCAACAGGCGCTAATGGCGCCGCGGACCTGCCGAATATCATGCAGCGCGTTTCCTATACCAATACAACAATGCGCGGCAAGCTTCAGGCTGCCGATGCAGCTGGTGTAGCGGAGGACCTTGGAACACTGCAGTCCCTGTTCACGGCAGCTCAAACAGCATTCGCCAAGGAAAAGAGTGGCGCGGAGCCTCTGGCTAAGGCCGCAGCAGCTGCTGCCGGCGAAGCACAGAAGGTCGCAAAATCCGGTAAGGTGGATGCCGCGACAACGAAGGCCGTTACGGACAGCTGCAATGGCTGCCACAATGGACCTCCGGCGTATCGCACCAAGAGCCCGGAAGGCGTTTACAGCCTGGCCAAGCCGTAGTCGTTCGACGATAGTCAGAGAAAAGGGGCGGGTTTTCCCGCCCCTTTTTTATTTTCAATTCTCATCCGAGTCGGATGGGAATTGAGAATTGAACATTGATCAGATCCCCCTATAGTTCCATCCTTCCCGTGCCGATATCTGACCTGGATATCGACATGAAAAAACTGCTACTGAATTTCCTGCTCTTCTTAACCGCGTTGTGGGGTCTCGGGCAGATCAGCCTTTCCGTGGTGCTCGTTGGAATTGGATTGGTGATGGCACTGGTCGCAGTGCTGCATATCGCTGTGACTCCGGAAAACTACTAGTCCATTCACTTCGCTTCCCGGACAATCACGCCGTTCATGATGAACTTTCGGACTGGTTTTGGCGAACCGTCCTCGGCGACTTCGGGAAACTGAAACATGGGATTGTTTCCTTCCCGTCCGGCCACGAGAGGATAGGCACCGCGAATTCCCTTGATGCGATATGCGGTCTCGTATCGATGCTTCTTCAGATTCCACGTGAACACGCGAATTCCATCGAAAGCGACATCGGAAGGCGCGCCAGGCCGTCGTTCTCCAACGACGTACCAGATCACCGGACCGAGTTCGGAATCCTCAACGGTGTTCAGCGGTTTGATCGCGCTGTAGTTGGATCCTTCCATAAAGCCAGCGATGCCAGCGGGCGCATCGTAGTCGAGAATGCTTCCTACCAGCCAGCCCACTTCGGTTGCCGACACACGCACTTTGATCCAGACATCCAACGCGGGAGGATTGGAATTGGGCCGTGGCAGCGTCCTGCGTTCGAGGACCTCGACCTTGGTTTCCGCGGGAAGCCGGCGCATGATTTTTGTAGTGCGGCCCGGTTCCAGTCGAAGATTGACGTCCTCGCTGAGCACGGCGGTATTTTGTGGTTCCTGTTTCTTTGCTTCCGCCACCATGGCCGCAAGCTTGGCTGCCATGCCTTCGGTGAGCAGCGTGGTTTCTTCCATCCATCCCTGGGTTTCGCCGTAACGGATTCTGTACCAGTTGCCCTGTTTCTCCATGATGTCGATTTTGGTGTTCGGTTCCAGGGTCGCCAGGGTACGTGAAGTCGCGCTGTTTTTCATGCGCACAGAGGCATGATTCGCAACGACGGTGGCTTGTTCTTTTGCAGGTTCCTTTTTGGGACCGCATCCGGTTAAAACCACGGAGAAGGCGAGTACGAGTGTCAGAGCAGCTTTCATCACGATTTAGATTATATCTGTTAAAATCCGTTTCATGTCTGAAACACCAGAGACTGTTCCCGACTTTGAGGCCGCGCTGAAGCGACTGGAAGAGATTGTCAAGAAGCTCGAAGGTGGGGACCTGACGCTGGATTCGTCGCTGGAACTCTTTGAGGAGGGGATCCAGTTATCGCGGTTATGTCACTTGAAGCTGGGTCAGGCGGAACGCCGCGTGGAAATTTTGCTGAAGAACAGCGAAGGCACACCGCAGGCGGTCCCGTTTGAGACCGAACATGAAAACTGAAAAATTCGACTTTCTGGACCGTGTTCGTCCTGAAATCGATGCTGCTCTGGACCTGCTCTTACCGCCGGAATCGACTTCGCCTTCTCAAATTCATCAGGCAATGCGGCACAGCGTTTTTGCCGGAGGCAAAAGACTCCGGCCGGCATTGTGCATGGCGGGATTCTCCATTTTCGGTAACGATGCCACGCCGATACTTCCTGTCTGTGCGGCAATCGAAATGGTTCACACCTACTCTTTGATTCATGATGATCTGCCGGCAATGGATGACGACGATTTCCGGCGAGGCGTGCCGTCGTGCCACAAGAAGTTCGGAGAGGCCACGGCTATACTTGCCGGCGATGCGTTGCTGACGCTTGCATTCGAAACGTTGTCCAGCTGCCGCGGCTTTCCCGAAGACGTGTTGCTACATGCCATGACCGCACTTGCGCGCGCTTTGGGAACCCGCAACGGGATGATCGCCGGTCAGGTTCTGGATCTCGAAGCAGAAGGACAGCCATTCCACAAAGAACAGGTGGAGGCCATTCACGCTGCCAAGACAGGGGCACTGCTCTCCACATCCGTGTGGATGGGCGCCTATCTTGGTGGCGCCAGCGCGTCGGAAGAGGAACGAGTCCTCAACTATGGCCGGAAGATCGGTCTCGCGTTCCAGATCATGGACGACGTTCTTGACGAGACCGAGTCCGGTCAGACTTTGGGTAAGACCGCCGGTAAGGACCGCGAACACCGAAAGGCGACCTACCCCGCGGTCATTGGCCTCGAGGCATCTCGTCGAATGATTCGGCAGCTTACCGAAGAGGCTTGCCGGATTGTTCAACCGCTGTCATCGCCCACACTGATCGAAATTGCCGAATTTCTGGAGCGACGTTGCCACTGAAGAGGCGTCTGGATGTCCTGGTCGTCGACCGGGGACTGGCAGACAGCCGGGAAAAGGCGCAGGCGCTCATCATGGCGGGCCTTGTACTGGTGGACGACCAACCCGCAACCAAGGCCGGAGCCAGTGTTCCAGAAAGCGCCGTGCTGCGACTCAAGGCCGGGGGGCTGGCATATGTCAGCCGTGGAGGCTTGAAGATCGAGGGTGCCGTTGCCCAGTTCGGAATCGATGTTCAGGGTAAGATCTGTGCGGATGTGGGATGCTCGACCGGCGGATTCACGCACTTTCTGCTGCTGAATGGTGCGGCTCGAGTTTACGGCATCGACGTCGATGTGACGCAGCTGGATTGGCGGCTTCAAAGCGATCCGCGAGTGATCAAAGTGGAGCGCAATGCACGCTTCCTGGAGTCTGGAGACATTGGTGAACTTGTCGATCTGGTAACGATGGATGCGTCGTTCATTTCGCTCAGCATGCTGCTTCCTGCGATCGTTCATATTCTGAAGCCCGGCGGGTACTGCCTGGCGCTGGTGAAGCCGCAGTTTGAAGTCGGACGCGAGAAGGTGGGAAAGGGTGGAATCGTGAAGAGTGAGCAGGATCAGATCGATGCCGTGGATAAGATTATTCATGCCGGTGAACAGCTGAGACTGACATTCGTCGCCAGATGCGAGTCGCCCATCACCGGCAAGGAAGGGAACCGTGAGTTCTTCGTGTTGTTTAAGAAATGAATATCGCTAAGGTCGTTATCGTCACCAAACCGAAGCAGCCGGACGTTGCCAACGTCGCGTCCAACCTGGTGCGCTGGTTTGCGGAAAAAAAGATGGAAGCGTCGCTGGATCCATTGACGGCCGGTACTGCCGACCTGTGTGTGGTTGTGGGTGGTGATGGAACTTTGCTCGCAGCAGCCAGATTGATGGGAGACCGCCAGCTTCCGATACTGGCGATCAATCACGGCGCGCTGGGTTTCCTGACCGAGGTCACGCTGGATGAAATGTATTCGGCGCTGGATCGCGTGCTTGGCGGCGAGTTCTCCACCGATCATCGCATGATGATGAAGGTGTCGATTGAGCGCCGCGGCGCGGTTGTCGCGTCTTACCAGGCACTGAACGATGTCGTGATCAATAAGGGAACGCTTTCACGAATCATCGAACTCGAGGCGAGGGTGAACGATCAGTATGTCGCCAGATTTCGATCCGATGGTCTCATTCTATCGACTCCCACGGGGTCGACGGCGTACAACCTGTCGGCTGGTGGCCCGATTGTATTTCCAACCATGGGCGCGATTGTCATGACGCCGATCTGCTCACACACGCTGACGAATCGTCCAATCGTGCTGCCTCCCGACGTTCGGATCGAGCTGGCGCTGCGATCCGCGCTCGACGAAGTTCATGTGACCGTCGATGGCCAGGTGGGACTGAAGCTGGAGTCCGGGGACCGCGTGGTGGTGGAAAAGTCCAGCCGGGTCGTGAAGCTTATCGTGCCATCGGGCAAGTCGTACTTTGACGTCCTTCGCGACAAGTTGAAATGGGGTTAGAATGACGATTCGAAATTTTCGGAGGAGATCGACGAAGTGAAAACGAAGGCAGCCCGTCAGACCGTTTGCAATGAGCCTAAGGATGATCCCAAGGATCCCTACTGCGGTGGAAAATTAAAGCGGGTTACCGCCCTCGATGCAGAGGCAAAAAAGGCGGCCGGTCCCGGCAAGGAAGCCTTCCGATGCCAGCGCTGCAAAATGCTTTACGTGGAAGATAGTCCCTACGCTGTGAGTAAGAGATAGACGGGGATCTGATCAATTTTCAATTCTCAATGGTCAATTCTCATCCGATCGGATGAGAATTGACCATTGAGAATTGAAAATTGATCAGATCCCCTGAATGCTGTCTTCCATGATGCTTCGAAGCGTCCGGGCAACAGTAATCTCAATCAGGGTATGTTCGTAGGCATTGTGCTTTTTGGCGAGTTGTCCCATTTCGTCGGCAGCGGCCTGCGATGCACGTTTGACTATCGCCTCTGAGGCGGCTTTGCCTCCGACTTCCTTTTCAGCAGTACGAGACCGCAGCGGGATCAGCGTGAGGCTCGACACAAAGATTTCCGGATCCACACACGTGCTTTTGACCAGCTTCATCCGAGCCGCTGCGGAAACGGAACCTTTTCCGCCCATGCGCGCAACCCGGAAGAACCCCACATGATCGCCCGAAGGCAGCTTTGAGAATTCCACTGCCACGGGGATTTCACCTTTCTTCAAACCTTTGGTGGTTGCCTCGAGAAATTCCTTCATCGAAATCGTCCGTTTTGACGTGGGGCTCTGTAAACGGACCTTGGAATCCAGTAACGCCAGAGGCGTCGTAATGTCGAAGTACTGGGAATCCGGGTCCAGAGCCTGCAACAGGGTGATTCGATTTCGGACCAGGGGATTGGCGATAAGCAGAGACGCCTGGCGTATCAGGCCATTTTCGCCGACGGTATCACGCGCCAGACGGCCCAGATTGACGCCGGTCCCGATGACGACCCTGTTTTTTGCCGCGCTGAACTCCAGCAGAGCCCCGACTTTGGATATATCGACCGCCACCTTGCCGGTGGGCAGTCTGTCGGCGGCCGGGTCCACGCCAGAGAATAAAACGGCACGTTTGCCAAGTTTGGCTGTCAGCTTCGCGAGTTCAGTTACGGACTTTGGTGTAGTAATAGATGTCGTCATCGTATCTCGAACCGATTCGAAAAAGGACCGGAGTCTAAGAGACCGAGACGGTGGAAGTCAATGAATATGTTAGACTGATCGCCCTATGGATGCCGATATCTTCGAGGAAATCCGCCGGCTGCGTCAGGAAGGCCGAAAGGCTGTATTGGCGACAATTGTGCAAATTCGGGGCTCTGTTCCCAGCTTTCAGACGGCCAAAATGCTCGTCCGCGACGACGGTTCGACTCTTGGCTCCGTTGGGGGAGGATGCGTTGAAGCGGACGTCTGGGCGGCAGCGCAGGACGTCCTGCGGGAGGAGAAATCCCGGGTCATGAACTTCGATCTCACCGAAGAATCCATGGCGGAAGGCGGACTGATCTGCGGCGGCAAGGTCGAGATCTTTGTCGAGCCCATACTGCCGATTCCGGAAATGATTATTTTTGGCGCCGGGCACATTTCCACTCAGGTATCGAAGATTGCGACGATTGCGGGTTTTCGCACCACGATCGTGGACAATCGGCCGGTGTTCGCCAATGCCGAGAGGTTCCCGGAAGCGGTCGCCATCTATTCCGACACTTTTGAGGCTGCGTTTGCGGCGATCAAGCCCACAGAGAATACCTACCTGGTGATTGTGACCCGCGGGCATCAGGAGGACGAAAACGTGTTGCGCTGGGCCGTCGGAACCAATGCCCGTTATATCGGAATGATCGGCAGCAAACGAAAGATTCGTACAATTGCGGAGACGCTGACCAAAGAGGGAATTGATCGCGAGCGTATCGAGCGGGCGCACATGCCGATCGGCCTGGAAGTGGGGGCAGTGACTCCCGAAGAAATCGCCGTGGCAATAGTGGCGGAAGCGATACAGATTCGACGCGTGGGTTTCAAACACCCGTTGAGCAAGAAGCTTTTTCAATGTCAATCCTGAAGGTCTCGCGTCTCGGCCATCCCGTCCTTCGAGAGAAGTCCCGCCCGCTGACTCCAGCCCAGCTTGCCAAACCTGCAACGCAGACGTTGATCGACAACATGATTGAGACCATGTTCGAGTATCACGGCGTAGGCCTGGCCGCACCGCAGGTCCACGAGTCGCTGCTGCTGACGGTTATTGAAAGCCAGGGAGAGCGGGGACGGATTCCATTAATGGTTCTCGTGAATCCCGTTGTCACGGTACTGGAGGAAGGTCCCAAAGCGGAAATGGAAGTCGATTGGGAAGGCTGTCTCAGCATTCCCGAATTGCGCGGACGCGTGCCGCGCCATCGAAAACTGCAGGTCAAAGCTCTGGATCGACATGGCACGAAGTTGAAGTTTGTGGCAGAAGGATTCTTCGCCCGTGTGATTCAGCACGAATACGATCACCTGATGGGGCACGTTTATCTGGATCGCATGCCGGACCTTCAGACGCTGACGCACCTGGACGAACTGAGACGCTACTGGCTGCCTGAAGAATCTGAGGAGACGGAAGAACCCGTGGCGCTGAAAAAGTCCAAAGACGCGGCTTCATGAAGATCTACACCAAAACCGGAGATCGCGGTGATACCCGGCTTTTCGACGGCACGAAGACGCGAAAAGACGACCAGCGCGTGGACACGTATGGCGACGTCGACGAACTCAATTCGTTCATTGGTGCCGCGGCGGCCTGGCTGGAGGATACGGTTCTGGTGGCTCAGCTGGCCGACATCCAGCGCGATTTGTTTTCCGTTGGAGCTCAGCTCGCAAATCCGAAATCGGCTGAGGAGAGCAATGAACGCTTTCGCCTGGATGAACGCCGCATCCAGCTTCTCGAAGATGCCATTGACCAGTTCGAAACGGAATTGCCGCCGCTGCGTCAATTCATCCTGGCAGGTGGGTGTCATGCAGGCGCGCTTCTTCACGTGGCACGGACTGTCTGCAGGCGCGCGGAGCGTCGAGTCGTCGCACTGGCCGTTCATGTTCCCGTGGACGAGACCGTCATTCGCTATTTGAATCGGCTTTCAGATTTTTTATTTGTGCTCGCACGATTGGTCAATCATCGACAAGGTCAACAGGAGAACCCATGGTAAAACTTCTTCGATACGGTCTCGCGTTCGGTCTGCTGCTTGCATTTGCCGCTCCGGTATTTGCTCAGGGCGACTATCCGACGTTTCAGATTGCGCCGGGATATGGAAACATCAAATTCGGGATTAAGGCTATTGGAATGCCGTCGACCCGCCATTCGGGGTTCGTCCTGGATACGAATTACAATTTCAGCCCTTCGATTGGCCTCGATCTGTTTACCGGTTACTACAGCCTGGGTAACAACTCCACGCTATATACGAACACATTCGGATTAAATGGGACGATACGCAAGTACGAGCGCTTCATTCCCTATGGCACTGCCGGATTCGGATTTGGCTACGTGAACCTGAATAATTCAGGTGGAGGACAGGCAATGGCTACGCGCATTGGTGGAGGCGCCGATATTCCCTTTGGTGATTCCATCGCCATTCGTGCGGACGTGACCCATATGGGTTTCCATTTTGCGCATGAATGGAACGGCGGCATGAATATTTCCGTTGGGATTGTGCTGAACCTTTCGCAGTAAGACATCAAGGGGATCTGATCAATGTTCAATTCCCAATTCTCAATGCTCATCCGAGTCGGATGGGAATTGAGAATTGGGAATTGAACATTGATCAGATCCCCATCTGTTTTGGAGTAATCGGATGTCCAACAAGAAGTCCAAAGCCGCGCGAAAGGGAAGTCCCCGCAGTTCTTCCGCTGATCCGGAAAACAAGTCGAGTTCCAGACTGAAGGCCATTGGTCTTCGGGCCCTGTTCTTCGGGGTGTTCATGCTGATTTCCGGCTTCGCGATGTCCGCCTATTGGAACTACACCCATCCTCCGAAACCACTTCACACATTCACTGCGCAGGAGCGCGGTGCGTTTGTCGAATCGTTGAAGACCACCATCGCACCGGTACACAGCGTCTGGCTCGCATGTCCAACCGGCAAGCCGGAGATCTGCCGGCTCGTGATGCAGTTCACGACAATGTTTCAGGAGTCCGGATGGAAGGTCGAAGGGAATCAGGTCGTGCAATGGACACCGGCACACCCGCTCGAAGGCGTTTACCTGATCCTGCAGGCTGCCGGAGAGCCGAATGATTTAACCCGGGCGGCCGAAAAACAAATCCGGAGTTCCTTTACGGTGCTTGGCATTCCGGTTCATTCGGCAAGCGCTCCGGATGTACCGAAGAATTCCATTGGGGTCTACTTTGGTCCGGACCTGTAATCCACCCGCCGAAAACGGCTAGGCATCCCCAGGCGTGACAAGAACGATCTGATCGCGGCTCAGGTTGAGAAACGGCACCTGAAGCACGAGTCGCCCTTCCGGGCCGCGAACCTCGGCTTCGGTGATCGCAATAAAGGTCTTCGCGTCGTTGATGTAGTCGGTGACTCGCGCACCAGGTACCAGTTCGATGTAACCGTTGATGCGGTAGGTGCTGGTTAGGAAAGTGACCTTAGTGCGATTCTCATTCTCATCTGCCATGCCGGGACTCCTCTGAATTCAGATGTGCCATATTACCTGAAGGGCGCATCCAAATATCGTATCTGCTAATTACGGCCCGTATTGCCGCGACCTTTGAAGTCTCTGGAATTGTGCCCGGCAAAGGTTCGATGAGACCACTATGTGGTTCGACTCGTCGATACGAATAAGCGATTTCGGCAAGGTGCCCCACACTACCATCCGAAGTGGCAGCAAAGTTCTAATGCGGTGCGAACGCGATGGAGTGAGGCCAAAGTCGAATGAGGAACAATTTCCCATGCCTTACAGGCCGGAGAGTACGAAGCGCAGACCGGCGTCGCGCCTGAAGTCATACAGGCTTCAGCGTTTGTTGCATTATTTCGGCTCTGGTCCTTCGCGTAGTTCGCGTGGGCGACGAACGGACAAAATTTCCAATACAACCGTCGTCCTGTGGTGTTCGAAAGAAGGGAAACCACTTGGAAGCAGTCACTCCCGTGGCTTTGTCGTGAGTTTGATGCAGCGAGGATATATTCCACTCCAATCGGAAGATTTATCGCGAAGCAGCTGCGGCTTCAAGCTTCGCCCTGAAGTTCATTCCAACACTATGCGCGATTTCGGCAATCTGGCTTGCTTTGGACACTCCATTGCTTAGGACTTCCCTGTGGATCGTAACCAAAATCAGTAATGGAGGTTGAGATGAATAAAATTCGAGCTTGCTTAGGAATCGCTTTGGCAGCAGTAGTGTTCTCGTCTATTCCGGTGGCTTATGGCCGCCAGGCGACTCCCCCGGCTCCGGCCGAAAAGCTACAGGCGGAGAAAACTTTCAATGGACAGTTGGCGAAGGTAGACACTTCGACCAAAGTCATTTCGGTCAGGGGCGCTGATCAGAAGGACATGCTGTTTAGCTACAACGATGAAACACAGGTGATCAGCCCGGATAAAACAGTTCAGGGTCTCACCGGAAAAACCGGAGCACAGCTGCGTATCACCTACCGCGAGGAACGTGGTGCCAACTGGGCAACAAAGATCGAATTGCTCGAGAAGAATTAGTTTCGGCGTTCCCTTTACAAAAGGAAAGCCGACTCGCCCGTCGCGGCATCACCGCATGTGAATGCTGGTTATGGCCGCGATGGCGACATCGGGAGGATATGAATGGTGCAACAGTTCAATTCGCCCAGCCCCGACCAGCTTGATGAAAAAACAACGGAACCCCGGGATGTTTATGAAGAGCTCGCCTCGATAAGAGAGGCGCTCAACCAGACACGAACGGAAATGTCTCTCCATCGCCGCCGCATCGATCGTCGACAGGACGAAGTCGATGCGCACATTCACCGCACCAATATATTGCTGGTAACCTTTCTGCTTGCGGCCGTAGTGAGTGCAGCCGTATGGCTGGGCTTCCGTAACAAGGATGCTCTTGCATCTCGCTTTCCCGAAGTTTTCAATGGAGCTGAAGTTCGTCCGTCTTCACCGAAAGAAAAACCGCCCGAAGAAAACCCGGTGCAGAATCCGGCTGCAGGAGTCGAGCAATCTTCGCTGGAGCAGAGCGATGCGGATCCGGTCGATCATTTGCCGCAGCGTGAAAGCACAGTCTCCGTTGATGCGGTTCCGAAAACGGAGCGACCATTGAATACGAGCAGCACCAACGCTCAACTGCTTGCCGATGGCGTGAGCCGCGATCGCATCGACTTTAAGATTTCGCTGAACAAAACCGAAGAAGTAGCGCCGGGAATTTACCTGACGGTTCGCGACACGAATGTGGTTCTCCAGCAGACCAATGGCTGGCTCCAGATTGCCGAAGACGGTCGTGCTGTCCAGTTTCGTGACCTGGGAGCGCAGAAGGTCATGACCTTTAGTACAAAACGTGACGGAAGAAACCGGGAACTCGTGTTCACGCGTGTCGATAAAAACGGAGTTGTCGGTTACCTGCTTATCCCGGTAAAAACTGGCTAAATATTACGACCTCTCCAGCGCAAGCCCCTGCGATGCTGCCCCCGAATAGACCATGCAGCCTTTGGAACCAATGGTGTTAAATTAAGTGGTCTGCATTGCACGGGGCGGTTAGCTCAACTGGTAGAGCATTCGGTTTACACCCGAAAGGTCACAGGTTCGAAACCTGTACCGCCCATTTCAGTAGCTATCCCACCAGGCAGTGATGCACCTTGACGTGTTGGAGATAGGCAGTTCGCGCGTACTCCTCCATTCGATCGGCGTCCTGGGCACGATCGGACTGATTCTCGACCTGGTCTGTCGGTAGTCCAGGCGAGTCCAACTTGTCATGCAACGTCGTCGCGGCCATGCCGGAAACTTCGTATTCCTTTTTAAGTTTAAGACGTGTTGAACAATGGGACATTGGATACACCTCGGCGGAGTTCATTCCTGAAGAAAGTTTCAGAAAGGCAATGTTGCGATATCGAGAGTATACGCCTGCTATTCCCGGCAGTGTGCTTATAACGCATTACACTTCGTCTGCTGGACGCGAAACGGAGTGCGCGTATACTGTCAGCCCTTATGCCAATTCTCATTGCTGTGCTATTGGGGCTTGCCGCCTGGTTCCTGGTGCGCGGAGTGCTTGCCGGGATCTATACCGTCGATCAGAATGAACGCGCCGTAAAAACTGTATTTGGTCGTGCACAGCGCGTCGAGGGCAACAAGACGACGCTGGACGATCCGATCGCCGAGCAGCTGCGTCCCGATGAACGGCAGCGCTACGTTTATCCACAGGTGCGCGTCATTCCTCCCGGTGGGCCGTATTTCAAGATGCCGTGGGAGAGAATCCACAAAGTCTCGATCGCAACCACAACCATGAATATGGCGGTCGATCTGGAAGATCCTTCGGCCAATAACCGGGGCACCATCCTCGAGGCGGTGACCAAGGATCAGCTCAATACCGGCCTCACCGGTCAGATTCGATATCGCGTCAGCGAGTCGAACCTGTATGCGTACCTCTTTGGGATCAAGGTCCCCATGATCCATGTCATGGCCTACTTCGTGTCCGTACTCCGCCAGAGAATCGCCAATTTCGAAGCCAAGCCCATCGTGACTCCGTCTGCTGCAGACGGTGCGTCGCCGGCGACACCGCAGGGCTCAGCATCTCAGGCCACGGAGGTCATGGGCGTCTCCATTAACGATCTTCGAAAGAATCTCCGGGATCTGAACGAGTACATGGATCGGGAATGTCTTTCGACGACGGCTCGCTACGGTGTGCTCTTCGACGCGTCATTGATCACCGGCATCGACCCGCCGGCGGAGGTAGAGTCGGCTCTGGCGGCGATTAATACCGCGTATAACCAGGTATCGAGCGACATCAGTCTCGCTCACGCCGCAGCCGATCAGAAAATCGTTCAGTCGAGGCGCGCCGTCGAGATTGAAACACTGAAAGCGCAGGCCGAGGTGGAGCCCATTCGGATGATGGCGAATGAACTGGCGAATCTCAAGAAGCAGGGGCCCAACGTATTGACCGCCTACGTGAGAAACGTGAAGCTGGCGCTGCGTGCCAAGGCGCAGCAGATCTTCCTGGAGGTGCGCCGATGATCGAGACTATCGTCTACTTTGCGGTGGCCTTTATCGGAATGTTCTTTCTCGAGCCGATTCTTATGGCTCTGGGACGAGTGTTCGGCATCTACACGGTTGTCCGTGAACGCACCTGCAACGTATACGTGCTGTTTGGCAAAGTTATCGGATTGCTCGACGAGCCGGGGCTCTATTTTCTCCCGGCCCGGCTCGGTGTTCGCGCGTTCATCGTCAACCTCCTGGGCCACGTTTACGTGCTCGACCTTCGTCTCGGTCAGGAATATCTGCGGAGCCAGCCTGTCAATTCCGAAGAAGGAGCGCCTATGGGAATCGGCATTTGGTATGAAATGCAGATCAGCGATCCTGTTGCATTCCTGTTCAAGAACACCGATCCGCGTGGATCGCTGCGCGCAAACGTCAGCAACGCCACCGTGCGGTGCCTGAGCAATATGCCCCTTGGCGAGATGCTCGAGACCCGGCACAAGATGAGCCAGACCGTTCGTGCTGAAGTGTCGGAGAAGTCGCAGGCGTGGGGCTACACGCTGGGTTCGGTCTACATCCGCAAGGTACATTTCCGCGACCAGGGAATGATCCGGCAGATTGAGGAAAAGGTGGTAAATCGACTGCGTCAGGTGACATCGGCGATCAAGCAGGACGGAGCCAATCAGGTGAGTATCATCACCAGCTCGGCGGAGCGTCAGGCGGCAGTGGCGTTCGCGCAGGCGGCTGTGATCCGGCCCAACATGATCGGTTCGGCGCTGCGAGAGATTTCCGAAGACCCGGAAGTTGCCAATTCATTGTTCGATATCTGGGAAACGCAGAAGACGTTGGATAGCAAGGCGAAGTTGACGCTGTTTGTAGGCGAAAACCGAAATCGCCTGCTTGCGGATGTGCTGGCGGCACAGGATACGGATGGACGGGACTTGCCGCCGTCACCGGCTGTGGGCTGAGGAGGTTTCCAACCTTTCCCCTGCGCGGCTTGCGGAGTTCTTTCGAAAATGCGATCCTAGCGGTCCTTATTATGTCGAGAGCTACATCATTCAAGGACATTCAAAAGACCCTGGACCTGGCAGGGCAGGAACTGAACATCCTGCATCAGATCAGCCAGACCATCAGCGTCACGCTGGACCTGGACAAGGTCTTGCATCAGATCATCGATCTCGTCGTTGAGACCACGAAAGGCGATTCCTGCCTGCTTTACCTCCTCGATGACAAGGAAGAGTTCCTGATCCTGCGGGCCTCAAAGAATCCGCATGCCAAGCTCATCGGAAAGATCGCCGTGAAAGTCGGTGAGGGAATCACGGGCTGGGTGGCTCAGCAGGCCGAACAGGTGGCCATTGCACGTCATGCGAGCAAGGATGTCCGGTTCAAGTTCTTCAATACGCTGCCCGAAGATCGATACGAGGCCTTCATCTCGGTGCCTATCATTGCCCCCACGGGGCGAGTGACCGGCGTTATCAATGTTCAGCACCGGAAGGCGCACCGTCACAGCGAACACGAGAAGACACTGCTATCCATCATCGGCCATCAGGTCGGAAGCGCGATTCAAAATGCGCGGCTCTATGAGGAAGCGTCACACCGATCGCGTCAGATTACGACACTGGCCAAGGTTGGACAGTTGATGTCGTCGGGTCAATACCTGGATGAAATGCTTCAACTGGTCGTGACCATGATCGCCGAGATGATGCAGGCCAAGGTCTGCTCGATCATGCTCGTGGATACGCAGAAGAACGAACTGGTGTTGAAAGCTGCGAAATGCTCGAGCGAGGAATATTGGAAGCGGCCCAATCTCAAGATTGGCAAGAGCCTGATCAGCCGGGTCGTCAAGGAGCGTTCTCCCCTGATGGTGCGTGACGTGACGAAAGAGGAAGGTTATCTCTATCCCGAACTGGCATCGAAGGAGGGCGTCCGTTCCCTGGTGTCGGTACCGATGATCTACAAGGATCTCGTGATCGGGGTCATCAACGTTTATTCTGCGCAGGAACGGATTTTTTCCACTGACGATTTGCGTGTGCTGTCGACGGTGGCGGACCAGGCCGCATTGGCTTTTGAAAATACCAAGCTCACTGTCGCGGTTCAGGAGGGTCAGGAAGCGCTTCAAAGCCGCAAGCTGGTGGAACGTGCCAAGAGTCTTCTACAGAAGCAGGCCAACCTCTCCGAGGAAGAAGCCTACAAGCGGCTTCAGCAGCAGAGCATGAAGACGCGTCGATCCATGCGGGAGATCGCTGAGGCGGTTATTTTGTCGAGTGAACTCCAGAGCTAGGCCGAACTCCCAGGGAGCTACTCCGTAATATCGCGCAGACCTTCTTCGTAGTATTTCCGAAACAGAACTTCCCATTCCGGGCTGCCTTCCGGAATCTTACGGGACTGGGAAACCACCATTTTGCGTGCCGTAGCCTCGATGGCTTCTTCCCGCTTCAACCATGTCAGCAACAAATCGAATACCGCCAGCCGAATCGTATTTCGATCTTCGATAAACTCGATTTCGTCGACACTGGCCAGCTTATCGGATACGGCGTGGGAAAGAACGTTGATCTTGTCTCTAGTTAATCGCATCGATTTGATTCTTACAGTACGACCTTGCGTTCCTTCACCAGCTTCGCCTTGAGAAGCTTGAACATTTCCTGGTACGACGCGCCGCTCATGCGCATCTGATCCTGATATTGATTGAGCATCACACGGACTTCTTCGTTGATCTTGTCCTCAAGGTTCAACTCCGCATCCATGACCTCAAATATCATTTCGGCCAGATCCAGTCCCTCCGGAACTTCGATCATCTCCTGCTTGACGAGGTCGACTGCAACCTTGTCGGCCAGCAACCGGACGAACTCTTTGCGTAAGCCCATCCGGCTATCGTCCCATAGAGCTTCAACGATTTTCAATAACTGATGCGGTATTCGCGGAAATATCCCGGGGTGAGCATCGCGCTGGAGAGGACTTCGGAGTTCTGCCAACATTTTTCGGATTCGAATGTAACTCTGCGCCCTCGATCTACGTCTTAATAGTGTCCCCGCGGTTCGGCTCTTGATAATGTCCCCCCGGATACTTCGAGAAATGCCGCCGCGGGGACACCTCGTTCAATGCCTCGTTGGCAACCTATGGCAACCAGACTCCCGGAAAAAGAAAAGCCCGGGATCACTCCCGGGCAAGATACTGAATTTTAACGGGGCCGACCGGGCTCGAACCGGCGACCTCCTGCGTGACAGGCAGGCGTTCTAACCAACTGAACTACGACCCCCGTGCAGACAATCAAAAAATTGTACACAGCGTTTCCAAGGCTTACAACAGCTAATACGAGTTCGGGCACACTGGAATGGACACAAAAAAAGAGGGCGGCTGAAATGCCGCCCTCTTTTTTTGAAATGACGTCGGTGTTACGGAGTGGTTGACGGATCTGCCGTCCCGTCCGTTCGCTTCAGCGTGGGGCGATCGTCGTCCGACGGAGTGCGATCATCCGGCCGCGATTCGGGTCTGCTGTCGTCCGGATTGGATCGGCCACCGCCCTGCTTGCCGCGTGCCAGGCTCGGTCCCTGTTTTTCGACCGGCTTGCGGCCATTCAACTGCTGGAGACGGGCTTTGACCTTGTCAAACTCTGAGGTCGTCACGATGTACTGATCCCTGTCGGGAAGAATCATTTCGATATTCTTCTTCTCCGCTTCCACACGATCGGGCGTGGGTGGATGGGATGCAAACAGGGAACTGACCTTCCGAGTGGATTCCTTGGCCTGAAGCTTTTCAAAGAAGCTGATGGTGGCAGACGGGTCGTAGCCAGTCAGATACATGTATTCCAGGCCAAGCTTGTCGGCCTCTTTTTCTGCATTTCGACCAAACTTGAACATTCCCATCGGCAGAGCGATTTGAGAAATCTCCTGAATCGCGGTACCAAGCACTCCGCCTGTGAGAATAATTGCAGGGATCATTCCAATCTGAAACAGCGTTCCCTTCGAATTGTTTTCGGAGGCATGCCGCGCTGCGACATGGGCGATTTCGTGGGCCATCACGCCCGCCAGTTCGGCTTCGTCATCCGCTGTGAGGATCAACCCGCTGTTGACGTATGCGAACCCGCCCGGGAGCGCAAAGGCATTGACCTCATCCGAATCGACCACCTTGAAGGTGAATGTGAATTGCGTGGCGTCGGAATTCTTCACGATATTCTGACCGATGCGGTTCACATACTCGGTGATCACCGGATCATTGATCAGCTGAACGTCTCGTTCGACTTCAGCGGCAGCCTGTTTGCCGAGCCTGACGTCGCTTTCAATAGAGCTGAGATTGATATTGCCGATGCCCTTGTTGATGTTCCGGTTTCCCACATTTTCTATGTCGCCGTTCTTGCCCTTCTTCGCATCGGCCTTTTTCTTATCGGCCAGGGCTTTCTTTGCAGCAGCATCAGCGGCCTTCTTTTCGTCTGCAGCCTTCTTCGCTTCTGCTTTATCGCGGGCAGCCTGCGCCTTCTGTTGATCGAGCGTCAACGGCACTTGATCCTGTGCGCGCCCAAAAGTTGGGCCCACAGTAAGCACGACAATCAGCAGCACCAGGAATACTCGCGCAACCATCGTTTTAGAGGTTTTCATATGGGGATCTCCGGAACGAATTGACTCAATCCTATGAGCCGACTAAATCTCTGTCAAGTCCTTTGACGTGCTGAGCTTGGAATAGGTTTAAATTGAATCGACCGGCATAGTGACAATGTCGTCGACGGCCATGGGTTCCTTGACGACAAAAGGCTCGCCATACTCGGTTCCGATGACGTGCCCGTAGTACTTGCATTGGGTGGTGACCCGGTCAATCACGCGGCCCCACGCGGGGTACAGCTCGGTGATGGGCCTCATATCGCCGGTAAACTGGGAGGCAAAGCAGTTGATGGCTTCGAGTTTTTTCGAGAAAAACGGGCTGATATCGACGATAAATGAGGGATTTACATCCCAGTAATACATGGACGCATACAGGATTTTTTTCGGACGATGCGGCTCCCCGTCCACTGGCAAACGTTTCAGGCCGGCGGCATAGCAGGCTTCATACCCCAGTATCGACGCCGTGTAATGGTCGGGGTGTCGTCCTTCCCAGTAGGGCAAAATGACCGTGCGGGGCCTCGCAATTCGAATCATCCTGGCGACAGCCATACGGTTTGCAATCGATGCGGTGAGCTGAGAGTCACCCAGATTCATCCTTTCCCGAAATCGGGCTCCGATGGCTTTGCTTGCGGCTTCCGCCTCCTGTGCCCGGATCTCCGGGGTTCCGCGTGTCCCCATTTCACCCTGGGTCAGGTCCAGGATGCCCACCGAATAGCCCTGGGCCACCATGCGGCAAAGCGTGCCGGCGCACGTCAGTTCGATGTCGTCCGGATGCGCAGCGATTGTCAGTACGTCTACTTGTTCCACAGCGTTTTCAATTTCCTTTCCAGCAGTCCGCGATCCACGCGATGTCGAAACGCCTCTTCACCGTTAAGGATTACAACCGGAATATCGGTGCCGTAACGATTCTCAAGATCAACACTCGTTTCTACACTAATTGTGCGGATCGACATTGGATAAATTCCGCGGAATTCCTCGATGACGGCTCGAGCCTGATCGCACAAATGGCAGCCCGGTCTCGAATAGATTTCAATGCGAATGGGCTCGGGCATGCTCTTCTACGGTTTCCAGCCGGCGAAAGAATCTTGTCGCGAATTGGACGTCGAGACCGATCTGTTTTGCCAGCAACTGGGGAGAATCAAAGCGCTTTTCATCGCGGATGCGGCGCAGGAATTGAAGTCGAGCCGAGCGGACTTCGGGGACAGGACTTCGCAGGACGAATGTTTCTATCGTCGGTGAGTCCTCGCCAAAAGTCGGGCGGACTCCGACATTGGTTACGGAATCGAGATAGTCGCCGCCATCGAGTGAAATTCTCGTCACATAGACTCCGAATGCGGGCAGCAGTTCGTTTGCCGGATCGAGATTCAAAGTCGGAACCGTCACGTTGCGGCCCCGGCCCGCTCCGCTGACGATTGGGCCTTCCAGCTCGTACCAGCGACCGAGCAGCCGTGCTGCGCGGGAAACGTGGCCATTCACAATGGATTTCCGAATCTGGGTACTGCTGGCGGGAAGGTTTCGGAACTCGACGGGCGGAACCTCAATCAATTCGAACTTGCCGGCCCATTGCCGAAGCGTTTCCACATTGCCTTCCTGCCGGCAGCCGAAATTGAAATTGGACCCGACACAGATTGCGCGAACATGGAGCCCCTGGATGAGGTACTTCTGTATGAATGCGTCCGGAGACAGTGCCGCAAAGTCGCGGTCGAATCGGGCGGTAAAGAGCAAGTCGATGCCGCACTTTTCGATCAGCTCGATTTTTCTCTCCGGAGTGCTGATCCTCCTGGGCGCTTTGTCCGGCGCGAGAACCTGAATGGGGTGCGGCTCGAAGGTCATGGCGACGGCCGGCAGGGCAAGCTCACGCGCAGTCCGAACCACGGTTTTGAGAATTGCCTGATGACCCAGGTGAAGCCCGTCAAAGTTTCCGATGCTGAGAACACATGGGCTGCCTGCCAGGATGTCCGCTGCTGCAGACAGTGATGAGACGACTTTCATCGGGTGTTGAATGTAGCATAGCCGATATGGCGCACGCTAAGCTGGACGGGATTCGGACCTGCCTCTGTTACGATGTGTCACGTTGATGGGAAAAGGTCGATGATTCGAAAGCAGATTACGGAACAGAAGCTCACCCTTTGCGCGGAATTTCAGAACGCCAGGCCATTCAGGCATATTTGCATCGATAACTTCCTCGATCAGGATGCTGCAGAATCGCTCCTTCGCGATTTTCCGAAATTCAATCCGAGCAAGGCGATGAATGAATTCGGTAAAGCAGGCAGAAAAGCCGTGCACACGGATCTTGCTCAAATCAGCACTTTCTATAAATCCTTCTATCAGTATCTTTCTTCCGAAAGTTTCCTGACGTTGGTGTCTGAGATCACCGGAATACCGGACTTGTTGTTTGATCCGGAGATGTTCGGAGGCGGCACGCACGAAAATCTGCATGGTCAGGGGTTGTATCCACACGTCGATTTCAATTACGACCTCGACTGTGAACGTCATCGACGGCTGAACCTTCTTCTTTATCTCAACAAGGAATGGCATGACGAGTGGGGTGGTGTCATCGAACTGCATTCCAACCCGCGCAAACCGGAAGACGACAGGGTTATCGGCTTCAGCCCCATCTTCAACCGGGCCGTTATTTTTGAAACCAATGAGTATTCGTGGCATGGATTTCGTCAAATCCAGTTGCCCGCGGATAAGCAGCACCTGTCGCGAAAATGTGTGTCTCTCTACCTCTATACAAAGGCCCGGCCGGCAGATGAAATAGTCCCACCCCACGGAACGTTTTACGTGATGGATCCTTTGCCTGCGCACATCCAGCCCGGTCGAACTCTGAGTGCTGCAGATGTGGACCAGATTCAGAACGCGCTGAAGTCTCGCGATGTCTGGATTGAGTACTATCAAAAGCTCGAAATGAGAGATAACGGAACCATACAATCGCTCAAGGCGGCGCTCGAAAGAAATGCATTTCTCCAGTTTGGCGCACGGGTACTTCCTGCTCCCGTTAAGGAAAAGCTGAAGAAGCTATTTGCCTCCCGCAGTCACTAGCATATTTCCTGATCCGGTCGGAGACTCCAGACCAGCATTAGAGTGCTTATTGAAGCGAAATCTCAGATGCCGAAGCCTGGAGCCTGTTCTTTCCTACAATCTTTCCAGCTGCTCGGACAGCAACGCCAGCCTTGAAGCTCGTGAGTTTGATTCCGCTTCTTTCCATTTCAGCTGGACTCCCGGTTTCAATTTCCCAGGAATCGAGTTTGGAGTTGTCTGGAATCGCCACGCTTACGTAAAGATACACATGGGGGTTCAGCCATTTGACCGAGGTGATCTTGCCTTCAATGGTAGCCAGAGTACGGGAGTCGGGTGGTGCTTTCGGTGAAACCTGGGCGAACAATGCTGCCGCAGCAAAGATTGAAAGTGCCGTAGACAGAAAAATGGGAGCCTTCATGGTTTCGCCTCCTGGGAAATATTGACGCATCCTATCAGAAGCCGTTCAGAGGCTTTAAGAAACGCTGTACCCCTCACCCGGCCCGCTGCGCGGGCCACCCTCTCCCTTTGGGAGAGGGATATCGTTACGAAGCCGATATAATGCGAGACGATGACGGGAGCGAAATTCGAAAAACTCGTGGAGATCATGGCAACGCTGCGCGGCCCCAACGGCTGTCCGTGGGACAAGGAGCAGACCTTCGCTACTCTCAAGCCCATGATGGTTGAAGAGACCTACGAGGTTCTGGAAGCCATCGACAACGAAGACTACGAGCATCTGTCCGAAGAACTGGGGGATGTTCTGCTTCACATTGTTTTCCAGGCTCAGATGGGGAAAGAAGCATCCCGTTTCGATATCGATTCCGTTCTTGACGGAATCTGCACCAAACTCATTCGGCGTCATCCTCACGTTTTCGGGGAGGAAAAGGGCGGGACTGCGGAAGAAGTTCTGAAAAATTGGGAAGTGATCAAAGCGGCAGAAGCCGCTGAAAAGGCCGCAAAGTCACCGGATCAGGCACAGGCCCGCAAATCCCTGCTCGATGGAATTCCCAGCAAGTTGCCGGCGCTTCACGAAGCACATCAGATTTCCTCGCGTGTTGCCCGAGTGGGTTTCGATTGGCCTCACATCGATGGCATATTTGAAAAGCTTCAGGAAGAAGTGCAGGAGTTACGCGAAGCGATTTCCGATAAGCAGCAGAGCGATATCGAGGACGAGGTGGGTGACCTGCTGTTCGTCCTCGTCAATATCGCGCGAGTTCTCAAGGTGGATTCCGAATCCGCGCTGAAGCGAGCCAACCGGAAATTCAAGACGAGGTTTCAGCACATGGAATCCGAACTTGCCAGCGCCGGAAAGAGCCTCGACGAAACGTCTTTGAGTGAAATGGAAGACCGCTGGAAAATTGCAAAGAAGGAAACGGACTCTCAATGAATATTCGTCCGCTGTCGACGCTCCCGGAATTTGAACAGTGCATGGCTCTTCAGCGTGAAGGATTCGGATGGTCCGAGGCCGACCTGATGCCGGTCCGGTTCTTCGTGGTCACCCACCATGTCGGCGGACTGGTGCTGGGCGCATACGAGGGCGAGAAGATGATCGGCTTTCTCAGCTCGATTCCCGGAAATCGAAACGACCTTCCATACTGGCATTCCCACATGCTCGCCGTGTCTCAGGTTTATCGAAACAAAGGAGTCGGAACGCGTCTGAAGTTTGCTCAACGGGAATTTGCCATCAAGCGCGGGATTCGCCTTATCGAATGGACCTTCGATCCGCTGGAAGCTCGCAATGCCTATTTCAATTTCCAGAAGCTGGGCGTCATTGTCCGCCGGTACTATCCCAACCTTTACGGAGAAACGACGGGTGTGCAGGGTGGACTGCCCAGCGATCGAATCGTCGCCGAATGGTGGCTGGACCGCACACGCGAGCCCATAGCCGGGGATGTGCGCCGGGTCAAAATTCACCCCGACATTCAAATGTTGAAGAAGCTGGATATTCACTCCGCCAGGAGTCTTCAGCAGCGCGTGGCGGAGGAGTTCCAGAAGAACCTGAACGACCGCTTCTATGCGGCCGGTTTCTCGCATACTCCCGAGTCGAGTGAATACCTGTTCATCCAGGGAGCATCCGGTGCTTATTCACCAGGTTGAACTGCGCGAACTGCGCATCCGCCTGGTGCACCCGTTTGAAACCAGCTTCGGTGTGACCCGGGAGCGCCGGATTGTCATTGTGAAGGTTCAGGCAAGGTCATCCCACGGCGACTACGTCGGCTATGGCGAAGTCACTGCCGGCGAAGGCCCCTGGTATTCCCACGAAACGTATCAGACGGCATGGCACATCCTCAGCGATTTCGTTATTCCCCGGATTGTCGGGAAGGAGATACCGGCGGCCAGTGACTTCGGCACATTTGTTCGTGGAATTCGCGGGCACCGCATGGCACAGGCCGGTGTGGAGACCGCACTCTGGGATCTGGAGGCGTCGATAGAGAATCAGCCTCTCTGGAAGCTGCTGGGAGGAACCCGAACGTCCATCGACTGTGGTGTTTCCATTGGCATTCAGCCAACCATCGACGCGCTCCTGGCGAAAATAAAGACAGAGATCGATTCGGGATACCGCCGTATCAAGATCAAGATTAAGCCGGGTTGGGACCTTCAGGTAATTCAGGAGGTTCGTGCGGCTTTCCCTAAGATTCTATTGATGGCAGATGCCAATTCTGCTTATTCGCTGGCCGACGCCGATTTGTTTCAGAAGCTCGATCCCTACAACCTCATGATGATCGAGCAGCCGCTGCACGATGAGGACATGATCGACCATGCCCAGCTGCAGCAGCGCATTCAGACTCCGATATGCCTCGATGAGTCGATTCATTCCGCCGACGATGCCCGCAAGGCCATACAGATCGGTGCATGCCGCATCATCAATATCAAGTTGGGACGTGTCGGAGGGCATCGTGCTGCCAAGGCCGTTCACGATGTCTGCCGGGACGGCGGAGTTCCGGTGTGGTGCGGAGGAATGCTCGAATCGGGCATTGGCCGCGCCCACAATATCGCGATGTCCGGTCTGGATAACTTCTCACTTCCGGGAGACGTGACTGCCAGCGGGCGGTATTGGGAGCACGACATCATTGACCCGGAAGTCGTTGTTGATTCCGATGGCCGTATAACGCAAAGCGCCAAGCCAGGTATTGGTTATCGCGTGAACGAAGATCGCATGTCGGAGTTCACAGTCCGGTCGCAGGTGTTTACGGCATGATCGTCTACGAAGCCGATTGGATCTGTCCGATCTCCGGCCCACCAATACAGCATGGCGCCGTTTCGGTTGACGGCGGCCGCATTGAGAAGGTTGGCGCTGCAGCAGATGTTTCCGGCACGCACCGCGTCGGCTATCCCGGCTGTGCCATCATACCGGGCTTCGTTAATGCGCACGCTCACCTGGAGCTGACGATTCTGCGCGGACTGCTGGAGAACATTCCCTTCATGGAGTGGATACAGCGTCTCACACGCATCAAGTATCAGGTTCTGACTCGAGATGATCTGAAGCTGTCTGCACAACTAGGTGCTATCGAAATGCTTCGAGCGGGCGTCACCACGGTTGCCGAAGTTATGGACGTGGGGACGGGATGGGAGGCGATGCGGGAGTTCGGACTTCAGGGCATTGCATACCAGGAGGTGTTTGGCCCCGACCCATCGGTTGTGACGGAGTCGATGAAGGGACTCGGGGGCAAGGTCGATCGCTTTCGCACCGACGAGTCCGAAACAATGAAGATTGGTGTTTCGCCGCACGCGCCATATTCGGTTTCCCGGCCACTGTATGAAGCGGTGCGGGATTTCGCCAGGAAAGAATCCCTTCGGATGACGGCTCACGTTGCAGAGACACGGGACGAAACCGGGTTTGTCCGTGATGGCGCAGGGCCGTTCGCAGCTGCCCACTCAAAACGGGGAATCGAAGTGACCCCGCGACGTTGCATGCCTGTGGCATACATGGATTCAATGGGACTTCTGGGATCCGACATGCTGCTCGTCCATTGTGTGGAAGCGAACGAACGCGATTTGGATCGCCTGCAGGAGACGGGGACGTTCGTGGTCCACTGCCCGAAGTCCAACGCAAAGCTTGGAAATGCGACCGCACGAATCTACGACATGCTCGGGCGAGGTGTGCGGGTGTCTTTGGGAACCGACAGCGTTGCGAGCAACAATGTGATCGATATGTTCGAGGAAATGCGGTCCGCCATTTTTCAGCAACGAACATTGACAGGACGAATCGATGCCATGACAGCATCCGAAGCTTTGCGTATGGCGACGATTGAGGGGGCGCGCTGTCTGGGCATGGAGAATCACGTGGGCAGCCTGGAGCCCGGCAAGCGAGCCGACTTCGCGGTTGTCGATCTCAGCGGGCCTGCGACACAGCCGGTTTTCGACCCGGTCGAAACGATGGTTTATTCGGCGTCGCGTGCGAACGTGCGAAACGTGTTCAGCGGAGGCAGGGAAGTGTCGTTGGAGGATTCGGAGATTTTGAGGGAAGTTCACCGAGTATCGCAGAAGTTGGGGAAGTCGAGTGGGGTGCAGATTTAGCTGTACCCCTCATCCGGCCCTTCGGGCCACCTTCTCCCGTCGGGAGAAGGATAAGTCAAGAAAGCGATCCCTCTCCTGAAGGGAGAGGGTGGCCCGAAGGGCCGGGTGAGGGGTAAAGAATTACTTCCTACTCCACCGCGTCGATAACCAGCCGAGCCTGTTTCGCCCTGAAGAGATAAAGGATGTAGCCGGAAGCCAGTGTCAGCACGCCATAGAATGCCGCGACGGGCTGTTCCTGAATGCTCCATACCGTCATCCAAATCGTGAACCCAAGAAAGATGAGCGGAGGGATCGGATAACCCACACAGATCTTGATTCGCGATCGTCCTTCACGCCGCAGCCGGAACAAACTGAGTACCGTCAGCGCTGCAAAGATGTTCAGCGTGAAACCGATGTAGATCAGCAGGGTATTGAAATCCAGCGTAACAGCAATCAGTGTGGCAATCCCCGCCTGGAGTCCGATGGCGCGTGCCGGTACGTTGCGGTGATTCAACCGCGACAGCCATGTCGGCAAAAACCCATCCCGAGCCATGGCTTCTGCGATTCGTGGTCCGACCATCAACATGGAGCTTATCGGGCAGAGCAGGGTCAGTGCGATCAGCATCGACACGACGCCGCCCATGTTCGCCCCCCACAACGAAGAAGCCACCGTATAGCCAACTTCTTCGATGCCCGAGAGTTTCTGTGCCGGTACAGCCAGGAGGTACGAAAGATTCAGCAGAAAGTACAGAATCGTAACGATCGTCGTGCCCAGCAGCAGTGAGCGCGGCAGCGTACGCTTCGGATCCTTGAGCTCGGTTGCGATGTAAGCCGCCGCGTTCCAGCCGGCGTAGGCGAATGCAACAAGTACCAGGACTACTGCAAATGGTGGAGAGAACAGAAACTTCGTATTCACCTTCAGAAGGTCACCGTGGTCGCCCTGCGGGAACGCGTACAGGACCGCTGCGATGAATCCAATGATCAGAAGAACCTTGGTAACAGTAATGATGGTTTGGAACCTGCTGCCGATATGAACATCGCGGGAGTGGAGCAGTGCCAGTCCCATGATCAACGCCGCTGCCATCGCCCGCACAGGCCAGCCGGGTATCACCGTCGCAACATAGCTGTTCATGAGCATCGCCGCGGCTGCGATTGGTCCTGCAAATCCAACGATGACGGAAACCGCTCCCGACATGAATCCCAGTGAAGGATGAACCAGCCGGCTCAGGTAATAGTATTCGCCGCCGGAATGCGGCAGGTTTGCGCCGACTTCTCCGTAACAAAGTGCGCCGCAGAGTGCGATCAGTCCGCCAAGCATCCAGGCCAGCAGGATGTCGCCGCCGCCGGCCCCACTCTGAGCCATGTACCCTGTTGTGGTAAACGCACCGGTCCCGATCATATTGGCGACAACCGTCACGGTGCCTGCGGTCAGTGTCAGAACTCGTCGATTTGTCACGAATCAGACCGTCGAGAGAAGGTGTCCAAGCTTGTTCTTTTTGGCGAGAAGATACTTCTGAGTATCGTCCGTGGAAGGGATTTCAATACCGACGCGTTCGACGACTTCAATACCTGCCTCCAGCAGGGCGCCAACCTTGCCTGGATTATTCGTCATCAGGCGGAGGCGAGTCACTCCGAAATGACGCAGAACCTCAATGCACAGCGAGTAATTTCGGAGATCCGCTTCGAATCCCAGATGAAGATTGGCCTGCACGGTGTCCATGCCGCCGTCCTGAAGCTGGTAAGCGCGCAGCTTGTTGACCAGTCCGATGCCGCGGCCTTCCTGCAGCTGATAAATCAGTATTCCATGCCCTTCCTCCGCAATGGTCTTCAGGGAGAGTTCCAGTTGTTCACCGCAATCGCAACGGCTGGATTTGAAAACGTCTCCTGTCAGGCACTGAGAGTGGATTCGAACCAGGGGGGCAGCGCTGGTTGCCGGAGTTCCCATCACCATTGCGAGTACTTCATCGGACTGGTCTTCGGATTCGAAACCGAAGTAGATCCGGAAGGCGCCATATTTTGTGGGGAACGCGGCCTCGCCGAGATTACTGACGTTCATGAGCGTGAAGTATAGCACGCAGTTTTGAGGGTCACGGTGCCAGCAGTATGTCGTCGGGCGTGCCTCGGACGCCGTCCGCCCCGTCCGAAAGCAGGCGGAAACTCGCCCCGACGATCTCGTAGCGGATCGGACGGCCCCAGGCGTCCAATCGAACCAGATCGGCCATGTAGGTTGGATGGAGAATATTGGTCAGGCCGACGATTTCGAGGGCATCCGGGGCAGCGCCGTTGCGTTGCCGAAAGGTCGCGATCCCCGCGGCAAGCTTCTTAAAGGACTCCATCGTTGTCCGGCTCCGGCTTTCATTGACGGCGGAAATGATTTCAGCGACTCCAACCCAATCGCGATCGCCCAGTCGAACCGCAGCAATGCGCCAGGGGTCTGAAGTTTTCGCGCGTTGAAATTCGAAAGCCATTGCAACGGATGTTTCCGCAATCGCGTCCTTGTCGGTCTGTGAAACGATGCGCTGGATGTGAATGGAATCCGGGACGAGATTCGAATTCCCGATTTCGGCAATCTGCCGGCGAGCTTCATCATGCGACAGTCGGGAGCTGGAACATCCCGCCGCCAATCCAGCAAGGCCTGCAAGCCCGGCAAGCATCGCGACGCATGCAAGAGCCGGCATGAAGGAGCGCGAAACGAGTGGTGACGAGGCTTCCATGAGAAAGGCGAGTCTAACACGCTGTGATATCATCCAACAAAGTGCAGGTTAGACTTCTGTTTTTCGCATCAATCAAGGACATCGTCGGAGCGCGTCAGATCGACGTCGACATTCCCACTGGAACCACTGTCGCAAAATTGCTGGCGATGCTGGAAGAAAAGTACCCGCGCATTGCAGGCTATCGTTCGATATTATTGACGTCTGTGAACGAAGAATATGCCAAACCGGAAACAGTCATCGCCGACGGAGATGAAGTGGCGGTGTTCCCACCCGTGAGCGGGGGAGCGGTTCAATCCGAATTCTACCGCGTCACACGAGACGTTATCGATGCGCGCGCCGTTGCTACTCAATTGCAGAGGCCGGAGGCCGGAGCGATCTGCATTTTTGAGGGAATCGTAAGGAACAACTCCAAGGGAAAGACGACTCGATATCTCGAATACGAAGGTTACGAGACCATGGCGCTTGCCAAGATGGAGGAAATCGGCGTGTTCGTGCGTCAGGCCTGGGAAATTGATGCGGTTGGTATCGTGCACCGACTGGGCCGGCTGGAAATCGGGGAGACGAGTGTCGCCATCATTGTGACGTCCGCCCATCGGCGTGCATCGTTCGATGCCTGCGAATACGCCATCGACAAGCTTAAGAAAATAGTCCCCATCTGGAAGAAGGAATTTTTTGAAGATGGGGAAGTCTGGATCGAGGGGCAGTCGTAGGATAGCCCCTCCTGGCCAGGAGGGGTGGCTGCGCCGGAGGCGCAGACGGGGTGGTAGGTCAAGTTCAACAACGAGGATTACTCGACCTGGAACAACCACCCCGGCGCTTCGCGCCACCCCTCCTGGCCAGGAGGGGCCATTGTTCGCTTATGTTCCATTCCACTACGACCGCCTCCACCGAAGCACAGGTTTTCGTGCGGCCGCCGCTTCATTCACGCGATTGATTCTCGTCGAATGCGGAGCGGTCTTTACGATCTCCGGATTCTCTTCGGCTTCCTTCGCAATGGCCAGCATCGCATCGATGAACGCGTCGAGCTCCTGACGACTCTCCGTTTCGGTGGGCTCGATCATGATGGCGCCCGGCACAATCAGCGGAAACGACACTGTCGGAGGATGGAATCCATAGTCCATGAGCCGCTTCCCAATATCCCCAACGTGAACGCCAAAGCGCGTCTGCAATTTGTCGGAAAACACAACCTCATGCAATGTCGGCGCGTCATACGGCAGGTCATACGCAGCAGCAAGTTTCGAACGAATATAATTCGCATTGAGCACCGCTGTTTGTGAAACTTCCTTCAGTCCTTCCGGGCCATTCGCCAGAATGTAGCAAAGCGCCCGCACATGCATGCCGAACTGTCCGTTGAACGCCTTCATTTTTCCGATCGATTTCGGGCGGTCAAATTCGAACGCATAACTCCCACCGCTTTTCAGTGAAATGACCGGGACTGGAAGGAACGGCTCGAGGATCTTCTTCACCGCCACAGGACCAGACCCCGGTCCGCCGCCCCCATGTGGAGTCGTGAATGTCTTGTGCAGATTGATATGAAGCACATCGATTCCGAAATCTCCCGGACGCGTGATTCCCATCAGGGCATTCAGGTTGGCGCCGTCCATGTATACCAGGGCGCCGTGCGAGTGCATGATGTCGCAGACTTCTGCAATGTCGCTTTCAAAAATGCCGAGAGTGTTGGGATTGGTCACCATGATTGCCGCGACGTCGTCGTTCATGATTTGACGCAGCCGATCAATGTCGACCGTTCCTCGAGGTGTCGACGGAATGTTCTGAACCTCGTAACCGGAAATCGTGGCGCTCGATGGATTGGTCCCGTGAGCCGAGTCCGGAATCAGCACAATGCGACGCGGCCGGCCTTTTGAATCGTGATACGCGCGGATCATGAGGATTCCCGTCAATTCGCCATGAGCACCGGCGGCCGGCTGCAGTGTGACGGCATCCATCCCGCTGATTTCGGCGAGACAGGTCTCCAGCATTTTCTGTACTTCCAGGGCGCCCTGCGTGAGTTCGGCCGGCATGTAGGGATGTGCCATGGAAAATCCGTCCAGGCGAGCGACCAGTTCATTGATTTTCGGGTTGTACTTCATCGTGCATGAACCCAGGGGATACAGCCCCAGATCAATGTGGTAGTTCCATGTCGAGAGCCTTGTGAAATGCCGAACCACATCCACTTCGCCGAGCTCCGGCATGCCGGCTATCTCCTCTCGGAGCAGTGCGGGCGCAATGATTTCCGATAACGGTATGGCGGGAATATCCAAGGGGGGAAGGTCGAATGCCCGGCGGCCCGGGGATCCTTCCTCAAACACCAGGAGCTCATTGATCTGAAAGTGGGAACTCGTGCGTTTGTTCTCGAGTGTCATTCGAGACCCTTTACAAAAGCATCGATCTGATCCCGCGACGTCGTTTCCGTCACGCACACGAGAAGGGAATTGCCCAGCTCCGGATAGAACTTCGCGATATGAAGTCCCGGTATGATGTGACTCCGCAGGAACCGCAGAGCCCGTGAAGCGTAGTCATCTTTCATCTGAACGACAAACTCATTGAAGCGCGGTCCGGAAAACAGAACGGAGTGCCTGGTGCGCGTCCTTATCTGCTGCACGGCGTAATGGGCCTTCCGGATATTCTGCTCGGCAGTTTCACGCAGTCCCTTCGGTCCGACGGTGGAGAGGTAGATCGCACACATCAATGCACACAGCGACTGGTTGGTGCAGATATTCGATGTCGCCTTTTCGCGTCGAATGTGTTGTTCGCGCGTGGACAATGTCAGCACGAATGCTCGACGGCCCAGCTGGTCTTCACCCATGCCGACGAGCCGTCCCGGCATCTGACGGACAAACTGCTCTCGCGTTGCCAGGAACCCCACATGCGGTCCACCAAAACTCATGGGAACGCCAAGCGATTGACCTTCACCGACCACGATATCGGCGTCCTGCGGCGGTTTTAAGATTCCCAGCGACATCGCTTCACAGACATTCACGATGGACAATGCACCGTGGCGGTGTGCCATTGCGGCGATTTCGGCATGCTCTTCGATGGTTCCAAAAAAGTTTGGAGACTGAATGACGATGGCGGCGACGGAGGTATCCATGGCATTGCGGATTGCCGCGTTATCCACACGTCCGCTTTCGGTGTAGTCGACCAGTTGGATTTCGATTCCAAGATGCCGGGCATAGGTTGCGACGACGGCGCGATATTCCGGGTGGACCGATTTGGCGATGAGGAATTTCTTCCTCTTCGTGATTCGATGCGCCATCAGGACGGCTTCACCCAGTCCGGTACTTCCATCGTACAAAGAGGCATTGGCCACATCGAGGCCGGTCAACTGCGTGATGAATGTCTGGAACTCGAATATGGCCTGGAGAGTTCCCTGAGCGATTTCCGCCTGATATGGGGTATAGGCGGTATAGAACTCCGATCGCGATATCAGCGTATCGATGACGACTGGAATGTGGTGACGATAAACACCGGCCCCAAGGAATGATGTGTAATCGGTGGCATTTCGGTCGGCCGCGCCTCGAAAGAAACGAATCAACTCGGGTTCGGTAAGGCCGGGCGGAATATCGAGGAGGCGGCGGAGACGAAGATTTTCCGGTATGCCGGCAAAAAGCTGTTCCACCGACTCGATGCCGATGGCTTCCAGCATTCCCTTGCGGTCTGCTTCGGAGCTTGGAAGGTACCTCATCGATGCTTTAGTTACGCTTCGGATGCGACGTACTGGTCATAGGCCTGCGCAGACATCAGTGAGGACGTCTCTGCAGGATTCAGTATGCGAATCCGAAGGAGCCAGCCTTTTTCGTAGGGGTCGGAGTTGATGGTTTGCGGCGAGTCTTTGAGCGCCGAGTTCACTTCGATCACTTCACCGGACAACGGTATGAAGAGTTCCGACACGGCTTTCACGGACTCGATGCTGCCGAAGGATTTGTGCGATTCGAATTTATCGCCCACAGCGGGCAGTTCGATGTACACGACATCGCCCAGTGCTTCCTGCGCGTGAAGAGTAATTCCAACGGTGCCGATATCGCCGTTGATCCTTATCCATTCGTGTTCCTTCGTGTACAAAAGGCCTTCTGGGTTCATCCGATACTCCGTTTATAAAATGGCGTCGAGACGATCTGTGCCTTGCATGCGCGCTTGCGAATCATAACGTCGCAGGTTTCACCAACTGCGGCGAGATCCACCGGCACGTAGGCGAGCCCGATATTCTTCTTGAGTGTAATCGATGGGGAACCGCTTGTGACATGTCCGACTTCCTGCTCATCGATCCGGATCGGATAATGTTCACGTGCGATTTCGGGCCCCAGCATTTCCAGGCCGATGAGTTTTCGTTTGGGACCGTCCGCCTTTTCCCTGGCCAGCGCCTCGCTTCCAATAAAGCGGCCCTTGCCTGACTTCACTATCCAGCCGAGTCCGGCTTCCAGCAAAGTGGTCGTTCGATCGATGTCATTTCCATGGAGCAGCAGCCCGGCTTCCAGCCTCAGCGTGTTGCGTGCTCCCAATCCGGCGGGCAGCAGACCGTGGCGCTTTCCGGCACTCAGTATGGAATTCCAGAGCTGTTCGGAATTGGGAGCGGCGAAGTAGAGTTCAAAGCCGTCCTCGCCGGTGTATCCGGTACGCGAAATCATCACGTCCACCCCGGAAAGATGTCCGCGAACGAAATGGAATGTGGCGATCGGGTCCAGCGGCAGATCCACGAGAACCTGAAGGATTTCCCTTGCCAGAGGTCCCTGCAGCGCCAGAAGTCCAGTGGCACTACTGATGTTTTCGACACTGGCGGTAAAAGTGTTGTGGCTTTGAATCCACTCCAGATCGGATTCGATGTTTGAGGCGTTTACCACAAGCAGGTATCGGCTGGCGGACTCCCGATATACCAGCAGGTCATCGACGACTGTTCCGTCTTCGGTTGGGAGGGCCGAATATTGTGCCTGTCCGTCGACCAGGCGCGAAGCGTCGTTACAGGTAACGTGTTGAATCAGGTCCAGAGCCTGTGGACCGGAGACAATGAATTCGCCCATATGACTGACGTCGAAAAGACCCGCACGGGTGCGGACGGCGTTGTGTTCGAGGGCGATGCCACTGTATTCGACGGGCATATTCCACCCGCCAAAGGAAACCATTCGAGCTTTTAGGATTTTGTGCGTTTCGAAAAGTGCGGTTGTCCTGAGGTCTGTCACGCGTATAACCAGTCGACGGAGTTTAGCACAGCCCTTGACGCTGACAGCGCACTCATACGATGCTGAAAAACATGGTTACTACAGAACGCACGGCATATATCCGGCCACCCGCGCTGCGGTCCGGCGACCTGATTGGCATCGTCGCCCCGTCGAGCAATATCAAATCCGAAATGCTCGATGCCGGATGTCGTGAACTGGAACGGCTCGGATTTCGCACGACCTACCGGCCCGATATCGTGAATTCACACCGTTATTTTTCCGGTACCGATGAACGCCGCGCGGCCGAATTGCTGGAAATGATTCGCAATCCGGAGGTGAAGGCTATTTTCTGCGCAAGGGGAGGCTATGGCAGCGGGCGCCTGATTCCTTATCTGGAGCCGGAGTTGATTCTTGCTCATCCAAAAATCCTGTTGGGATCGAGCGACATCACGATGCTGCTGGCCTTTCTCAACCGGTACGGCATTGTTGGCTTTCACGGCCCCATGGTCGCAACGTCGATTCGGCTTGGGGAAGAAGGATATGACCGCAACGTCCTGGTTCGAATGTTGCAGGGCGATCCCAATCTTCAATTTCCAATCGAGCACACCGCCGTGCTGAGATCCGGGACAGCCGAGGGACGTCTGGCGGGCGGATGCCTGTCGCTGGTGGTTGCGACACTCGGGACGGCTTACGAGATCGACACGAATGAGACGATTCTCGTTCTGGAAGATCTCGGGGAAAAGCCGTATCAGATCGACCGCATGCTGACTCAACTGAAGCAGGCCGGAAAGCTGGACAAGGTTCGAGGAATCGTATTCGGCGAAATGCTGAACTGCACGAATCTTCCCAATCAGGGATACACGCTTGAGGAAGTGATCCAGGATGTGCTTGAAGGAACCGAGTTCCCCATCCTTTATGGATTCTCGACCGGACATACATCGCGAGCGAATATTGTCGTACCGTTTGGCATACATGCGAAACTATCGCTCGGTTCGGAATCCAGATTTGAGCTTCTCGAGCCGGCAGTATCCAAGGCATGAAGAACCCCAAAAAATACTATCTCGTTGGAATTTGCGGCACGGCAATGGCATCGCTTGCCGGAATGTTGAAGGCCAAAGGATTTTCCGTTTCCGGATCGGACTCGGACGTGTATCCGCCCATGTCGACGTATCTCGATCAACTCGGGATTCGCGTGTACAACGGTTACAAGAGTGAAAACCTGCTCGATGCTGTGCCCGACATCGTTGTCATTGGCAACGCGGTTTCGCGTGGCAACCCCGAAGTGGAGCAGGTTCTGGATTCCGGCGTTCGATACCAGTCCATGGCCGAAACCGTAAAAGAACTGTTCATCCGCGGGAAAAACTCCATCGTCGTCTCGGGTACTCACGGAAAAACAACCACCACCGCCATGCTGGCCTGGATGCTGGATGTGGCGAAGCGAAAACCTTCGTTTCTCGTTGGAGGCATCGCCGAAAATTTTGGCGGCAGTTTTCAGCTCGGCAAAGGAAATGAGTTCGTCATCGAAGGAGACGAGTACGACACCGCGTTCTTCGATAAGGGACCGAAATTCCTGCATTACCTGCCTCAAATACTTCTCGTTAAAAACATCGAATATGACCACGCCGACATCTATCCGGATATCGAATCGCTGAAAGTTGCGTTTCGCCGGGTGATCAATATTGTTCCGCGTTCCGGATTGATCATTGCCGGCGTCGACAGTCCCATAGTGCGGGAATTGATTCCGGCGGCATTCTCGCGAGTTGCCGAGGTTGGCATCGAGCGGGGAGACTGGCGCGCCAGGGAAATCGCCCCGGCCGATGAGGGGATGGGTTTCCGTGTATTCCACAAGGACGTTCACGTCGGCGACTTTACAATTCCGATGCTGGGGACTTTCAACGTCCAGAACGCGCTCGGAGTGATCGTCGTGGGGAAGGAACTTGGGATTGAGAACGGAACGATTCAGAAGGGACTGTCATCATTCAAGAGCGTGAAGCGCCGGCTGGAGCTTCGAGGTGAAGTGGAACGGATTCGAGTCTACGATGATTTCGCACATCACCCGACCGCTGTTCTGGAAACGCTGCGTGCGATTCGGGAACGGTTCCCGACAGACCGCATCTGGGCGGTATTTGAACCGCGTTCTCAGACATCCAGACGAAAGATATTCGAGCAGGAGTTCATCAAGTCCTTCGATCCGGCCGATACCGTGCTTATCGCGCGCGTGTTTGGATCGACGAAACTGGCCTCCGACGAACAGCTTTCGCCGGATGCCGTTGTTGCAGGGGTTCGTGCACGAGGAAAAGTCGCAGAGACGTTCGATACAACCGATGAAATCGTCGATTACATTTCGCGGAACGCGACGCCGGGCGATCAGGTTGTCGTCATGTCGAACGGCGGGTTTGACGGCATTCACCGCAAGCTTTTGGAAAAGTTGAGAGGACGATAATGGGGACAGCGCACCTGGTATATAGCGTGGCCTGTGATGATGTTCGTCTCGAGATGGGGAATAAGTTGTCGTTGATGGGCATTTTCGAGAATCTGTTCTTCCCCGGCTTTCCGTCGATGATCTTGAAGCTTGCGGTGGCGAATCACTGGGTCGGCAGCGGAGATTTCCAGACGCAGGTGCGTGTGGTCGCCCCGGATGGTCGAGAGATCGCCGTGTCGGCGCCTTCCCAGTTTCGGATTGAACCGGACGGATACTCCGACAACATCAGCTTCTTTACGAACGTGACGTTTGAACGCGCCGGGCGATTCTCGATCCAGACGCTGCTGGACGGCAAAGTGGTCAGTGAAAAGAAAATCCAGGTGCATCTCGTCCAGCAACCGTCCTCAACGGTGAATTGATGGGCGAGCCATCGCCCCTCCTGGCCAGGAGGGTCCATCGCTTGGATTTGCAATTGAATCCCTATTTCAGACACTATTGCGTCCACTATGCGAATCGCCATATGGATCCTTGCGACTCTACTGGCCGGACAGGCATCTCAGCGGCCTCCTCAAACCGTAACGCCACAAACCTACACTCCCGAGCAGATTCAGGCCGGGCAGACGCGCTTCTCTTCCCAGTGCGGATTCTGCCATGGGCGTGATGCTGCAGGAGGTGAAACGGGTACGGATCTCACCCGCTCCGTCCTGGTTGCGCAGGATGTTCGCGGAGACAAAATCCTGCCGGTCTTAAAGTCCGGGCGTCAGGAGAAGGGAATGCCGGCCTTCGACTTGAGCGATGCGGATGTTTCCGTGATCGTCGCATACATCCACGATCAGAAATCCAAGGCGGAAACCCTCAACGGCAATCGGCGTAACGTCGATCCCACCGACCTGGACACAGGAGATGCGGATGCGGGACGGCAGTATTTCAATGGCACTGGAGGTTGCGCGAAGTGTCATTCGGCGACGGGCGACCTTGCCGGCATCGGGACAAGATTCCAGGGCCTCGCCTTGTTGCAGCGGATGCTGTATCCCACTTCCGGACGTCCGGCTCCAGCGCCGGCAAAGGTTACGGTCAAGTTGAGCACGGGAGAGACCGGGGTTGGCACACTGGTTTCACGGGATGAGTTCACGATAACGCTCAAAGACGTTCCAGCCTGGTCTGGTGGTGAGACGACGATTACGATCGCAGACCCGTTGGCGGCCCACTTTGACCAGCTTGGAAAGTACACCGATAACGACATGCACAATGTACACGCGTACCTGCGAACCTTGAAGTAGGAGATCGAGATGAGATTTTTATTCGGACTCGGAATCGTCGTTTCTCTGACTGCAATCGTCCTTGCGCAAGGTGTGAGTCCATCGATGCTTCTGAAGCCACCGGTGGACAGCTGGCCGACATACCACGGGGATTACACCGGCAAGCATCACAGTCCGTTCACGCAGATTACGCCGTCCAACCTCGGGCAGCTGACGCAGAAGTGGAAATTCCAAACGACGCAGGGAGTGAAATCCACTCCGATTCTGGTCAACGGCGTCATTTATGTTTCTGCGCCCGATAACGTCTGGGCCGTTGATGCGCGGACTGGCAGGGAACTCTGGCGGTACACTCAACCCCGAAGCGACGCCTTCTACATCGGACATCGCGGTGTCGCCGTCTACAAGGACATGGTGTATGTCACGACGCCCAATGCGCATCTCATTGCGCTCAATGCGGCGGACGGCAAGGTTCGATGGGATGTCGTCATCGCGGATTCAAAAAAAGGGTACTGGTCGACCAACGCGCCCCTGGTCGTTGGCAATCACATGCTCGTCGGTGTTTCCGGCGACTTTGACAACCTGCCCGGCCAGCTGAAATCCATCGATCCGGATACGGGGAAGACGCAGTGGATTTTCTACAGCACTCCGCCCGCCGGTGTCGATACCGGTACGCCGAGCGGAGGCTCAACCGGCGGGCAGATGTGGATGACGGGAACTTACGATCCGGAACTCAATCTGGTTTACGTCGGTACTGGAAATCCAACTCCTGTGTTGAACGGAGTGATGCGGCCCGGCGACAACAAGTGGACGTGCAGCATCGTTGCGCTCAATCCGGATACGGGAAAACTGGTGTGGGGATTTCAGGTTTCTCCGCACGATACTCACGACTGGGATGCGGCCGAAGTCCCGGTGCTGGTCGATGCAAACTTCAATGGCGCTCCGCGGAAGATGCTGATGCAGGCATCACGGAACGGATACTTTTTCGTGCTGGATCGGACCAACGGCAAGAGTCTGGTCACGGCGCCGTTTGCTTCGGTCAACTGGGCGAAAGGAATCGACGCCGAAGGTCATCCGATACCAAACACGGATAAAGAGCCCAAGCGCGACGGTCGACTGGTTTCGCCGAACGAGAGCGGTGCGACAAACTACCGCTCACCGAGTTTCGATCCACAGAGCGGACTTTTTATTGTCAGCGCGCAGGATGCTTACGGACTGTATTTCTTCAAGCCCGAGCATGGAGACTATGGATGGGCGGGGGCCAGCCCTTCGGTTGCCGGAAAGAGTTTTGTTCGGGGAATTGATTATCAGACGGGAAAGATCAAATGGAGTCATCCCATTGGCGATGGCGCAGGCACCTCCGGCGTTCTATCCACGGCGACGGGATTAACGTTTACGGGTGATAATTCCGTCAATCTCCTGGCTCTTCGCTCCAGCGATGGAACGACGCTATGGCATTCCAATGTCGGACGAATCGGGAATTCTCCGATTTCTTACATGCTGGATGGAAAGCAATATCTCCTGGTTGGCGCGGGCAATTCGCTTGTTGCTTTCGCACTTCCATAGGAGTTCATTTTGGTTTAGATTGCGTTCAGCTCTTTGCGGACCATCCATGAGGAATTCCGTATGATCCCTGACGAAATCCAGCGCACCATCGAGTTTCTTCTTCAGCACCAGGCACACGCCGCCGTTCGCATGGACGAGACCGATAAACACCTTCGCGATCTTTCCGAGTCCACGAGCCGCCGGATCATGGAACTTGCCGACTCCACCAGCCGTCTGATTCGGGAAGATCGAGAGTTCACCGGCCTACAAATTCGGGAATTGACCAGATCGACCAATAAATTTCACGAAGACGTGAAGGAGTTCATCAAGGTCCTGGCACCCATTCTCGAAATCCAGTCGAAACGTCTCGATCGTCTAGAGGGACAACCCTAACTTCAATCAGAGCCGGATCGAATGCGGATACTAAAGCCGGCCTTACTCTACTTTGCGATCGTGTTTGGCGCGGGGTTTATTCTCGGGCCGATTCGAATTCTGCTGGTCGTTCCCCGGGTAGGCGTACGGGTCGCGGAATTGATGGAAGCGCCGATCATGCTCGTTGTGACGATCGTCGCTTCGCGCTGGATTGTGCGACGATTTCCGGATATCCCCAGTTTTGCAGGCTTTCTTGCGCTCCTTCTGATGCTGGGCGCGGAACTTTCATTGGCGCGTGTGCTGCAGGGAATTTCACTGCGTGAATACTTCGCTGCCAGGGATCCGGTGTCGGGAACGGTCTACTACGCCTTGTTGGTCGTGTTCGCGATCCTGCCCGCCTACTGGAGAAACCGTCTTACTGATCCGCCAGTTTAATGAGCACCAGGATGAAGATGGCGAGAATGACAAGGAGCGTAATCTTGATCCAGCTCCATGGCCTTCCCCCGGCGATCGCTCCCGTGACGCCATTGACCACGACCTGATAGGTCTTCGATCCGAAGTTATAGGTGAGCAGCCAGACAGGCACGAGTATGTGTTTGAAACGCTGGTCTGAGAATGTGGCGCGTACCACGAGATTTCGATACGTGTCGCCAGGCACTTGTCGACCACAAAGCCCTTCCAGTTCGGTTTGCATCTGTGCTCTGGATCTTTCCGCAGCTCCGATCAGGTCAATCTGGTAGCGCTCCACGGTCCATCCGGCAAGATATCCGGGATCATAGGGGATCAGACTGCCGGTCGGGAAAGGTTCGATACCTCGAAGCCATTGCGAATGGATTCCCGTGGATGCCGGCACGAGCTGGTCGTCAAAGAAGTGGGACAGTTCGCCGGCGGCCGGAGTCCATTGAACCCGCCGTTCACGGCGGTTGTTATGCCGGACGTAGTAATACGTGCCGGAATCCGCCGTCCACATCGCATGAGAATTGGCGTCGAAAGTCCAGTACGGCAGGTAGACACCTACTGCCGTATCCGTGAGTGCTCGGAGACGAAGCGCGTTCGGGGCAAGCCACAAACTTCGATACCACGCCCGGATTAAATCTCTCGCCTGCGATTCAGAAATTTTCAACGGAAGAAGAGATTCCGGACGGAAGGCATCCTTGACCTCGGAATAGGGCACCAGCTCCGAGGACCCGCAGAAATCACATCGGCGGCCGATCTTGTCCGGATCGAAAACGGAAATCGCGCGACAGCTCTGGCAGCGGACGGAAGTCTTTTCGGCCTTCCAGCCTCGGGCGTCATCCGGAATACCGCGGAGCGCGCTCACCAGATCGTGTTCGGCAATCACCGCTTTTTCGTTGAGAGTCTGGAGCGGGGCAGGCGATTGCGTGCCGCAGAACGGGCAAATTAATTTCTGCTGCGTGGGATTCCAGTGGAATTCCGCGCCACATGCCGGGCAATGAAACTTGTCGTGGGCTGTTGCAACGCCGTCCGAATCGGCCATGACTTACTGGAGGAATTGCGCCAGCTGCGCGCGCGTGATCCGCCACTGCGATCCAATTCGCTTGCCCTTGAGATCACCGGACTCGAGGCTGGCGATGACGTCGGCTTCCGAAACGCCAAGCGATTTTGCGGCGTCTGCAGGACTGAGAAGTTCCGGTAAGGCACCCGATGGTGTTGGCGCTGCCGCGGCTGGAGGCGTGGATTGCGCGCTAATGCCACCGGTTTGATTGATCATCTGCTGCGCCACCGACATTCCAACGGCCATCTCGGCGCCAATTCCACCGGCACCCGAGGCACCTTTCTCAAACCCCTGCGCCATCTGATACTTCACATAGTCGTTCAGGTTCCCGACGGCCGCCATGCTGGAACGCTTGTCGATGGCCTGTTCGACTTCCGGAGGCACGGAAACATTTTCGAGGATAAAGGATGGCATCTCGATGCCGTATTTTTCGCGAATCGCAGGGTTGATCAACGGCAGCAGCGCTGATCCGAGTTCGCCATAGCGTGTGGCGATATCGAGTGCCGGTATTCGGCTCGACGCCAGAGCCTCGCTGAAAATGCTCACGATGCGCGATCGCATGACGTCGGTGAATTCGTCGAGTCGGAAGTGGTTGTCCGTGCCGGCAACTTCCTTCAGGAACTTCGGCACATCGACGATGCGAAAGTCGTAAGTCCCGAACGCACGGAGTCGGACGATGCCGAAGTCCTGGTCCCGAACCATTACCGGGTTGGACGTGCCCCATTTGTTTCCCGAAAAAAGCCTCGTAGTGACGTAGTAGACGTCCGCCTTGAACGGGGTTTCGAAGCCGTATTTCCATCCTTTCAGTTTGGTGAGGATTGGAATGTTATCGGTGACGAGAGTGTATTTGCCGGGAGAGAAAAGATCTCCGTACTGACCGAGATAGACAAACTGAACGGCCTGGGACTCTCGAACAATCAGTTGAGCGCCGCGCTTGATTTCCTTGTCTTCGTCCGGAAAGCGATAGGACAACGTGTCTCGCGAGTCATCGGACCACTCGATAATCTCGATCAGCTGACCCTTGATGAAATCCATCAAACCCATATGTGCCTCCTCGTCGAATGAAATCGTCGTCCATTTTGCTGGAAATCGGGGGCCGAGAGCAAAGCTGTTTGACGAAACTGGCGTCCAAGTCCAATTTTGAACATCGGAAACGCGGTATATACTACGACCGCTTTATCACCACGGAGGAACCATGACGGCACTGCTGCTCGCATTTGTTCTGATGCAAGTCAGTCCCGCCCCTAAGGGTTTCGCGACCGGCATCGTTCGGTCCGCGACTGGCACGCCCGCTTCCGGCGTGCGGGTCTATGCCATACCGGCAGGAGATCCCAATGCGGCCGCTGCGGGCGCCACTGTGGTGGAGAGCCTCGCGCAAACCGATGCAACGGGTCGTTACCGTCTTGAAATTCCGGTGGGCCGTTACTACATTGCCGTGGGCTCGGTGGCTTCACCGACGTACTATCCGGACACAGCCAGCATCGCATCGGCTAAAGCGGTTTCGATCGTGGCCGGAGCGACGATCGAAAGTGTGGATTTTTCCAGGTACAACGTGGCGACAACGAATCTCGGCGGATTTAGTATTTCGCAACCGACATTGCCGCCCGGATCAACGGGTGTGCTGTCTGGAGTCGTACGAACTTCCGATGGCTCGGCGGCTTCCGGGGTAACTGTACTTGCTGTCCCCGTCTCCGTCGTCAGTAATCCGCCAGTGGGATCAACTTCCGCCAGTTTTTTCTACCTCACGAACGCCAACCAGACGGTGGTTACATACCGGCTGGCGGGGGGCGCGCAGTCCCAGATTGTCCGTACCGGGGGAAGTGTCGTCACAGACGCCCAGGGACGATATCGAATCGAAAACGTATCTCCGGATACATACAACATTGTCGCAGGGGTTTCCGATTCCCCGGCGTTCTATCCGGGAACAAGCGATGTCCAGAAGGCAACAGGTTTGGTCACGACTCCCACGACGACGCTCACGAACCTGGACTTTACATTGCCTCCGCCGGCAAAGTTATTTTCGATTCGGGGACGCGTGTCCGCAAATGATGGCCGGCCAGCTGGTGGAGCGACCGTGAGTTTTCGAAGTATGTATTCAGGAACCGTTTCTGCGATAGGGGGGATGCTTCCTTCCCGAACCTATAGACCTGTCACTTCCGGAGGAGATGGGACTTTTGAGATTCCGGACGTGCCTGCGGGAAGGTACATCGTGCAGGCCGGGTTGTCGGGTATAGCCCCATTGTCAAAAACCATTGATGTCACGGATCGCGCCGTGGATGTCGCCTTCGACTTTTCAATCAATGTGCTGACGGGCCGCATTGTCTGGGAAGACGGCAGCCCGTTTTCCGACCCCGCAGTCAGTCAGGTTGCCGTCAGCACCACTTCGAATCCGAATTTCATCGCCACAACTTTGTTTCCCGTTTCGAGTAACGGCATTTTCAGCGGCGTGATCGACGCTGGCGACTATCGATTCTTTCTGAAGAGTCTGCCCGCGGACTACACATTACGGGCGATGACTGCCGGTACAGTAGACCTCCTGAAAGAAACTCTTCATGCGACCGTGGATGTTCCGACTCAAGTCGAGATTCGAATCGCCAAGGGACCCGGTTCCGGTACAAGAATTCGCGGAAAGATAGTGGATGCTGTCTCAGGAGCCGCACCGACGGCGGATCGCGTGGATCTGTGTTGTTTTGCAACCGGACCTTTCGAACGAATGTCATCAGCGATTCTGCCGGACGGAAGGTTTGATTTCTCAGGAATGCAACCTGGACATTACACCGCGGAACTGCGAAGAAATGCGGGACAGCCTATCGGGACAATTGTGAATGGGAAGATTGAAATATCGGGACAGGACGAGTCCGGACTAGTCTTGGTGTCTGCAGGACAGGTTGCACCGGTATCGGCCACTGTTACTTATGAAGGAGCACCCAATCCTCCGGCCAGCGCTCCCGTAACCGTCACACTAACGATATCGGTCCCAAGGAAGGATTCGCCCAACGCGCCACCGGAAGAAGTCTCCATTCCCATGGCCAGAATTCTCGATGAATCGTATTGGATGCCGTTTCCAAACAGCGTTCGATACACCGTTTCTGTCGGAAATATCCCTGACGGGTACTCGTTAAAATCGGTTTCCGGGCCCGGGTCAACGAGTGCCGTGTTAACGGTGACTGCGGACGGAGCGACGAAGTACAGCGGCTTTGCTCCGGGAGTTCTGGCCATCGTGCTCCAGCGAACGCCAGCGAAATAACGGATTCAGCCAATCGCTAGCTTTACAGGTTGCCCGGTTCGGCCCAGCATTTCCACCAGGGTGTCGATAGTGAACTTGTTTGTTTTCATGTTAACCACATCGGACACGCGAGGGCGGTGCCGTTACCGCGACTCTGCGTGCGGCGTGAGCCACATGCAAATATTGCGCGAGATCGTGCTCACCGATCGTCTCGCTTTCCCCAGTTGAGGCGATGATGATTCCCGCGGAAAACCGGGATAGGAGGCGATAGTGTGCTCCAAAAGTCATCTGACCTCCTTTACTGGTGAGTGGGTAGTTGATTGGAGACGTACCAGCAAAGCCATACGCCTGTCCGTCAAACCCTGCCCCATCGCGGACTCCAGCTCCGGGCCTGTGTGAACCAAACTTTTTCCAAACAGCATTGAGGCGTGGAAGGTATGTGATGTTTCATTCGCCTCCTGAGCCTGGACCTGGCCGCAGTGACAACCTGTCCAAACGAAAATCAAGGCGAGATTCCAAAGTGAGTTCCATCGTAGGTGACCTGCAATTTGCTTCATGGCTTGGCTCCACTATTAAGTTGCAGCATTCTGGCAAATGCCGCATTGCGAGCCATGAGCGGCAATTGAGCTTGACCTGAGTTGACTCGCGAGGTTGGGGCGGACGCCCGCTCCGCGATGGCTAATTGCCTGATGAAGGAGGAGAATGAAGGAAATGCCTGTAATTAACGGCGAACAGATGCTGGTGAATTCGAATCTTGTCCTGACGAGCAGACTTTCAGATGGCGACTACACGCGCACGTCGCTCTCCAACAGGCTTGGTCAATCCCTTCAGCTGGCTGAACAGTTGTTTGGCCCGCGAAATCCTCTGTACACGATACTGGGCGTTGATTTTTCAACGATGGACCATCCCACTCAGATTTTCGTTGGCGCGGAACATCGGCAGGTCATCGTTTTGCTGACGCAGAAGAGCGCGCAGGACGAGATGAACGCACTTTACACACTCAGCCACGAGACGTTTCACCTCCTCTCGCCCGGCGCCACCACCGGAACATTTCTGGAAGAAGGCCTGGCCGTATTCCTCTCACAATGTTTCATGGTTTTGAGCAAACAGCCCTTTTCGAGGGAATGCATCGGTGCTGGTGCTTACCTTGAAGCCTACGATGACGTCTGTGCGCTGCTTCTATGTTGCGCGGACATGAAAGAAAAGATCAGTGAGTTCAGGGTTGAACCGGAATTTCGTCAGATCACATCGATGACGGATGATGAATTCAGGCTGCTATTTCCGCTCGCACCTGAACAATTGAGGTCAAGATTGCTCCGCAAGTTCACAGCGCAATGACGATTCTTGAATTTGATTTATTTGCCGCGGGCCGGAGGATTCAAGCCTCGTCAGATGCCTGGCCAGCTTGTTCTTCCAGGCGTCTGACTCGAACCTCTCAGCCCAACGGAGTTCTGTCACCCGACGCAGAACTCGCAGAGTTCAGGCAAGGGATCGGCTGCTTTCAAATCGACAGATAGTCCGGCTTCAGCGGTCCGGTGCTGTCTCCGAGTTTGTCGACGGGGGCTCCCACCTTATCCAGTAGCGAGACAAGCAGGTTTGTCATGGGAGTGTTGTCCGGGTATTGCAGGTGGTAGCCGGTCTTCAGCTTTCCGCCAAGGTTTCCGGCCAGCAGGCAGGGCAGGTCGAAGTGTCGATGCAGATTGCCATCGCCCATCCCGCCACCATAAAGAATCAGGCTGTGATCCAGCAGGGAACCGTCGCCGTCCGGAGTCGATTGCAGGCGGGTCAGGAAATAGGACAAGAGCTGTACATGGTAGGTGTCGATCTTTGCCTTCTTCACGATCAGTTCGGCATCGTTCCGATGATGCGAAACCGCATGATGCTGTTCGCCAACGCCGATGCTGGCAAATGTGCGAGAGCTCAGCTCGCGGGCGAAGATCATCGAAAAAACTCTCGTGACGTCGGCCTGATATCCGAGAGCGACGAGATCCAGCATCATCTTCGTGTATTCATCAAAGGAGTCCGGAACATCCACCGGTCGATCGGGCAGCTGCATGGAGCTGGATGCATGGGTTTCCGTGTTCTGGATGCGCGTTTCGATTTCGCGCACCGAATCCAGATACTCGTCCAATTTAGTGCGGTCACCCTTTCCCAGATTTTTCGAGAGAGAATTCACTTCCGATATCACCGAATCGAGAATGCTACCGCGGTCCTTTGCCTGTGCCCGCCGTTGTGCGGCGCTTCCGCCACTTCCAAACAGACGCTCGAAAACGATGCGAGGATGAGTCTCCGCGGGATTGGGCGTGGTTGGATTCCGCCAGGATACCGTATTCACGTAGAAGCAATCTCCGGAGTCGCACGCCCCCTGAGTGGGGAAGTCCACGGTCAGTTCCAGCGATGCGACGTGTGAATCTTTTCCGATAACCTTTGCCGCAATCTGGTCCGCCGTCGTCGCAAGACGGACTTCAATGCCGGGCTGCGTTCGGTCATACGCGTGAACGCCCGTCAGCCATGCCGCGGAGGCGCGAGGATGATCGCCGGTTCCATCGCCAAACGTATCGGCCTGCAGGTGCGCCAGACCGCTGATCACATTGATCTGATCTTTAACCGGTGCGAGTGGTTTCAATGTCGGAGGCAGTTCGAAGCCGTGGCCTATCGTCGACGGCTTCCACTGGTTTTGAATCACGCCGTTTGCAAAGTAAATGAAGCCCATCCGGGGCGCAGACTTTCCAGATTGTGCGGAGAGCGCAGGAACCATCGCATCCAGAAACGGCAGCGAAACGGCAACGCCCGCACCTTTGAGGAACGTCCGCCGGGAAACTGATTTCTTCGTGATGAACATGATGGTCTCCTTACTTTTGCGTCTGCCGCATCTGAAACGGAGTGCTCTTTACAACGCCCAGAACCAGGGCCGAAAACGTATTCCTGTTTCGCGATGCCTCGCGCGTAATTCCACGGACCGCCGGAGCATCATAATATTGCAGGTTCCTTCCAATCGCATACATCAACAGCTTTTCCGAAACTGTGGACAGGAATTCATCGGAATGGTCCAACAGCAGTTTTCGCAAACCGGTCGTTCCTTCAAACTTTGTTCCGTCGGGCAAAACGCCGGAAGCATCGATCTTGTTAAAGGAATCCAGATCCCGCCATTTCCCGAGAGCGTCGAAGTTCTCCATGGAAAAGCCGATGGGATCCATTCGCGCATGGCACCCGGCACAGGCCGGGTTTGCGCGATGCTGAATCATGGCATCGCGCATGGTGAGGGTCTTTCCGGGTTCGCTACCTTCGGTCTTTAATGCCGGAACATTCGGCGGAGGCGGAGGGGGAGCGGACGACAGCAGGTTCTCCAGTACCCATTTGCCGCGCAGCACGGGCGACGTTCGATTGGCATACGACGTCACGGCAAGAATGCTTCCCTGACCCAGCAGTCCCGCTCGTGGACTGCCTTCCGGAAACGTCACGCGCCGGAAATAACTTCCTTTCACGTTGGGAATTCCATAGTGCTCGGCAAGCCGCTCATTCAGGAACGTGTAATTGGCAGTCAGCAGATCGAGCACGCTTCGATCGTCGCGGAGAATGCTGTCGAGAAACATTTCCGTTTCGCGGTGAAAGGCATCGCGCAGGGTTTCGTCGAAATCCGGAAATAGTATTTCGTCGGGGTTCTTGCTCTCGATGTCGCGCAGATAGAGCCATTGTGCTGCGAAGTTGGTGACCATCGACTCCGAACGCGGGTCGGCCAGCATCCGTTTCGTCTGCAGTTCCAAAGTCGCCGGGTTCGACAGCTTACCGGCCACTGCGGCGTTCAGCAGTTCGTCGTCCGGAATGCTGCTCCACAGAAAAAACGAAAGGCGCGATGCGAGTTCCAGATCGCTGATGCGATGAGTTGATCCCGGCGCTGCACTGGCGGGATCGGTTTCAATGCGGAAAAGGAACTGCGGGCTCACCAAGATGCGTTCGAGCGCCTTTTGAATTCCACGATCGAAACTGCCTTCGGCCCTTCCGGCCGAGTAAAACGGCATCACGCGTGTAATGTCGGCTTCCGTGGACGGCCGCCGATAAGCGCGACGCGTCAGCGTGGAGAGAATCTGGCGGGCACAAGGCAGCTCTTCTGCCGCTGTCTTCGGCCGACAGACGAAGATGCGCTTCCGGCTGGGCGTGTCGCCGGGCCCGGTAACATTGAAGGGCCCACTGATAGTGACGCTGGCGATTGCCGGTTGTGGGCCCCTGCTGCGCATGCGTGGACGCAGAGTCTCTTCCTCTCTCGCCTGGCTCTGTTCAATGAACGTGACGCCGACCAGTCTTGGACCGGCTTTCACCGATATTCGAAAATCGAGAGGAGAAGCTCCGCCACCTCCCCCTCTGCCTCCTCGGCCGCCTGCCCCCCCTGCACCACCGAGTGGGATCAGCTGCACGCGTTCACCATCTACCGTCACTTCGATCTGGTTGGGATCACGTCCGGCTCCGGCGACGTCCAGCTTGATGTTGTAGTCGGCATCCAGCGGGAAGTAGCTGCGTATGGCCAGGCCTCCTCTCGTGCCGAACGACAGTTCCTCGACACGGGCATTTTGCAACTGCTCCGGGCCCAGCTTATGAATGTTGACCATCAGCGGCAGTTCCGCATCGCCGATCGCGAGGCTGCTGATCTTCCGGGCCGCATCCAGATAGCGCTCCATGGAAGCAGGGGACACGAAGAGAAGATCCGCAATGTTGTCGAAGCCGCTGCTGATATTGTCGGAGGGAAGCAACAGGCTGTAATCCATCTCCCTGGGAAGAGCGTCAAGAGCAAGCAGGTCGCGTATGGAATTCTGATACTCCGTCCGACTCAGTCGGTGCAGCAGCGGAAGTGTGCCGGGATTCGGCTTTACAGCAGAGGCCCGGTCCAATTCGGTTTCGAGATATGCAGCCGTGGCATCGTAGGTCTTCGCGTCGGGCCTCGGTGATCCGGCTGGTGGCATTGCCGTGGACCGCAGCTTTCGTACGACTTTCTCCCAGAGTTCCGGATTTGCGCGGATACGCCCGATATCTGCCGGATCGATGACAAGCCCCGCCGTTTTGAGCCTGGCGTTATGGCAGGTCACACAGTATTGATTGAAGACTTCCGCAGGTGGCGTCGGTCGCGGCGACTGAGAATAGGCAACCCATGAAATGGCCACCAGAACGACTGCGGTTAGTGCTGCGAGCAGCCGGGGAGACGGCCTCCGAGTGGTTCTGAATTTGTGATCAAGAAACGTCTTTCCCATGGATTTTCATGGAATATACTATCGCCCCAGCGAGGAACCCATGAAAAACTTGCCTGCATGGTTCGCGATTTCCGGAATTCTCATCGTGCTGGTTCTCGGTTCGGTCCTGATTGCCGCCCCGGGAGATCTGCGCCTCATCGATGCGGTTAAAAAGTCGGACACGAAGTCCGTCCGCTCCTTGCTCGCCGAACGCGTGGACGTGAACGCCACGGAAGTGGACGGATCCACGGCTCTTCTCTGGGCTTCTCAACGGGACAATTCAGAAATTGTGGACCTCCTGCTATCGTCCGGCGCAAACGTCAAGGCCGCGACGCGATATAACGTCACGCCGCTTTCGATGGCGTGCGTGAACGGCAATGCGGTAATTATCGAACGACTGTTGAAGGCCGGCGCAGACGCAAACAGCGTGTCGGAAGAAGGCGAGACGGCGCTGATGACGGCTTCGCTGACGGGGAA
>Ga0184628_10000078_pt1 | contig 50186 bp, 43 predicted proteins | sample PLM4_5_b1_FD_133149 | JGI IMG/M metagenome (GOLD analysis project Ga0184628, IMG submission 133149) | Groundwater sediment microbial communities from an aquifer in East River, Colorado, USA - PLM4_5_b1 | ecosystem: Environmental > Terrestrial > Soil > Riparian zone | place: USA: East River...
CCGACATCCACTCCCGGCAGCGATGCCGTGGTAATCGATAGTGCCGGAATAATTGTGATCGAGACGGTCCTTGTGTCGGTCTGCACCGCACTGGCGGAATCCGTTGCACGGACGGCGAATCCGAATGTTCCCGATTCTGAAGGCGTTCCGGTAAGAACTCCAGCAGGACTTAATGTGAGTCCCGGTGGCAGCGCTCCTCCGACCACCGCCAGGGTATAGGGCAGGATGCCGCCGGAGACACCCACCGATTGCGAGTATTGAATGCCAACGGTACCAGATGGAAACGTCGAGGTCGTGATCCTCAGCACTCCGCTACCCGCTACCGTATCGATATTGATCGACAGATTACGCGAGGCCGTGAGGGGCACCGGCACGGTACTATCGGTAACCCGAAGTGTAAAGTTCGATACTCCTACAGTCGTCGGCACGCCGCTGATCTCTCCCGTCACGGGATTCAAATTCAGTCCGGGGGGTAGCGATCCCACGGTTATCGACCAGGTAACCGGCAGGGTCTCCCCCGTCACCGTTGCGGTCTGCGAATAGGAGGAGGCGACATTTCCCCCCTGCAATGATGTTGTCGTGATCAAAAGGGCCTGAGCCACAGTAATGGAGTACGCTTGAGACTTTGTCCGCGGCGGATTGGCGTTATCGCTGACCTGAACCACAAAATTGGACTGACCGACGACGGTCGGTGTTCCGCTGATCACGCCGGTGGCCGTGTTCAGGTTCAGACCGGCTGGAAGAAATCCAAATTCCGCGGGCACGGACCAGGTATACGGTGTCGTGCCGCCAGTAGCGGCGAGTGTCGCTGAATAAGCGGAACCGACGTGGCCATTCGACAATGCGGGCGTAGTGATGGATAGGGGAAGCGCCGCTGTGATCGAAAGCGCCTTGGTTGCGGTGGCACCCACGCTATCCGTCACGCGAACGGTGAAGTTCGACGTTCCCGCGGTCGAGGGTGTACCGGCAATGACGCCGGCGGTGGTGATCGGACTGAATCCTATCGGAAGCGCACCTGCCGACAACGACCATGTCAATGGCGCCGTTCCTCCGGTGGCAACCGCCGTTTGAGAATACGGCGTGCCAATGGTCCCATCGGGCAAGGCGCTGGTGCTGATGGTCAGCACTCCGGCGATCGCAATCGAAAGCGCCTTGGTTGCCACTGCGCCTGCGCTATCCGTCACGCGAACGGTGAAGTTGGCGGTCCCCGCAGCCGAGGGCGTTCCGGCAATCACGCCGGCGCCGTTGATGCTCAATCCTCCCGGAAGCGTCCCGGCCGACAGCGACCACGTCAATGGCGCCGTTCCTCCGGTGGCGGCCATGGTCTGAGAATATGCCACGCCGGCGGTGCCGCCGGGCAAGGCAGGGGTGGTAATGGACACCGCGGCGGCAATCGCGATTGAAAGCTCCTTGGTTGCCGTTGCCCCTACGCTGTCCGTTACTCGAACAGTGAAGTTCGTCGTTCCCACGGCCGAGGGCGTTCCCGTAATGACACCGGCGCTGGTGATCGGGCTGAATCCGGCCGGAAGCGCACCCGCAGACAAGGACCACGTTAATGGCGCCGTTCCTCCCGTCGCAACGGCCGTTTGAGAGTACGGGGCACCGATCGTGGCTCCGGGCAAAGCACTGGTTGTGATGGAGGGCGCGGCGGCGATCGTAATCGAAAGCGCTTTGGTTGTCGTTGCGCCCACGCTATCCGTCACGCGAACGGTGAAGTTCGACGTTCCCGCTGCCGAGGGAGTTCCGGCAATGACGCCGCCGCTGGTGATCGGGTTCAGGCCTGCAGGAAGGGCTCCCGCCGACAACGTCCAGGTCAATGGTGCCGATCCGCCGGTGGCGGTCACGGTTTGAGAATATGCGGCGCCAACAGTCCCGTTGGGCAATGTACTACCCGTGGCGATAGCCAGCCCTTCCGCGATGGCAATTGTAAACGCCTTGGTTGCCGTTGCGCCCACGCTATCCGTCACGCGAACGGTAAGTTCGACGTTCCTGCGGCCGAGGGAGTTCCGGCAATGACGCCGCCGCTGGTGATCGGGTTGAGTCCCGCCGGAAGCGCCCCTGCCGACAACGACCACGTCAATGGCGCCGTTCCTCCGCTGGCGGCCACGGTTTGAGAATACGCCGTGCCGACGGTGCCGCTGGCCAAGGCACTGGTGGTGATGGAGGGCGCTACGACGATTGTAATCGAAAGCGCTTTTGTTGTTGATGCGCCGAGGCTATCCGTCACGCGGACGGTGAAGTTCGCCGTTCCCACGGCCCCGGCCGAGGGTGTGCCGGCAATAACGCCAGCGCCGGTGATCGCGCTGATTCCTGTCGGAGTAGCACCTGCCGCCATTGACCACGTCAGCGGCGCCGTTCCTCCCGAGGCGGCCAGGGTCTGAGAGTAAGCCGCGCCGACCGTCCCGCCGGGCAGAGATGGAGTGGTGATTGTCAGGGTTGCAGTAATCACAATCGAAAGCGCTTTGGTTGCCGTTGCGCCCACGCTATCGGTCACGCGGACGGTGAAGTTCGCCGTTCCCACCGCTGCGGCCGTGGGAGTTCCGGCGATAACGCCCGCACTGGTGATCGGTGTGAATCCTGCCGGAAGCGCTCCTGCCGACAACGACCAGGTCAATGGCGCCGTTCCTCCCGTGGCCGCCATGGTCTGAGAATACGCCGTGCCGACGGTGCCTCCGGGCAGAGACGGGGTTGTGATTGCCGGTGCGGCCGCGATAGTTATCGCAAGCGCTTTCGTTACCACTACGCCTATGCCATCCGTCACACGAACAGTGAAGTTCGCCGTTCCCGAGGCCGAGGGCGTTCCGGCAATGACGCCGGCACCGGTGATCGGGTTCAGGCCTGCAGGAAGCGCTCCCGCCGACAGCGACCACGTCAGTGGTGCTGTTCCTCCCGAGGCGACCAGGGTCTGAGAATAAGCCGCGCCGACCGTGCCTCCGGGTAGGGACGCGGTTGTAATTATCAGTGGGGCCGCGATCACAATCGAAAGCGCCTTGGTATCCACTGAGCCCGCGCCATCCGTCACGCGAACAGTGAAGCTGGACGTTCCCGCCGCCGAAGGCGTTCCGGCAATGACGCCGCCAGCGGTAATCGGGCTCAATCCTGCAGGAAGCGATCCCGCCGACAACGACCAGGTCAACGGCGCCGTTCCTCCGGTGGCAGCCATGGTCTGAGAATATGCCGTACCGACGGTCCCACCGGGCAAGGCACTGGTGGTGATAGAGGGCGCTACGGCGATCGTAATCGAAAGCGCTCTCGTTGCCACTGCGCCTACACCATCCGTCACGCGAACGGTGAAGTTCGCCGTTCCCACTGCCGGGGTCGAAGGCGAGCCGACAATGACGCCGCCGCCGGTGAGGTTCAATCCTGCCGGAAGCGCACCTGCCGCCAGCGAAAACGTCAGTGGCGCCGTTCCTCCCGTGGCGGCGAGAGTCTGAGAATACGCCGTGCCGACAGTCCCACCGGGTAAGGCACTGGTGGTGATGGAGGGTGGTATGGCGATCGTAATCGAAAGCGCTTTGGTTGCCACTGCGCCTACGCTATCCGCCACGCGAACGGTGAAGCTGGACGTTCCCGCACTCGAGGGCGTGCCAGTAATGGCGCCGCCGCCGGTGATTGGGTTGAATCCTGCGGGGAGCGCTCCCGCCGACAGCGACCACGTCAAAGGCGCTGTTCCTCCCGTGGAGGCCGCGTTCTGAGAATACGCCACGCCGATTGTGCCCCCGGGTAGAGACGCGGTTGTGATTGTCAGTGGGGCCGCGATTGTAATCGAAAACGCCCGGGTAGCCGTAGCGCCGACGCCATCTGTCACGCGAACGGTGAAGTTGGATGTTCCCGCACCCGAGGGCGTTCCAGCAATAACCCCGGCACCGGTAATTGGACTGAATCCTCCCGGAAGCGAACCTGACGACAAAGAAAACGTCAATGGCGCCGTTCCTCCCGTTGCGGCCACGGTTTGAGAATACCCCGCGCCAGCGGTCCCACCGGGCAGAGACGCGGTTGTGATTGCCGGTGCCGGCGCAATGGTGATCGAAAGAGGCTTGGATGCAGTCAAACCAACCAAATCGATCGCTGTCACGGTAAAGCTTGCCACACCCGCTACCGTCGGCGTGCCGGTAATGTCGCCGGTCGTGTCCCTCAAACTCAACCCGGTCGGAAGGGCGCCCGCCGTCACCGACCACCTGTGCGGCGGTACTCCGCCGACGGCGTGGAGCGTTTGAGAATACGCCACGCCGATCGTGCCTCCGGGTAGCGAATCCGTTGTGATTGTCACCTGTGCGGCGAGCGGCGACGCAAACAGCAGGCTCACAAGGAAGATGCCCAGCAAACAGGCGGGAGTGCGCAGCCATACGGTGCTGTCAAAGTCCCGAAGAATTTTCAGAGTCGTGTGCTCAGTCAATCCGAATCCATCCTTGGCTTTCATTTACGGCCCCTATTGGCAATCCTCCAACGACTCCGGGAAGCAATCGCCGGACGTGCCGGCGGAATCGCCCGGACGAGGCGAAGACGTTGCACTCGAAGCCTCCGCCCTCCCTGGCACTTCGGACATCGAGGGCCTGTGGACAATGCCCGGCACGACCGGCTGACGTGTGAACGTGGAATTGGACACGTCTCTTGACTTCTCGAGACGAAAACCTCGCAGCGGGCTCGTCATCATCGAGAGACTCCCGTGCGAGCGTCCGCCGCTTTCGGCTCTGGTGGGATTATCAGGATGCGAGGCTTTCCCGACGAGAGATCCAGTATGGTTACAATCGCATCAGGAGGTTCGTTCAATCGGAAGACTGCGGTTCCCGTCATCCGATACACCCCGCTCGGCCGGCAATTACAGGAGACAACGGTGTGGATCGACCGTTCGAGGTCCACAATGCCAACGGTTCCCGACGCAGCTCCGGCAACAACTACAAAACGGCCATCATCGGAAACGGCGATGCCGGCTAACCCCTCCACACCATCGCTGGGAGACACCAGCAGCATTCGCGCCGGGATGTCATCGGCCCTTCTCAGAAGAAACGCTTCACCTGCAATCGCATCGGAAACCACAGCGTCATGAGAATTCAGGATGAAGGCAATCGACGAAGCGTGGTCCGATGAAATAAACCGGGAGCCGGCCGCATTCACCACCCACAAAGAATCGCCGCCGCTGTCTGCAAAGCCCAAAAGAGCAATTGACGCGTCATCGCTTACTGCAAGAGCGGTGAGACGTCCCGCGCCAGAGATGGTGGAAGCATCGAACTCAAATGCAATCTCGGGGGCTGCAGGGAATCCTCGAAGCACCTGCAACACTTTCGAGTCACTATCAAATAGAGCCGCCGCCGGTCCCGCAGGGCTGATGCCAATGGCCGTTTGGCCATGTCGCGTACCTGCAATAGGACTGGGTTCATGCGGCTCCGAGGTCAAGCGACTGAGGATGGGCTGACCATCCTCTACGCGGATGGCAATCAAATAATCCTGCCGCGGAGAGATAACCGCTCCCTGAATCTCCGTTCCGAGTACAAGCCGGTGTCCGAGCAGCGATGCTCCCGGAATCCCTATGATCGGCCAAACGATGGACCCATCCGAATTGGGACTGAACCCGAGAGCAGGTCCTCCAATCGGGTCGGATACGGGACCCATGGCGCCCGCCATCGCGGAGGTGAGAAGCAAACCGATCAAAACCAGGTTTGAAAAAAGACGCATGAATACTCCCATTCAAAAAACAACACGAATAGCCCTTGCGTAAATCGCCTCACGGAGCAGGCGCACCTACCGTGGATCCGCCAAACGTGATCGTCGGAAGTGTTGAAGCCGGCGTACTGGAACCGCCGCCGCCCCCCCCTCCTGCCGCAAGGACCGCGCCGGCAGCTCCAGCGCCAGCTATGGCAAGGATCACAATCAGTTTTTTCGAACTCTTACTTTCCGCAATATTGGTGCGCGTCACAACGGCGGCGGCGGGCTCATTGAGGAACTGCGCGTGTACCTGAATTTCATAGGATCCGGCGATTGCGTTGGTTTGAAATCCGGAAGCCACAGCACGTCCGTCGCGGTCTGTCGCCACTGTCACACTGCGCGTCCCACCTTCGAAAAACCCACTGGGCCCACTTTCCGGTGCGGCGAACGACACAAGCGCTCCCTGAACGGGCAGGTTATTGGCATCCAGCACCAGAATCTTTGGGCCGGTCGAAGGGAATTTGATTGGCGTGGACGCACCGTCACCCTCCTCGATTTTGATTTTCAAACCAAAACCTTCCTGGGCATAAACGGTCACATCCACACCGGGTTGCTGGGCAAGAACAGGTTGCAAGACCCCCAGCTCACAGATGAGCAGAACCAGCGGATACACAATAGCGCGCTTCAAAAACATTCTGCTTTGCCTCATTCCATGCATACCTCTATTTCGTACCGCTAACGTTTGGCGTCCCGGGTTTCGTGCACTGCCCCAGTCGATCCAGCATGGCAGGCTGAATCGTCCGATTCGGATCCAGAGCCTTGCCCCATCCCCGAATGGTATCCATGGCTACCCGGTCGTTCCGGGAACAGGCAGCGTCCGATGACGTCAGGAGGCCCTGAAACGTTGTTTGATATCGCGTGGTGACTTCAAGAACCTCTGACTTTACAGGCTCTGTTGACAGTTCTCCCAGCGAGAGAATGCGATCATAGGTGGCCGCTGCGCTCACGAAGTCGCGGGCGAAAAACAGCTTGTGCCATTCGGCAATGGCAGACTTCACAGTGGTGTTTAGCATCGCCTGAGTTGTACTTACGGCTTCACGCCGCGCTGCGCTTTCGGGAACCGCCGCAAGGACTCCCTGAAATTCCATGAGAGCTTCAGGATACTTTCCTTCTGCAGATAACTCCCGGCCATGTCGCAGCGCCGCATCGTCACGGGCTTGAGCCCGCGACGCGCAACCGCATGATTCCGTGTCCGATTTGATGTCCGCGGCGCCTTGAAGGTTACCCGCTGCAACAAGAGATTCAGCTCGCGTACAAATCTGGCTGCATTTGGCGCATTCCTGCTGCGCTTCTTTAAAAACGGTGACAATCTTACGCGAATACTCCAGCTCATCAATAACGTAGCTGGGATTCAAAACGCAGAACTCAAAAAAGCGTGTGCGGGCATGCTCTGTATCTTCGAGGGCCACTTCGGTGAGGCCATACAGCATCTTGACCTTGGACCGATCCTCCGTGCTTCCGTTGTTCCCGGTAAGCCTGGTGTCGAGTTCAGACAGCAGAGCGCGAGCCTCGGTATATCGACCCTGATAATAAAAATTGTCCGCTTTGATGATATCGGTCTGGATATCCTGCTGAACGGATCCCTGCACCTGCAGAATCCACGGTGAAAGCCCGGCCACTATGAACAATACAAAATGAGGAAACTTCATGTAGACCTCACTCGCTATAGAGACCACTGATTCTCACAGCGACTACCAGATATGTCCTGCGGCAATGACGTCGCTCGACCGGCGATCCGGTCGCGGAAAATCCAGAAACCTGAAACTACTATAGCCCCCGCCTTGTTATTCCAGGAGGCGGGAAAAACCTTTGATTTACAAACTCAGTGTTAGGGAGTCTACCAACTTGGTATAGACTTTGCCACGAAGTAAAGTCGGACCGTCGTCATCATCTCGGCAACCTCGGACTATGCTGGATCGGACTGTGCTGGAACAGCCGCGCCTCGCCTAACTCATCGACAAACTGATTTTGGCCCCTGTGCCCCCAAATATCCGCATTCACTCGTGCAAAGGCGTGAACTGCGTGGAATTTGGAAGCTCAAATGCTTTGTTTCTACTCGACTGGAAGGCCTTGGCGGAGGAATTTGGGAAGTATCGAAGATTCCATGGAAGAAGGACATAAGAATGATGCTGGCGAAAGAATTTCTCGAAGAACTGAAAACGGTGCACCAATACTTCAACTGGTCGTGCTCCAGGATCAACCGGAAGATTCGCGGAAGGCTTCGTGCGAATGGCAAATCGCCGGTGCTCTTCGATCCCATCGGGGCAGTTTGCTATGTGAAGACACGCAAGGTCTTCTCCGAAAATGAGTGGATCGAAGCGGCAGACGCAATTGGCCTTTCTCTGATTGCTGCAGGTGATCTGATCGCCGCAAGCAATAATATCAAGAGCTCTCCTGAATTGGGCAACCAGACACAGAAGCTGCGCAAGCTGATCGTCAATGCGCTGACGATGAAACCCGAGCCCAATGCAAACGATTCGGCCCTGGCCGACCACCGACTACGATTGTCGCGAATTTCATGACAAAGTATTCGGACTAGTACCGGACATTCCAGCCAGGCAACACTGGATTACCCGGAATTGTCTACTTCGAAAACCCAAACATTGGGCTGACGTGGAATGCGAAGACATCCTTCGATATCCATGTAATTTTTCCGCCCGGATCAATCTGGCACCGAAAATAAAAAGTCGATGCCGGGCGGCGTGACTGTGAAGCACTTTCCAATTTCAAGGGCAGGCTCAAACTCCTCCGTTAAACTGGCTGCAGAATTCCGAAATCGTTGATACGATATGCGACCAACAAAGATCACCGGGTAAGATTTTCAACGAACAAGGGCGAGCCACCAATGGAGAGTTGTTTATGAGTTTTCGAAAAATTTCGACCGTTTCTCTAGTCACCTTGATGTTGATTTCCCAGGCAGCGCGAGCCGAAGTAAAGACCGAGGAAAGAACTCGAATCGAGTTCCCTGGCGCGTTGGGTGGGATTATGAAAGTCTTCGGAGGCAAGTCTGCCAAAGAAGGTGTCGTCAATAAGGTTGCTCTGAAGGGCGATCGCAAAATGACAACGAATGAAGATACGGCCGAACTGATCGACCTCACAGAAGAGAAGGTCTATCAAATCGACCTGAAGAAGAAAACCTATTCGGTCCTCACATTTGCGCAGATGAAACAGCAGATGGAGGAGGCCATGGCGAAGGCAAAGGCTGAAATGGCATCGCAGCCTTCCGCACCCAAACCCGATCCCACGGCACCTCCTGCGGAGAAGCCAGACTTTGCCGTCGATTTCAAACTGCAGGAGTCCGGTCAGAAAAAGACGATCAACGGATTCGATTGCCACGAAGTTGTGGCAACCGTCACGGTCCGGCAAAAGGACAAGACCGCAGACGAAGGCGCCATGGTACTGACCACCAGCATGTGGATGACACCGCAGATTGCCGCCATGAAAGAACTTGAGGATTTCGATCGGCGCTTCGCTGAAAAACTCGTGATACCCATGGCCAGAGAAGTGGCCGAGCAGATTGGCCCCGCTATGGCGACGTATCCCGGACTGGGTGAAGCGATGGGGAAACTCGAAATCGAGAAGGTAAAGATGGACGGAACTGCCGTGCTTACCGTCATGCGATTTGAAGCTGTTGGAAACCCGGACCAGACTGCGACTGCCAAGCCTGCGCCGGCCGAACCGCCCAAGCAATCCGGAATTCCGACGTCGGTGGGTGGCCTGTTGGGTGGGTTTGGCAAAAAACCTGCGCCCAAGCCCGAAGAAACGAATTCAAGCAAGCCCGCGGCTTTTATGAGCACCAACCACGAACTCGTGTCTGTTTCTACCAGCGTCTTGCAGAGCGACGTATCGATCCCTGCAGGTTTTAAGGAGAAAAAATAACTTCATCGACGGATGGGAGGTGCCTTGAGCGTTAAGGATATTCAGGGTTCAAGGCGAACACGTCCGTCGGTGCTGAGGCTCGGAGTACAGGAAAATTAGCCGTGATGGTGTGGTTCCACAAGAATCACACCAGTCCTTCCCGCCTTTACGTTCGACGGAACAAGAACCTTGCGCCGTCGCTCCGCATATCGTGTATCGTTCTGTGAAATTTGCGTGTCTGAAAGGACGGTTTCATGGTTGCAACTGAATTTTTGGAGGAGTTGGAGAAAGTGCATTCGAACTTTCGATGGGCACTTACTCCAGATACAGGCAGATGGCCCGAACGACGTTCAGGGCAACGCCTCCGTATCCGTGGAACTTACAAACATCCTTCAGGAGAATTTACTTTCGAACCGATCGGGGCGCTTTGTTACATTCGAACGGGAAAGATCAATGGAGTTGACGCGTGGATCGATTCGGCAAATGCAATTCAGCTGTCTCTGATTGATGCCGGCGATCTGACCGCTGCAGCCAACGATCGAACCTGGGCAAGCTTCCCCGATGCACGCAAGCCGATTTCACATGTGCATCAACTGCGAACTCAACTGGTGGCGTCAGTCGGACTGGGAACTAAACCGTAAGAACAGCCCTCCGTGCATGATTCCAACGATCGCAGATATCGACGCACATGAATTGAAAACCTCTTTCCCCTTCAGCTTTTTCAAACCGATTGTTTCAATCGCTGGTCAAGCCACAATTAGAGTCGCTGACACCCCCGTCTGAACCCCGGAATGTAACGTTATTTTCAATATTTTCGGTGATTGCCGTTTATGTCCCCATGACATTCTCGGTCCTGAGGCGGATGGTGAAAAACAACTTTGAGGGCCAGTCACAACCCATTGATTCCAAAGCTAAGACTCAACTCCCGGCGTCGACTCCGGGTGAGGAATCTGTGCGCGTTGGTCTTGCGAGCCTGGCAGAGTTGGCCAAAACCGCCTACGACGATAATCGTCGAAAATACTGTCTGGCTCTCACAGCCGCGATATTGAAAATCGACCCTTCGAATAATGAGGCTCGCCACCTTCAATCGCTGATTCACACGGATATCAACGTGACCGTTCAGCGTTTGCATGTGCTGATTGAGGATCCTCGCTGGAAAGATGAGGATTCCCTGCGCAAGAGTGCCCGTCGCGTGCTCAAAAATGTCCTCGATATCGATCCACTCAATGAGCCCGCATCAACCTTGCTCCGGGAAATCGACCCGCCGTTGCATGATAGTCCTTCCCCTGCACCGCCAGACGCTTCGCTCCCGCGGAAAGCCAGGAAAGAATTGGAGCAGCCGGAATCGAATCGAACGGAATTGGAGCAGCCGGAAATTGAAGATACGGAGGTTGTCCAGCCCCAGTTTCGATGGGTGAAGCTAGTCCTCTTCATTATTCCAATCACCTTGATTGTTTCGGCCATCGTGATACTTGTTTCCGCCATCGTGATCCACTAAGGGGTAGGGCAAATACCCATTTGCCGCCTGGATGGAGCGGTCCGAGTGATGCATTCCTGTTTGGCACTAGCTTCGTTGCACCTCGTCGCGACGATCATTTTGTTTTGTTCGCTGCAGTACACTCAGTTTATCTACTTTCAGTATTGAGGGGGGGGAGCGGATGAAGCCGTAGTGCCGGCCCTTAGCTTTTTTCACTCTCGAACGGACGATTGAAACGCAGATACCGGGCAACTCGTTTCATGAATTCCGCGTGAAACAGGTGGGACGGACTATACCAACCCGCATAGATTGCTGCACTCAACGCCCGTCCGTATGATCCGAGTTTCCAGAACTCGATTCCCAGCTCCAGGAGAACGTCCGCAACAGCACGAGATACGATCCGCTGTTTTTCGACAGCCATTTTTGCAGTAACGGTGCTCATCTCCTGCGACAAGTCCTGAACTGCAGCAATGGGCTTTACCGAGGCGCGTGCGAATCGCAAGGTAAGCTGGGCGATCAACGGACGCGCCCAGGAATCTTCGATAACATCCGAGAAGTCCTCCAGAGCTCGTAGCATCTGTGCTCGCATCCGCTTGTTTTCTCCCAGCATTCCAAGACCATGGGCAACACGAAAACTGCCGCGGGCCAGGCCTTCCTGAGTCGCCTTCGCAGGCTCATCGATCGGAATGGGATAGAGTTCGGCGGGATAGACAAAATCGGATCCATGAAGTATGCCGTTGCAAATCACATCCAGACCCGCGTGTCGCCCCACTGAGAGATCGTTCAGGCTGTCGACATCCGGCGCTGGCATTGATCCTCCCTTGAACGGCATTGGGATCATGCGCCGGTAAAAAAAATGATACGCATATTTCCGTGATCGCGTTACGACTTCGGGACTCAGACGGCCAGCCAATGGAAGCTGATCCAGCAACTCGAGGTATTGGGCAGGCGAATGGGCATCCATGGTCACACCCTTGTTGCGAATCCATGCTTCTCCGGCGACAATAACCGGAATTCCGATACTGGTCAGCTCAACACCTGTCTTCGTACCGTAAATGATTACGGCGTTGCATTGAGTCATTGTGGCGTAGGTGCCAATGCTGCTTTCCGGAGGAATGACAAACACATTGCCCGGCAGCGATGGAAAGGCATTCCGTATTTCTTCCACAACGGTCTGCCGCGCCCGTGTATTTGCCAATAGTTCACCAGGATGAACTCTGATAACCAGCTGCAGTTCCGGATGAGCCGCGAAATAACGAATCGATACCAGTATCCATTCCAGCATGGATGAGAATGCATTGTTTCTGTAGGTCAGCTGCGCATCCCATATAACGTTGGTCAGTAACCCGATGATGGGTTTGGACAGATCCAGTCCAAGTTCACTGGCGATTGCGGTGATATCCTCCTGCGGATTCTGGTTGAATCGAATCCAGTCCCGAGTTCCATAACGCCGGCTGTTCAGATACCCGACGATTTCCTTTTCCATCTCCGGAGTCCAGTGCATGTTTTCCCAAACGGATACTGGCTCGGACAATAAAGTGTGGTGGTACGAATCACCGTGACTGAAAACAGACGTACCTTTGCGATAGGCAAAGCTCCAGGCCGCAATTCGCACGTCGTTTTGACGCGCGACCTCGCAAATGAGACCTTCGGGCACGTACATGCCATGCGGCGACATCACACTGGTGAATCGATCGGTGCTCATCAATCGCCGTGTTACAAATACGGTTTCCAGTGCAGCATCCAGATAACGCCGCAGAACACCTTCTCCATGCACTTCCCCAGCAAAATCTCCCCGTCCTAAGTATCGAAGCGCGCCTGCATTTGCATGTTCACCCACGTGCAAACCGTCGAGCTGATAACTGCTGATGTCTGCCATCGGAAGCGAAGACGATATCTCGCGGCAGCGTTTAATCTCCTCTGATGTAATCAGTTCACTGTGACGGTGTACGGAAAGACCGAGAGAATTGAATGCCCAAGCCACTCCCGGAGAACATCTGTCACAGAGGCTGCGGGGCGGACCAGACAATGCGAATTCCTTCGCGTTCACGAACTCGAATTGGGATACCCAACAGGCGGGCAGCGATCCATCGCAGAAAAGAAGATGCACGTCCGCTCCGCGTAAAGTCAGAGCTATAGCCATCATGCAGGTTACATTTACTATTGATGGATCGGTTCCGAATACGTTCGTAATTAAGACCTTTGGGCCTGCTTTTGCTGCGGCACGGGCAGCCTTCCACGCGGATTCGTCCCTGCGCAAAACATCTGCCCACGGAGGCACGGTTTCCCACAATGTGGATTCCAACTCCACGGGACGGTTCCCTTTTTTGTCATCGATACGGTCCGATTTTGACAACTTACTCTCCGCTTTACTCACGTCTACCCGATAAGAAGGAAGCACTTCTCGCAGCGAATACCGAAAGTTTCACTTTGGAGACACCCTGGCGAATTCATTTCCGTTGATCTCGCTCGGATCTGGATCAGTATGGATAAAGTGAAGGCATTTCTGAATATATGGAGTCAATCCAGCCAGTTCCCTGGCAATCCTTTCCGAGACCTGGCCATCGCCGTACAAATTGCTGGATGCATATCGGCCATGGGCAAGTTGTTTTCGAACTGCGGCCACGATCTTGCTGGCTTCCACCGGAACGTGGGTGACATGTTCGTCCGTCTCTCTGCCCTTCTGACGGCTTCCCGTCAAGACAACCGGCGTTCCCAGGAAGCTCGCGTCGCGGACAAAGCTGCTCGAGTTACCGATGGCGCAGGATGCGCTGGAAAGCACTTTCAGATAGTCCTCCGGAGATAGATTTGTCACTGCTCGCAGCCATGTCGGGCCCACACGATCGCGGAATACACGTATCGTCTTGCTGATGTGATCTGCGCCAGCATCGATGTTGGGCCACAACATGATCGTTGGGGTCTTCAGCTCATAGAGCGCTTCCAGCAGATCCGCCATTTGATCGCGTTCGTCTCCGTACTCCGTGGTTGTCGGATGGAAGACAACCAGGAAGAACGGCGATTCCAGATCAATTGTGGCGCCACTCCCAGTGGCATTGACGGCTGGCATGACTGCGCTCAGGTCCCGATCCAATTGCCGTGCGATATCGCTGCTGGGGCAGCCGACACTAAGAATAGTGGCAGGATCTTCGCCCATCCGGACCAGATACTCCACCGATCGTTTTGTGCTTGGAAAGTGGAAGTGGGCCAGTTTCGAAATGGCGTGACGCGTGCTTTCGTCAATGGAGCCCGAAACTTCGCCACCTTGAATGTGAGCAATGCAGATATTCATGAAGGCGGCAGCGACAGTTGCAGCCAATGCCTCGTAACGATCACCGATAATCAGAACGACATCCGGTTTAAGGCGCTGAAATTCGCTTGCGAACTCCACGACACCAAAACCGACGGATTTCGCCATTGTCGCCGGCGTTGAACCTTCCAGCTCAATGTATATCTCGCCGTTCACATTGAAACCGTCTGCGCGAACATTATTAACAGGCTGATGAAACCGTTCGAGCACCATCGTCCCTGCAGCAAGAACCTGAAGTTCAAGCTTCGGATGTGACTTTATGGAATGCATGACGGGTTTCAGGCGTCCATAGTTGGCACGATCCACCAAAACCACACAGATTTTTCGCGCGGACGCGTTATCCAAAATGGGCCTCCATGTTTAAGTGAAGTTCATACGATGTCTGAATCTTCAAGCAATTGATCGGCTTGGACGTGTCGGCGCAAACTATGACCAACAATGGATTGGAGCTTCGATGCCGGAATGCCCGTGCCCGGTTTTTTTGCCGTCAAGTGCGATTCCTGAAGTACCGTCCCCGCGGGAAGGTCCATACGAGCCACTACACTCTTGGTGAACAAATTGCGGAGCGGTTGCATCTGCGCAGCGAGGGAGTCCTTGTCCAGGGGATTGTGCGTCATCCGCTCGATGAACCGAATACCGTCCACCAACTGCCGGAGTTCGCCCGTCGTCACGGAAGCAACGACGTCTGGTCCGAACATCTCACGGCTCAATGTCACATGAATTTCAAGGGCATCGATTCCAAGGGCCGCTGCTGCCAGACCCGAATAAATTGTACCAGAATGATCCGAAAGGCCCACCTGACATCCGTATCGTTCACGGAACAAAGGAATCATGTTCAAACCGATTTTTTCAGGCGGACAAGGATAAGCGGACGTGCATTGCAGTACCGTGAGAGGCAATTGCCGCTTCTGAACCCGTGCCACAGCCGCATCAATTTCATTCAGAGGGCTCATGCCGGTTGAGATAATAATGGGCAACCCGGTGGTCTCGATGAGGTCAAACATCGGTGAATTTGCGATTTCCCCTGAAGCGATTTTCCAGGCAGAGACCCCCACTCGGGTCAGCATGTTCACGGCTTCGATTGAAAAGGGCGAACTCAAAAACTTCAGACTCCGATCTGCGGAATGTTTCCTGAGCCCGCACCATTGCTCTTCGGAGAATTCCATGCGTTTCCAATAATCGTAACGTGTAACATCCTGCCTGCTGAACTTCACGCGCCAGGGCTCGGCCGGTGTGGACTCGGCAGAAGCGATGTGAGTCTGAAACTTGATCGCGTCTGCACCCGCATCCGCAATGGCATCTATAAAAGCGTGCGCCATTCCGAGACTTCCATCGTGCGCCTGTGCGACTTCGCCGATAATCAAACATGCCATCTATTTATGCCAGGTGTCCTACCGCGAACCTGCCAGCGGCGCCGAGTTTATCCCGCAGACGATCGAGGTTCGAGACGGAATACAGGATGTCATTTCGTACTTTTGCTGCGTTCGATGTGTAGGCGCAGGTAAACAGCAGCCGCAGAGACTTTGTAGGGTGGCCTCCTTTGTGGAAACCCGATGTGTTACATAAAATCATGGTTCCAGCCTTGCCAGTGCACGTTCGAATTTGATCGCCGGAAAACGTTTTACCGACCCAACCATCCGGAGGGTATTGGCTCTCGTGCGTCTTCTGAGGGTAAACGCGACTGTGAGGGCCGCCGTTCTGACTTCCGGGAATAAAACTAAACGGTCCAGTGTCGCCATCCACATCTCGAATATAGAGAAACAGTTTAACAAGTTTCTTGTCGTCGGGATCGCGATGCCATCGCTGGCTGAACGAATCATTTCCTTCGGTAGCTACATTGCACCAATGCTCAATATGTATCAGACGAGCGAATGTGCCCAGGTAACCGCAAACAATCCGCAGCACTTCATCACTCAGAGCCAAACGAAGAAAATCATCGGTGGAATCAAATAGAGGTGTCGGACCCAACGGCTTTACGAGATAGAACTTGCTGCCAGATACCGACTTCTGATTCTGACCCTTTTTAATTTCTTCAATTTTACTTTTGATATCGGGGATCGCTAGCAATTTTTCCGCGATGCCTTGGAATTGCGCAAAATCTTCGGCAGGAAAAACCTCCTGGAAACTCGTCAATGCAATTCCGTCGCGCTCGAGGTCCGACAGGATTCGTTGCTCATTCGCAGTAGTCTGGATTTTCGACTTTTCGAGCAGGTAGAGCTTCCGGGGAACCCTGTTGACATACCAGCGGCAGATATCAAACAACGGGAACCGCAACACCACACGATCATGAACATGACGGTATGACCGGGACATTGCAATTTTCCGCCCAAGGATACCCATTGGTTCTCTCCGAAAGTTCGTGAACTTCCGCTGCAGTGTCTTGAACGTCGTTCTCAGGCCGGCTGGATTGCTCATACGACATCCGCAAAAGTTCGCTCCATTTGCTTGAAGTAGACAATGCCAGCAAATAGAAGCGCAATCAGCACAACGGAACTCATGCCAATTATTCTGAAATCTGGAGTTGAGGTTGTCGGCACCAGGGACCATCGAAATCCCTCAACAACTCCCACCATGGGATTCAGGCTGTAAAAAATTCGCCATTTCTCGGGAAGTTCGCCTATTGGATATGCGACTGGAGTCGCGAAAAACCAGAGCTGAACCAGCAGCGGCACGATGTAGCCGATGTCACGATACCGCACATTGAGTGCCGCCATCCAGATTCCGACGGATAGCGCCGTGATCAATGCGAGCAAAACGAAGACCGGCAGCATTAGAACATCAGCCCCCGGTAGAATCCCGTAATACCCCATCATGACCAGCAGAATCACAAAGGCGATTCCAAAGTCGACAATACCGGAGAGCGTGGCCGATACGGGCATGATCAGGCGTGGGAAATATATCTTTGAAACCAGATTCGCCTGGCCAACGACGCTCGCGGTACATCGAGTCAGGGCACTGGAGAAAAAATTCCACGCAAGTAGTCCGGTATATACAAAGACGGGATAGGGAGTCCCGTCTGAGGGGACCCGTGCAATCCTGCTGAAAACCAGCGTCAGGATCAGCATTTGCAGGAGAGGCTGCAAGACCGCCCACGCCGCACCAACCTTTGCTTGTTTGTATCGAACCTTGACATCTCGCCAGACAAGAAAATAAAGCAGCTCGCGATAGGCCCAAATATCGCCGAGATTGAGGGAAAAACGGCTTTTCGGGGCGCCGATGCGGACGAGCCGCAAAGGATTTCTGCCTTGTTCCGAAAACAACTGTTCAGGTTGCGTGGTTGTCATCGCTAGTCCTTCGTCGAGACGCAATTTTGGAGGTCGAGATCCGACCCCGGCGACAGCCGCCAATTGTGAGGTACGACGACGGCGCCCTTTCCAAAGTCCACGAATCCGCTGTCACCGCCCTCATAGACTTCGAAGCCAGCGGCCCGAATCACTTCGTCAGCAATCGTGTAATGACCGTGGTATTCCGACAACTTGATGTTGACCCAATATCTGTCGGGCTTCAAAGGAAGGTAGTCGGTCTGACAAATCAATTTCCCTTTGCCCGTAATTCCATAAAAGTCTGCATTCGACATCGCTGTGCTGCAGGTAAATACATCAGCACCGGAACTGTCTGTTACAACAATCCCCGCGTACATTCTGCGCAACGGGTGTTCCTGTTTGACGGCATATTCAATGACGAATTCCGCCGGAGCGCCAGTTCGGAGCGAACCTCCGCCTGTCCCTCCCGGCACTCTCGCTTCGAAACCAACTACACGCACGGCGCCTTCGCCTACTCTGTCTTTTCGTTCGCCGAGCGGCACGCTGCCGACCTGGCTGGAATCAATGGCGGTAAGGTAGTTCTCAACGATATCGGCAGAAGGGCCCTCTGCCAGAACGCGGCCCGCGGAAAAGAGGATGGCTCGCGAGCAGAGATTTCGCACCGCCGCCATGTTGTGGCTCACGAATAGTACCGTTCGCCCCTGTTTACCGACCAAGTCCATCGTGCCGAGGCATTTTTTTTGAAAAGCGGAATCTCCTACAGCAAGAACCTCATCAATGATCAGAACATCGGGTTCCATATGAGCTGCGACCGAGAAAGCCAGCCGTACATACATCCCGCTTGAATATCGCTTCACAGGTGTATCGAGAAATTTTTCCACCTCGGAGAAGGCGACAATCTCGTCGAAGCGCCGCTCGATCTCTGCTTTTTTCATTCCCAGAATCGCGCCATTGAGAAATATGTTCTCGCGGCCGGTCAACTCGGGTTGGAATCCCGTACCTACTTCCAGCAGAGAGCCAACACGTCCTCGAATCGTTGCCTCGCCTTCGGTAGGTTCTGTGATTCGAGAGAGGATTTTGAGCAGCGTACTCTTGCCGGCGCCGTTGCGGCCGACAATCCCGACAACTTCGCCTCGCTTGACTTCCATCGATACGTCTTTCAACGCCCAAAAACTGTCGAGACCAGCCTTGTCCGGGTTCCGGCGGAAAAAGGAACGAGCCCCTTGGGAAAGTTGTTCGCCGAGTGTGTTGTGACGTCGGCGGGAAAGTCCCAACGTGTACCTCTTTGAAAGGTTTTCCACCGTAATGGCAATTTCACCCATTTTTACTCGGGTACCCTTTTAATGAGAAATTCCGCCCAGAGCAGGTCGAGCGGTTCATCTATGTTAACAACCGGCCTCGATATAACAACAGGAATGCTGTTCTGCGTGATGAGAGCCCCCTTCGTTAGTAGCGTAGCCCTCCGGAAGCAATAACATAAACCGTTGCGCGAGTAGAGAGGCTCGAGCTGCTGACGACTCGTCACGGTTGGACCGGTAGACAGATAGAACTTGAGCGTTCCGTCAACAATTCTGAATACCTTCCCAGGATGATACTTCGTATCGATAGCGCTCACGGTCATCGCGGAATCGGCTTCGCTTTTCAGAACGGATTTTACGGTCGATTCGATATCTTGCGTTTGCCTCAGAGGTGAGGTCGGCTCGGCCAAAATAACGAGGTCGTATATGAGGCCATCGAGTTCCTCGCACGCCTTAAGCGCATGCACAATAGTTTCGAGCGCACCCGCTCGATCGTGACTCAAGTCATCGGGACGCAAAAATGGTGCGTCCAGACCATGAGCGCGGCCCTCTTGAGCGTACTCCTCCGAATCGGTGGACAGGACTCTGCGGTCGATCCATGGAATGCGGGCTAATACCTCGCCCGCGCGCGCAATCAGCGACAGGCCGCCAATCTTCGCCAGGTTTTTCCCTGGAATTCCCTTGCTGCCGCTGCGCGCTGGAACGATTGCCAGAACTGTCTTACCTTCGATCAAACAGCCACCTCGGAAAGTGCAATCTCCCGACTGGCGCGTTGGCTTTCCCTGCAGGCCTCGATCACTTGAAGCACGTTAAGACCATCGCGAATGCCACAACCAGGTAGAAGCCGCTTGCCTTCGACAAGCTCGACAAACTCACGAGCCACAGCCATGAACATGTCATTTCGGTCGATCACAAACGATTCCGTCTCCCACTGTTGCTCCGGACCGGCGCCGAAGCGAATCTCATTGGGGTCGAAACGACACTGTATCGTTCCGTTCTCTCCCACAACCGCGATCTCCTTTTGGTGGGGACGGCCGATCAGGTCCAACTGAATGCTGACTCGAAGCCCTCCTGGGTAGATGGCAGAAATCTCGACAAAGTCATCTGTCGTGATCTCGAGATTCGAAATCTTCTCCACCCGCGCAAACAGACGCTCCGGTTTTCCAAAAAACCAAATCATCAGATCGATGAAATGGCTCTCGTCGAGAAGCGCGCCTCCACCCATCTCGCGGCTTGCCATGAAAAAACTTTGATAGGACTCCCACGGATGCCAGTCCGCAAGATGCGCGCTCATCAGGAATCGGGCGCGCCTCAATGCGCCGACTTTACCTGAATCGATCAATTGCTTGAGGCGACGGACCGGTTCCCACCAGCGATAGGTATAGCCCAAAAGAAGTTTGTCGCTTTCCTTTACGCGCTTAAAGAGAGTGAGGGTGTCCTGAAGCTCCGGGCTGACTGGCTTCTCAAGTAAGACGGGAAGACCTGCATCCAGAGCAGCAATCGACTGCGCGACATGAGCATTTGGTGGTGAACAGACCCCAATTCCAGTGAAAGCTGCGGCATTTTCCAGCGCGGACTCCAGACTGGTGAATCGAAGCTGCAGGGGCACTTCGCCTGCAAGTTGGTTGAGGCGCTCGTCTCTGGGATCCATACCGGAAATGTCACAGCCTAAGGAATGAAAATTCCGCGCGTGTCGGCGACCAACCGACCCGCATCCAATCACGAGAATATGTTGCTTTGCCATCTCAGCGAATCCCATCCGTCATAGCCATGTAGGCATCTGAATTAAATGCCAGTTCGAGAAAGAGTGGACCGGATGGAGAGTCCTTCCATGCGACCAACGCACGCTGCATTGCGGATAACGACTCTACTCGTTCCGAAGGACACCCCCAGGCTTCTACGGCGCCGATCCAACCGGCGGAATCCATACGGAGATTGTTCTGCGATAGTCCTTTTTCTACCGCAACCTGACGGATACTGGAAAAGTAGCCGTCCGTCATCAGCATTACAAGCATTGGAAGCTTCTCTTTGACTGCAATGGAAATGCACTCCGGATATAGCCGCATTCCCCCGTCACCTGTAACTGCAACAACGGGCGTGCCCCTGGCGGCAATCGCAGCGCCTACAGCGTTGGGAAGGCAAACTCCCATCGATCTTCCGAGAGCGCTACCCAGGATATGGAGTGGCCTTTGCGCAATGAGAGCGTGTTCACCGATCGTGCAGAAACTTCCGGTATCCAGAAAGAAAATAGTCGACTCTGGTAGCATCTGCTGGCTCAATCGGTAAGCGCCTGAAGGCAACCACCGGTCAACTGCCAGCTTGGCTTCCAGCAAAGCCTTGGCAGTTGCGATTTCCGATCTTCCCCATTCCTTATCTGCAAGAATGTCTATTATCTCGACAATCCCTTCAACAGTGGTGCTCAACTCCAATGAGGCTTCCAGCCCATCGCCCCTGCCCGGCGATTCATCAAGCAGGAACAGAGCCGCCGGTAGACGTTTGACGTCAATAATCTCGGAGGTCCGCAATCCGATCCCCAAGATTAGATCGGCCTCTGGAAGAAGCGCGCTTTCCGGCGAATATATTCCGCCGCTGTTCGTGAAGACTCCCGCTGAAAAGGGATGCATTTCATCGATAGCGCCTTTACCAGCAAATGTTGTAAAGACCGGCACATTCAGCGTGCCCAGCCTTCTTCCCCAAGGCCTGCGCGATGCCAGGCTCCCGGCTATGACAATTGGCCTGGAGGCGGCCTGGATACTTTCTCTGAGTTTCAAAAGGCAAGGGTTCGAACTTTTCGCGAGAGCGGAATCGCCTTCGATATGCGTCTGGTCCATTCGTTGAGAAATGTTCAGATGAACAGGACCAGGTTCTTCGGCCAGACAAGTCTCCCACAAAGTACCGAACAGACTGGGAGAGGAGTTGTCCGCATACGCCTTCGAAACCGGCCGTACCATCGCCCCATGATCCATTCGCTTATGCATGCGAAACGAAGGTGCTCCAGGTCCATAGCTTTCCGACAAGGACAAAGCCGGATTCCGATCCAACCAGTTCGACGCGATACCAGCCAGCATGTTGCTGAAGCCCGGCCCCTTGATAGACAGGGAGATTCCTGGAATACCGGCTAACCGTCCATATCCACCCGCCATCAATGCACCCGCCGCTTCATGAGCAGCGATATAAAACCGGCAGCCGTGTTTTTCCAGTTCATTTATGAGCAGAAGGGAAGCTCCTTCACCCGGAATGCCGAAGACGCATTTCGTTCCCAGCCGAATCATTTCGTGAGCCAGGTGGCTGATATCGTTCACAGGATGTGGCTTTCCGGACCCTCAATCATTGAGTCTCATCCAGTAGTTTAAGAGCCCGGCGGGACGCATAAGCGACTACTGTTCTTACAGCGTCGAGGGAAAATCCACCGACATGCGGCGTGATTATCAAATTGTCGTGAGTCCGCGCATATTCAACCAGAGGATGGTGATTGATTTCAGGCTCGCCTTCAAGCACGTCCACACCAGATGCTCCAATTCGTCCTTGAACCAGAGCATTCAGAAAAGCATTCTCGTCCATGATTGCACCCCTCGAAGTATTGATCAGAATAACTCCGTTCTTCATCAAGGCGAATTCGCGGAATCCGATCATCTTCCGGGTTTGCTCATTCAATGGAACATGTATGGAAACGAAATCGGCTGCGGATAGAAGGCTATCGAGATCACTCTTGCGAATGTTTTCGGGCCATGAACTCACAAATGGATCGAAACCAATGACCTCCATGCCAAATGCAAGCGCATAGCGCGCCATCCATGAACCAATTCGTCCACATCCAATAAGACCCAGTGTCTTGTCCTTCAGCATGACTCCTGGAAACTCCTCGCGGACCCACTTTCCATCGAGTACGTGTTTCACCGCGCCACGCAATTTCCTGGCGGAAGCCATTAGCAACATCCAGGACAGTTCTGCGGCCGGGGTCAAATTGTGGAGGACATCTTTCTGTCCGGCCAGGGTAAAAAGCGGTATTCCTCGCTCCGCAAGAACCTTCGAGTCGATATGGTCTGCTCCGGTGGTGGCAGTTGAAATCACCCGAAGGCCCGGCGCCTTTTCCAACATTTCCCTGTCGAAGTTCGTTTTCATGGATGCGTCGATAATTGCAACGGCGTCGACCAGGCTGCGGGCAACGGCGCCATCGTTGATTTCCGGCGCAACTACTTTCAATGTTGGTTCCAGTATTTCGCGCGCAGTATTGAGAGCTTCCCCAGGTCCGAGATACACGACAGTTTTCATTGGTATTGGGAACTGCTGCTTGCATCTTTCATAATGTTTGTCACTCTGAATCACGAAGAATCACGGGCAAGGTCAGCTTCTGAGCGATGGCTGGACCGGACCTGAAGCAATCGAGACGTCCTGATGTCTCTACGCGATGGATAGCATAACACGCAGGAAGTTGTCGCATGGCGCTCTGGACCCGAATTTAATCGCAAATCCCCACAGCAATCCCACTATGGTCAACACGAGACTCAAGTGCATACGGATGCCGCTCATGGTGCGTTGTCGAATCGGTAATAGTCTCGCAATGTCATTCCCGGTATTCCTGGACGTTAAGCCAATATGCGAATTCATTCGTGGAAATTAATCGCCTGCTTTAGTTCACGGGGCGGACAGGTCAATACGAAACGTATGCTCCTAATGGTGAGGCTTTTGTGAGAGTTCCGCTCCAAAAATACCTCGACACGGGTCACTGAATTGTTTATCCTCAGTCGTCCAAGCTATCGGAGAATGTGCAAATAAGGAGGTCTGGCATGCAGCAATTAGGAAAAGTCGCTGGCTTAATCGCGGTCGCGTTGTCGGCCTACACTGTGGGCAGCTTCTCCGCGCCGATTCAGGGACAAACCGCGGGCACAGTCGCAACACCATCAGTCGTGACTCCGCCTGCTCACTATACTTTGGGACCGAACGATGAAATCGTCGTCATCGTGCCTCACGCCGAAAACATCAGCGGTAAGGCGATCCGAATTCCACCCTCAGGAGACATTAGTCTCACAGATATCGGCCGCATCCATGCTGCAGGCATGACTGTAGACGAACTTCAGGCGGAAATTACCGAACGATTGAAGGCCTACATCAAGCAGCCCGACGTCGTCATTAACGTCACTCAACTTAAGAGTCAGACGGTTTCGGTGCTGGGAGAAGTGGCAACGCCAGGAATTGTTCAACTGGAAGGCCACAAGAATTTGATTGAAGTATTGGCTTTGGCGGGCGGCACGAAGGAGTCCGCCGGATCTAGGATCAGAATCACCCGCCGGAATGACGTAGGGCCCATTCCGCTGGCTTCAGTGAAGACCGAAGGCGCGTATAGCTTCGGAGATGTGAATGTAAGTTCCATCGGGGACGGAAGCCGGCCGACAGACAATATTCAGATACTTCCCAACGATATCATCAGCGTTTCCAAGGCCGAGATCATATACGTGATGGGCGAGGTGCTTAAGCCGGCAGGATACGCTCTCAACGAGAGGAAGAGCATTTCTGTTATTGAGGCGTTGGCGCGCGCCGGAGGCGCCTCACTAACGGCCAAGAAGAGCCACGCGGAAATCATCCGTCATGTTCCCGGCGAGAATCTGGTTACGATTCCCGTCGACCTTGACAAAGTGCTTAATAAAAAAGCCCCGAACCTGCTGCTGCAATCTGACGACATTTTGTATATCCCGGACAACTATGCCAAAGGGGTAGTGCGCAGAACGGCGGAATCCGCGCTTAGCATGGCTATGGGATTGGCCATATATCGTTTCTAACCCATTATTTCGAGATTTCTGGTTGAGTGATGCGGGGGCTGTAATAGTTTTTTCATGAGCGCGACACGTAATGATTACCTAACTCCGACATAGTTGAATTGCTGAGGCAATGTGTCTGGTTTTCCTTACGCTTCCTTGCAACGAAATTAATAGGTTCTGCAACTGATGGATATGCCACCCAAGGCTCGCTGTCTGTCGGAAAAGTTTACGCTTCGCAGCAATACCAGAGGCATTCCGGCAATTCAAAATCACTCGGCGGAAGGGTCCGGGTTCCATCCTAAGAGACTTTGTTCCAAGAGTATATGCGGCGCGCTAGCTGCGTCCGGTAACTGCTGCTTTGAACGGTACTTCAACTGCTGGAAAGGGGCGTTGCCATCGTAACAAAGCTAGGGGTGTATCCGAATCTGGGGAGGACAATTTTGTTGTGCCCTTCTCTGGAGAACTGATGCGACGGCGAACTGGTGTAACGGTTGAATTCACTAAATGTTTATGGCGTCTCTAAACCGAATCTCTTGAACTCACGGTAGCTTCATGCAAGATCCATTACAGCTAAATCCTGGTGGCCGCAACAAAGAAGAGGTCGTGATTCGCCCACGAGGTGGAACCGAATTACCTCTTCGTGCCTATCCAATTCCGACAGCACCAGTAGTTGAAGCGGATGATCTTGCAACTCTGATGCAGTACCTCTGGCTGCTTTGGAAGCGCAAGTGGATCCTGCTTTTGGCGATGACGCTGGGCACGCTCATAAGCGTCGCTCTCGTTTTGAGGATGACTCCGCTGTACCACGCGAGAACAATGCTGGAGATTCAAACGATTCCTGAGCCAAATGCTCCACCGGCAATGTCTGAGAGTTCTACGGATACGCAGATTCAACTCCTGAATAGCTTGACGATGCGAAAGCGCGCTCTTGCTAAAGTCCAGGAGAAACCCGACCTGGCAGCGACAACTGTAGAAGGTCCCTTAATGGCCCTTCGTAGCCTGCTGAAGTTGAAAGATCCCGCAAAAACGATTCCCTGGAATGATGCCTCGGCATTGGCAGCTGGGATGGTCAGTACCAGGTCCACGAAGGAAAACAGCGCGATCCTGGTCATTCAAACGGATTCATGGAATCCCCTGGTGGCCGCTGCCTATACGGACACTCTCGCTCAGGAGTACATTAAATACACTCAAGAGCAGAGGGTGCTATCTTATCAAAATTCCGGATTGTGGATGACAAACGAGTTGCAGACCTTGAAATCCAAGATCGAGAGTACCGAACAGCAACTGGCACAGTTCGCCAGGGAGAAAGGACTAATATTTACGGACGCCGCATCCGGTACTTCGGGAACGAGGACTGTCGGCGAAGAGAAGCTGAAAAGCCTCCAGGCAGAACTCCAGGCGGCGACGGCCGATCAGATTAAGGTCCAGTCCAAGAACGAAGCGGACCTGCCTTCGTCCGGAGGACCTCTCCCCGCTGGAGTGGATTCCAACAATTTGGCTGCGCTTCAAGGCGAACTTACGACACAGAAAGCAGAACTCGCCCGGCTTCGTACAACTTTAACGGACAGAAATGACAAAGTTCAGGAAGTCCTGAATAAAATTGCCGTAATAGAAGCAGCTATGGCTTCTGAAAAAACCAACATTGTCGGACGAAGCCAGCGAGATATTACTGCCGCGGATAACCGCGTGAACAAGTTGACTCGCGAATTCGAATTGGAGTCTCAAAGAGCCGGGAAACAGTCGGATGATCTCATTACGTACAACATCAGGCAGCGTGAAAACGAGACCAATAAGAAGTTGTATGACTCGATGTTTGCAGAGGGAAAGCAGGCCAGCATGGCCGCAGCGCTGCGGAGCAGCAGCGCGCATGTCATCGACGTTGCGGTCGTTCCCACCGAGCCCATTCGACCAAGCCTCCCATTCAGTCTGACTTTGGGAATTATGGGCGGTTTGTGCTGCGGTGCCGGGTTCGTTATTGTACGCTCCCGCATGGATCTCACCATCAAGGATCCCGGTGTTCTGGAAGTGGAATTCAATGTAAGAGAACTGGGAGTCATTCCGAGTGCCAGAACCGATCAGAACATTCGAAACCTTCGCGCATTTTCTGGAGCCATTCGCTCGGCTGTGAATGGCAAACGCCTTGCCTCACCGGACTGCCTGGAATTGGTTGCGAACATTCAGACGCCATCCCTGATGGCAGAAGCATACCGGTCCGCGATGACTTCCATACTTTTCTCGTCCGAACCTGAGGATCAGGCCAGGGTTATTGTGTTCACGAGTGCGGCTTCAGGCGAAGGAAAGACCACGGTCATCAGCAACCTGGCAATCTCGCTGGCGCAGACGAACCATCGAGTACTGCTTGTTGATGCCGACATGCGGCTGCCTCGTGCCCACGGCATTTTCGACGTGCCGAATAATTTTGGACTCAGTGATGTCCTGCACGAACGAACTCCGGTTGAAGACTACATTGAAGAGTCACTGGTGCGAAAAACTCGCATACCAAATCTGTACATCTTGCCTGCAGGACCGACGCGAACAAACATGTCGCGTCTCATCCACTCGAAACGGATGCAGGAGTTGATGAACTGCCTCCGCGACTCTTTCGATTTCATCCTTATTGACACGCCGCCAGTTCTGGTCGTGCCCGATTCGCGGCTTTTTGCTCGTGCGGCAGATGCCGTCGTTCTGGTTGTTCGGGCGAACCGGACGCACCAGAATGCGGCATTTGCTGCCGCCAACTGTTTCGTCAGCGACGGCACTCGCATACTCGGAACTATTCTGAATGATTGGAACCCAAGTATGTCCAACCAGGCATACGGAGGCTACTACGGACAAGGTGGATACGGCGGGTACGACAAGACCTAGGGATTTTGTGGATCATGACGGTGAAATCAGTTTCAACTGAAAATCAATTTCTGGACACGGACTTTCCCTTGTGGAAGCGTTCGATTGATCTTATCGTCTCCTGCCTGGGGCTGCTTCTATTGGCTCCATTTCTTGTTGTCGTCGCCGTCGCGATCAAGCTGGATTCCTCCGGACCCGTATTCTTCCGCCAGGAGAGAATCGGGTTTCGACTCCAGAAATTCTTTATATATAAGTTCCGAACGATGATTGCGGATGCCCCTCAAAGGGGAAAGCCATTGACTGCTTCCGGCGATGCTCGAATTACGCGTATTGGCAAGGTCCTGCGCAAAAGTAAAATCGATGAAATACCCCAACTCATCAATGTTCTGCGGGGAGAAATGACGCTGGTAGGGCCACGGCCCGAGGTGCCGCAATATGTGAATCTCTTCAGGCAGGACTATGAAGAAATTCTCAGGATCCGGCCCGGTATTACAGACCTTGCGTCACTGAAGTACAGAAATGAATCGGACTTGCTCCGACTCGCCGCGGATCCAGAGAAGGAATATATCGCGCGCGTGCTGCCGGACAAGATTGCATTGGCCAAGGAATATGTACGGCGATCGTCGTTGCTCTTTGATATTTCGCTTATGCTGAAGACAGTCGCAAAAACGCTGGTCGGTTAAGGATTTTCGAGTGCCAAGAATTTCAACACTGGAACACAAATATCTCCCTTTTATGCTGGTGTATACCACGCAGGCAGCGGCATCATGATCGAGGTTGAGCAGAAATGAGCGCAAATCCATTCGAATTATTGCGAAGGCTCGAGTCGCGGATAGTATTCACAGACAATGTCCGGACAAACCTCCTAAATTTTCGGGGAGTTGTGATCGCCGTATCTCACGTGGCCATAATCCTGTTTTCTTTTGTCGCCGCGTTTTGGATCCGGTTCGAATTCTCGATGAGCGTGTTTGAGTCTCCATTCCTGTTGACTGGACTGAAATTCGTCATTCCGATCAAGATCCTGGCTTTCATTCTTGTTGGCCTGCAGCTGGGCTGGTGGCGATACGCGGGGTTGTCGGATCTTCTCCGCATTTACGTTGGAAACATTGTAGCCTCCGTATTGGCCAGCATTTCCCTTTTCGTATGGTTTGGGCCGGCATTTCCGCGATCGATCTATGTGATCGATTTCCTGATCTGCTTTCTGCTGACGGCGGGTGCCCGTTTTTGCGTACGACTCTACGTGGAGACTTTGAGGCCGCGGCGGTCCCCGGAAGATAAAGGGATTCTCATATACGGAGCCAGCGCCGCAGGCAGGACTTTGCTGCGCGAAACCCGCACAGATTCTTCGCTGGGTTTGCGAGTTCTCGGATTTGTCGATGATGATCCGAAACTTCGAGCAACCCGGATTATGGATGTCCCTGTGCAAGGCACGGGTCGCGACATCGCCTACATCGTGGAACATTACAGAAATCGTAATGTCAAAATCGACGAAGTCCTGGTCACCATTCCCTCGTTGACTGGCCGGCAGATGCAGGAAATCTACGCAAATTGCCGCGCCGCTGGCATCACGTGTAAAACCGTTCCCAGTATCAGAGAACTCCTCAAGGGAAAGTATCTGAGTGCTCAACTACGGAATATTTCTATTGAGGATTTGCTTGGCCGCGAAGAAGTAGAACTCGAAGAACAACAGATAGCCAACAGCATCGCGGATTCGTCGATTTTGATAACGGGTGCCGCTGGCTCGATCGGATCCGAGTTGTGCCGGCAGACTGCGGCTTTCTCCCCAAAGACACTGGTCATTCTGGATCATGCAGAGAGCGAACTTTTCAAGATCGAACAGGAACTGCGTCTCAAGAATCCTGAATTGGAAATTGTGCCGGTGATCTGCGACATACGCGACCTTCCCAGTGTGGAGGAAGTGATCCGCGTGCATTCCATAAAATCCATCTATCATGCCGCCGCTTACAAGCACGTTCCAATGATGGAGTCGCAGATTGTTGTCGCCGCGCGGAACAACGTCATTGGTACCTGGAATCTCATTCAGGCTGCTCAAAAACATCGTGTTTCCAATTTTCTGATGATCTCTTCAGACAAGGCGGTGAATCCTTCCAGCGTCATGGGAGTCACCAAGAGAATTGCAGAAATTATCGTCTCTGCGGCTTCACAGGTACCGAATAACGGCACAGTATTTAATTCTGTGCGGTTCGGTAACGTCGTCGGAAGCAACGGCAGCGTCGTTCCGATCTTCCAGTCGCAAATCGCCGCAAAGGGACCAGTGACAGTTACCCACCGCGAAATGCGCCGCTATTTCATGAGTATTCATGAAGCTGTGCAATTGGTTTTGCAGGCATCCACGATGGGAAAAGGATCAGAGATTTTTGTTCTCGATATGGGCGAACCCGTCCGTATTCTGGATCTCGCTCACAACATGATTCAGCTTGCAGGTCTGACACCTGATGTGGATATCGAAGTTCGTTTCACTGGCCTGCGTCCGGGTGAGAAGCTCTTCGAAGAGATTTCCCTGGACGGCGAAGACATGTTGCCCACTCATCACTCCAAGATCCGTATTTTCAAAGGACGCATAGCCGAGTCTCGCATTATTTCGGATTGGATTGAGGAGCTTCAGCTCCTGATAGACCGGCGCGAAGCAGTCGGGATTCGCCACCATTTCGCGCGCCTTGTTCCAGAGTACAAAATTGAAAGGCGATCACAACCGCGCAAACTGACCGTTGCGGAATCCACGGCAGGTCCCAGGCCAGTAGTCGCACGGCCGCGCTCTGCCTCAGCCGCCAGCAGGAACCAACCCGCGTAAAGCTCTTTCCAGGAGATCCAAAAAAGACCGTGGGAGAAGAAATGCCTTTCATACCTTTCAACTTGCCATCAATCGACGAAGAAGAAATCCAGGAAGTCGTCGACACGTTGAGGTCCGGCTGGCTTACAACGGGACCCAAGACCGCGCAGTTTGAAAGAGAGTTTCAGGACTACGTTGGCGCAACTCACGCTCTTGCGGTGAACTCTGCAACGGCCGCGATGCACCTGGCGCTTTCCGCTCTTGGCATTGGACCTGGCGACGAGGTGATCACGACTCCCTTAACGTTCTGTGCCACAGTCAACACGATTCTTCAAGTGGGGGCAACGCCAGTACTCGCCGATGTGGGCGCAGATGGCAATATTGACCCAGTCTCCATTGCCGAAAGACGGACTTCTCGGACCCGGGCTATCATGCCGGTCCACATTGGCGGTCTTCCGTGCGATATGGAGTCCATTTGGCGGATTGCTCGTGAACACAGGCTGTATGTAATCGAGGACGCTGCGCACGCCGTCGGTACACATTACAAAGGTCTGCCGATTGGCGGAGATCGTCTTGCGAAAGACTATCGGAGCGATGCTGTTTGCTTCAGTTTTTATGCGACCAAGAATCTCACAACCGGAGAAGGAGGAATGGTCGTCACCCCCAACGAACAACTTTTCAATAGAATGAAGGTTCTTTGCCTTCACGGCATCAGCAAAGACGCGTGGGACCGTTATACCGACAAGGGAAAGTGGTACTACGAAGTTGACGCGTGTGGCTTCAAATATAATTTGAGCGACATTCTATCGTCCATCGGCATCCATCAATTGCGCAAGCAGGAGCGATTTATTGAAGAACGATCTTCATGCGCGCGCTTTTACAATGAAGCTTTTGCGGATGTCCCGGAGATCGAAACACCTCCCGACAACCCGGTCAACCGGCATTCCTGGCATTTGTATGCGATCAGACTCCGACTGGACTTGCTTGATATTGATCGCGATGAATTCATCCGCGAACTCCGGTTGCACGAGATCGGGACGAGCGTTCATTTTATTCCGATACCGCTGCATCCTGCCTACGACCAGTTCGCTAATTTGCCCCAGAATTACTGCCCCAACGCGCTCAATCTGTACCCGCGCCTCATATCGCTGCCTCTTTACCCCTCAATGACCGAGAAACAATTGAGGCACATCGTCAACACAGTAAAAAACATCGCCTTGTCACACCGAGTTCGCCGCGTCAGAGAAGGAACGATTGGGACTTTTCCGCTTCGAACGGATAAGAGCCAGGTTCAAATTTGACGCCGTACTAAGGGTTTCTTACTGTGGCTAGGAGCGATACAGTCGTTTTCGTGCCCACAGCATTTTGAGCGGTCACTGTAATCTGGTGACAGCCATTCGGTATGGTCGTCGTATTCCAGATAACGGAATATGGTGCCTTAGTGAGGTTAGGCCCCATATTCTTACCGTCCACCATCGTTTGCACCCCGGCTACTCCCACACTATCCGAAGCATTGGCCAGGATTTTTACAGTGCCAGAGACTACAGTTCCGCAATCATTTACAACAACGACTACGTCGTCGGCATTGGATAGCGTGCCGCGGGTGGCGGTGAGACGCAGCGTGTAGGCACCAGCAAGTGGAAATACCGCAGTCGTCTGGAGGTTCGTGGAATTGCTGAATGCAACACTGCCCGGGCCGCTGACTTGAGACCACCTTGAGGTCAGAACTGCGGTTTGGGAACTGTCATCGCTGGCATATCCAGAAAGGTTCGCAGTGGCGGGCAGCGTAATTGTTTGATCGGCTCCTGCATTGACCACTGGAGGCTTATTCACAGGCGCTGTCCCAGTTGCCTTGGTCAGCACGGTGTCGTCGCAGGCCATTGCGAACGTCAGTGATGTCGAATTGATGCACTGCTGTTTCAGGCCGGTGCCCGCGGTTAAATTCACTCGACTCGTCACGCCGATTCCGTTCATCAACCATGCGGATGTCTGGTCAGTGGCGGCGTTATACCACAGTAAATCGTATTTGCCATCGCCATTGAGGTCGCCGATCGCGTTGACTGTCGAATTCGGGTCGATAAGCAGGGAGGCCTCAGTTGACTTACTTGTTCCATTCATGACCCACGCGGCGGTGTGTCCGGTCAGTTTATTGTGCCAAAGCAGGTCCGCCTTGCCGTCCCCATCGAAGTCCGCAGTTGCGACGACTTTCCAATCGGGGTCGGTGAAAAGGACCGTCCATGTGAGAACACTGGTTCCATTCATGAGCCACGCTGCGGTCTGTCCAGCCGAAGCGTTGTGCCAAACCAGGTCGGCCTTACCATCCCCGTTGAGGTCCGCGGCTGCGACGATTTTCCAATCGCGTTCAGTAAGAAGGACCGTCCACGTGAGTACGCTGGTTCCATCCATGAGCCATGCTGCGGTCTGTCCGGTCGACGCGTTTTGCCAAAGCAGGTCGGCCTTGCCATCCCCGTTGAGGTCGGCGGATGCGACGATTTTCCATTCGCGTTCAGCAATTAGCACCTTCCACGTGAGAACACTGGTTCCATCCATCAGCCACGCGGCGGTTTCTCCTGTCCCAGTGTTACGCCAAAGCAGGTCGGCCTTGCCGTCCCCGTTTAAATCGGCGGCTTCGACGACTTTCCAATCGCGTTCGGTGATTAGCACCTTCTTGATGGAAACACTGGTTCCGTTCATGAGCCACGTACCAGTTTCTCCCGTCGCAGCGTTCTCCCAAAGCAGATCGGCCATACCGTCGCCATTGAAGTCCGCAGTCTTTATGATTTTCCAATTGGGGTCGCTCACGTAGGAATCACTGCTCGATATCGTTGTTCCGTCCATTAGCCAGACGACGGTCTGTCCGGTTGCGGGGTTGTACCACAGCAGGTCGGACGTCCCATCGTGGTTCAGATCAGCATTCGCGGCGATCTTGTTTTGCGCATTGGCGGAAAGCGGAAACGCTAGAAGAACTAGTAGAGTTATGAATGCCGATAAACACCAAAGGAACCTGCATGCAAGACGCATCTGGAACACACCTCGGCCGGACAATAGCAATTCGCCAACCTTTCGAGATTGCCTTGTGGTTGCAATGCTTTCCTGATCGTGTCGTCAATAAAATGACGGAATTGGAGGCTGTTGTCGTGGGTGGACAAATGCTTCCAGCGCCAGCCGCTAAGGCCGTGTTCAACCAAATAGATAGACGATCCAGCAATTATCGATAGTTTAGAGGCAAAAACAGCCCGACCCGATAGAGTCGATTTGGCAGCGAGCTGCTGCGACATGTGGAAGTGAAACTTCGAATTTGGGGGCTGCCTGTTGAAAAGCGCTGACCCTGTTCTGGAGTGATAGAACCACGAGAAGCAGACCTCCGCCGAGGCCGTCGGACTCCGACCAGGGCCGCGTTCATTTTCTTAACCCGACGACCCTGCCGCTAGTGGATTGTGAACGATTCCGATTTCGTGATTGTCTGACGCGCTGGAAACTTCGATTGGAATCGTAAAGAGCGATTCCTTGAAGAAGCAAAGCGCATTGTCGCGGGCATGGCAGTAATACAGTTGAACCATCACATTGAGCGTCGTCTTTCCCGAGATCTCGACATTCCACGCGACGGGAAAGCTCGAAGGACGATCGACCAGCTGGCGACTTTCGCCATCATTGACAGAAAACAGAACTCGCGATGGCGAATCGGACATGGTTTTATAGTCATCCGGCAGCGCCACATCAAAAACAATTTCCGTATTCCCCGGCCGGATCGCGACAGGATTCGCGACCTGTATGGTGTCACCGGTCCAGGTGCCTCCGGCGGAGCGCAGCTTCTCGAGGCCGCTCAACATCAAGGATTCGATGGCGTTGGTTTGGGTGTCGATGATCTTGATGGTGTGGCTGTTGGTATCCGCAACGTACAGCCTGGTTCCATCAGCGGAGATGCCACCGGGTTCTTCAAATCCACCCGCCTGAGCGGACACCTCACGGGTGATCGGATTCACCTTCCGGACTTTGCCGTTGTACGTATCGGCAACATAGAGCATGCCCTGGCAATAGACAATTCCCAGCGGATGCTGCATACGGGCTTCGTCGCCCGGTCCATCCACGTCTCCAAATTCAAACAGTCCCATCCCCACAAGCGTCTGCACTTCGCCGCCAGCGCCGACAGAAATACTACGAATCGAACTGGTTTCACTATCCGCAACGTACAGCCGTTCTCCGTCCGTCGTAATGCCACCAGGCTGGGCCATCGCCGCACTCATCAATGGTCCATCGATGAGCGCCTCCCGTCCGCTGCCGGCGAACGGTTCGATTGTGTTGCTGTCGAGAGCCAACTTCCAGATCTGGTGCGAACCCGCCATGGCAATGTAGATGGCATTGCCCAGCGCAACCAGGTCCCAAGGGGAATTCAGTCTCGTATTACCGAGCGGGAAAGTCCGGACGTGGCGCGATCGAAGGTCCAGTATTCGGATCAAGTGATTTTCGGTATCCGCCACAAATAGCGCTTTACCCACCAGGCACATTCCCTGAGGATGGTGAAACGTTGCGACGTCGAACGATCCATCATCGTTTCCGATTCCGCCTGCACCCGCGCAATCCTGCACGACGCCACCAGTATCACAGATCACAATCCGATTGTGATTCGAATCCGCGATGAACAACCGGTTCGATGCGGCATCGACCAGCACTTTGCCAGGAAACGAAAGCACCGGCTGAGGCATGCGCCGGCCAATCGGATCCATTTTGAATTTCCGCCGATCGAGTTGACCTGAGGCACTGAACTCCTGCACCATCGACGCGAGGATCGGATCGAGCGAATTGAAGACGCCCTCACCCGCAGCTGCCCCGATCACCTTACCCAGGGGATCCACAACGACAACCGTCGGCCAGGCCCGAATCCCATACTGCTGCCAGACAATCATGGAAGCATCATTAACCACCGGATGCTCGATCTCGTATCGCATCACAGCCTGGAGAATGCTCGCCGTGTTCTTTTCATTCTGAAACTTGGCCGAGTGGACGCCGATCACCACAATCTCACCGGAATACTTCTCTTCCAGCTTCTTCAGATCCGGAATGATGTGCATGCAGTTGATGCAGCAATACGTCCAGAAATCGAGCAGTACGATCTTTCCCCTCAAATCCTGAAGTCGGATAGGCGCTTCGGTGTTGATCCAGTCCAGACCGGGAGGAAACTCCGGCGCGTTGGTTTTTCCGGGATAGCGCGACAATTTTCTACTTTGAGGCGGTCTGCGTACTGGCGCCGAGTGTTTGCTGCCACTCGGCGATGTGCGACATGAAATGAGGTTTAAGATTCCCGTCCATGGGTATCGGAGGCTCGGCTTTCATCGAAGATGGATTAATAGGTGTTCCGCCGCGCGTCATGATGTAGTGCAGGTGGGGGCCGGTCGCAAGTCCGGTATGGCCAACATATCCCACCAGGTCGTCCTGCTTGATGGCCCGGCCCGAAACAACTCCTGGCGCAATTCGCGACAGGTGGCCGTAGCCGGTCGTCATTCCATTCATGTGGCGAATCTGTACAAAATTCCCCAAATCCCCTTTCGGTCCGGAATAAATCACCATTCCGTTGGCAACTGCGAAAGCGGAGGTGCCTTCAGGAGCGCCATAATCGATGGCCAAATGTGCGCGTTCAATACCAAGAATCGGATGCGCGCGTCTGTAGGTGAATCCAGAAGTAATGTGCAGGACTTTCAACGGCGAAGTCAGGAAAGCCCGCTTTACGGCATTTCCTTTCTCATCGTAGTAAGCATCGTTGAATCGATATGCACGATACGTTTTGCCGCCATTCATCAGTTGCGCCGCCTGAATCCGGCCGTACTTGACGAATGATCCGTCGTGATACTGCTCGTCGACAATCAGACGAATCTGCGCACCTCTGTGAATGTCGACATTGAAGTCCACGTCCCAGGCAAAAATTCCGGCGAGTCCGTCTGCCAGCGATTCCCCTTTCGGAAAATTGTCGAGGGCATTGAACAGGCTGGTCTGGATTTCCACCTCCATCACTTTGGATCGAGTATCAAACTGGATGGTTTCGATCTTCGCGTCATACTCGGAAGCACTGCCATTCAGAGAAGCGCCCCTGAACACCTTCAAGGTGCGTTCATCATCAATGGTGTATTCGAATGCCATCAGTTCCCCGTCCAATTGTTTTTCAATGCGATAGTGATTCCCGGTATGAATCCTGCGCAAATCAAAAACCGGCCGAATCTGGCTGGCAATATCGTTGGCAAGTGCGGAGGGAACCTCGGAATCGACCAATGTCGAAACGAGGGTGGCATTCTTCAAAATCGAACCTTCCAGAATTTGAACCGCGGGCACAACGGGTACGGCGGGCACACTAAGAATCATCGAACTGGCGCTCGCAACGGACTGTCTCTGCAACTCCTGGAGTTGCGGTACAACAACCAGGATGACCGCGAAAGCGGCGGACCAGAGAAGACCAATCCTGTACCCGGTAAAAATCATTTAGCGACTATAAGTCAACGACACGTAGAACCAAAAGCCGAATCTCGCCGTCAAAGCAACTGAGTCAGGCAGCTACCCTCTCTGTCCCCTCGAATACGGATAAGGAATCCCCTTCAATTTCGGGCGCTGATGCAGAAATAATTCTTGAATTCGACAGGGCTCGAAGGTATTCGATATTGGGAGAAATTGAAATGAAACCCACCATTACAATCCTGCTGATCGTCACTGCGATGCTTGCAGTTCCCGCCAGCATGACCTCTCAATCAAATGCTCCGGTGCAAAAGGCCCAGAAGGCGGAGAAGGCCATTGATCCGGTGTGCGGACTGACTGTCGATAGACTTCCGGAACTTTCGTACACGTATAAAGGCGAGACCTACTACTTCTGCTCGAAAGCGGACCTCAATAAGTTCAAGGAAACTCCGGATAAATACATCAAGAAACCGGCCTCCGGCCGATAGCAAAAAAGGACATCCATTGAAAAAACTCCAGGTCCGTTCGCGGTCGCGTGTTACCCTGTGACCGGTATGAAGTCGGCTTTTACTGCTAAGATCCGTTTCGAACGAAGCTCGGAATTCAAAAAAGTCCTCAGCGAACGTATCGAACAATATTTTTCGACAAAGAACATTTCCAAGTCTGCTGACGTGAGGATGTATCGAAAGACAGCCACAGTGCTGGGCTGGCTTGTTGCATCCTATGTCCTGCTGGTGTTCTTTTCCCACGGCCCGATTACCGGTCTGATTTTTGCGACGTCACTTGGACTGGCGGCTGCGGGTGTGGGATTCAACATCCCTCATGACGGCGGACACCGTGCTTATAGCCGATTTAAATTGGTGAACAAGCTCGCGGCAAGCACTTTTGATCTGCTTGGTGCCAGTTCCTACATCTGGCACTGGAAGCATAATGTGCTGCATCACGGGTACACGAATCTTGCCGGCATCGATGATGATATCGATCTTGGCGGCCTCGGCCGTCTCGCACCGGAACAGCCTCATCTCTGGATGCACCGATTTCAGCAGTTCTACCTCTGGCCACTTTATGGATTCCTTCCGGTGAAATGGCATTTCGTCGATGACTTCAAAGCGCTTCTTCGAGGACGCATTGGAAAACACCGGTTCCCGCGCCCCAAGGGATTGGATCTCGGCATTCTGTTTGGCGGTAAGGTTCAATTCTACCTGCTGGCGTTTGTGGTTCCGCTTTTCTTTCACAGCATATGGAGCGTTCTTTTGTTTTATGGGATCGCTTCGGCCGTGCTTGGAGTTACATTAAGCACCGTCTTTCAACTCGCACATTGCGTCGAGGAAGCTGATTTTCCGGCGGTGAAATCAAAGGAAATCTCCAATGAATGGGCCGCTCACCAGGTCGAGTCCACAGTGAATTTCTGCAGAGATAACCGGCTTATCGGCTGGTACCTCGGTGGATTGAATATGCAGATCGAACATCACTTGTTTCCAAAGGTGTGCCACGTTCACTATCCGGCTCTATCGAGGATTGTCGAAGGCGTGTGCAAGGACTTTGGAGTTCGTTACACCTGCCACCGAAACGCATTTGCGGCGCTTGCGTCGCATTACCGCTGGCTTCGCGAAATGGGACGTTTCAACGACGCTGCCGCGTAGTAGTGGGAAAGTATTTTGTCATAGGGCCAGCCCCGGCTGGCCATGACCGCTGCTCCAATCTGACAGAGCCCTACGCCGTGTCCCCAACCGGTTCCCTTTAGAACAAAATTCGATCCGGACCGTTCCACATCGAACGCCGAACTGTATAGATGACTCGTGGATAAAGCGCGTCGAATCTCCAGCTCCTTGCCGACGATCAGGGACTTTCGTTCTCCGGTAATCTTCAGCCGGATGATTCGTCCGCCCGGACCACGAGACAAGGGCTCCAGCGCGATTATCGGTCCGAGATCCTCGTCAAGACGCGCCTTCACAAGCTGGCGAACTTCTTCCGGCGAGTACGTGACTGTCCATCGATAGAAGTCCTGAGTCTCCAGATCAAAGCCCGGAAGAATCTGCGACAGAAGCTGGCGATCGCGCGTGTCGCAATAAACCAGGCCAGGCTCACCATCGTATAGCGCGACGAGATATGGAACTTCCCGATCCTCCCACGCCGATCGATACACCTCCGTCATTCCACCGCAACATTTTGAAAACCGCGCATCGCAGATCTCGCCGCCGTACATCAGCATTTCGCCCGACGTCGCCGCAACCGCTGCAGCAACCGTCGGGGCATACGCCTTCGTGATTCCCTGATAACGCTGGCAGTGGTCGTCCGCACACACGTCAAAGTCGCGGTGCGCTTCCCTGCCGTACCAGCGAATGATCTCGTCGCCGTTGCGAATGGATACGTTTGCCGCCGCTCCGGTTTGTGGAGCGCAGAGCCAGCTGCGTGAAATCACCGCATGCGACTTAAGGAGTTCGATCGGACAGCCGGCGCTCATCTCCGAAGAAATAACGCTGGATACGTACTCTTCGAGAGGAACGTCATTAACAACGGTGAGGCCATCGCGTTTGAGAATACGCATGGATCCCCGGAACACCTGACGTTCCTTGCGCTCCCAATGGAATCCAATCCCGATCGTGACATCATTCAAGGCGAAAGAGCCGGCAGCGGGATCTGCCGGTTTGAGTTCAACCTCAGACGTGAAGCGATGGAGACCTGGATCCATGCGGCGTCCCGTGGTATCCACAAAATCTCCGTTCAGCTCCACTTCGACGGCATCGCGATGTTCCATCAGGCCAACTGATAATTCTCCGGCAATGTTCACGATCTGCTCCCCGTTTTCATTCGTTCCAACGCTGCGGCAAATTCATTTTCAGGCAGTGTTACTTCTTCAAAGATCCTTTCGATCTCCGCTCCGTTGATCTGCACAAAATCCTTTTCAACCGGAACGACCAGCACACCACAAAGGTCAATTGTCGCAGGACTGACAGTCCTTTCACCGGTCTCATAAACTCGCGGCCGATGTTTGCCCCGGGGAAACACAAAGGCGGCCCATTGCCCGTCTTCGTAATAAGCCGCAATGTTCACCATCGGCTCGCCTTCACTGCGGGTCACTTCCTCAAGAATTCCCATCAGCGATTCGAGGCGCTCTGCCAGTTGCGGCACGTTGCGGCTGCGGAGAACGAATACGCGGCGCCCGTAGTTGGGTATCGATGGACCGGAAAACCCACGCGCGTCCTGTTCGATTGGAAACAGCTCGCGCGAGCAAGCCTGAAAGTGCATGTGGTCGGGAGCTGAAGCACCGCATCGCGGACCGTTATAAATGACAAAGGAGTCCGGAAGGGCTTCAGCCAGACGCAACATGGTGTGGAACGAACCCGAAATTCGCTGTGGCCGATGATCCACGCGAACGATGGTCAGGTGCCGGTCGAGAATCGGGAACGGGTTGCAGTAGATTGCGAATTCGGAATCGAAAGGAATGCCGTGTTCTTCCTTCGGCAGATTTGATGGACATAGAAAGCATGGACGCCGCGCGATTGACGCGGCGTCGACGGCGGCCGTCGTGCTGACAATCCGATGAGGAATGTGACGGACAAACAAGTCACGACCTGCAACGCGTTCCACACGCGTCTGACTTGCACGAAGCCCTTCGACGCCTCGCGTGAGCAGTGGCCAGTTGGCAATCTGATCGGCGAGCAGGTAATCAATGTCGCTGACGAGCCCGGATTTCATTCGTGCGTAACCAGTCTTTGTAGGAATCGTATCGATTAGCGGTTTCTATTGGCAGTGCGCTGTCGGAATTTCCGCCCCAGCGCCGGCAAAGATAGACAGAGTCGTAGATCCGGCCAATGGCGTACTCGCGCGAGATTCTCAATCCAACAGCGTAGTCTTCACCATAGCTGACATTCGGAAAACAGATTTTGCGAAGAATTGCGGTATCAAATGCTCGCGGCGCTCCGAGACCGTTAATCCGGAGGGCGTTGTTCGGCCCATTGTCGTCTGTCCATTCACGATGATCGATCAGGCCCGGCGGAAGCGGCTGAAGGTCGAAGTTCACCATTGAGTAAGCCCCGACCACCATGGCAAATGGCCCCCGACGGAGTTCTTCAACCATTCGAGCCAGGCTCACGTCGGATTGATAGAGATCGTCGGAATCCAGTTGCACCACGTAACGTCCACAGGCCGGGGACTGCACCGCCAAATTCCAGCAGCCGCCTATGCAGAGATCCATGCGTTCCGGAACGATGTGTATCAGGCGCGGGTCTTCGATGGCACGCAGAATCTCTGTCGTGCGATCGGTCGACCGATTATCCACAACGATGACGTTGAATTCAAATTCGGTCTTCTGACTTAGAGCACTCCATACCGCTTCGAAAATGGTGAGTTCCCGATTTCGAACGGGAATAACGATGGTTGCTTCCATGGTAAATGAATCTGAGGATCGTTCCGCCTTGCGAAAGCGGGGCGGCAGGGCCGCGCCGATACGCTCCAGGTGCCGCGTCGCAATCTGTTCCATTTCAATCTGATAATTGCGATTGCGGGGATCCACGTAGTCGAACTGACTTTCGGAGTCTGGACGGGACTCCTCGATAAATGATGCGTAAAGGGTTTCGGGAACTCGAGTGATGGGACGGGTTTCAGAAAGCCTTAATCGAAGATCGTACAGGCCGCCCCACTGATATTGCGAGCCGTTCTGAGCCTGGACCATTGCCTCTCGCGCGGCCTTCACTGATATCGCCAGTACCGCACCACAGTCAAAGTTGTCTCGAATACTTCCGAGTTGGTAGTCAATCCGCGGATGGCCGGCACTGTCGGAGTAGGCCATGCCTGCTCCGGTGTCGCGCACAATCTGGGTCATTCGTTCGTACATCCCATTGGAGGGTTCAAGCTGCAGACGCGAGTCGCCGATCACCATGACGTCCGAAGGCGCGTTTGCGACCATCTCGGCAACCGTTTGCGAGGAATAGTTCCAGACGTCGTTATGGCTCATAGGGCTGCTTCAACGGGTCGCGCCAGGATTACTCCGGCCATGCGATTGGCCTTAAGAAAGTTGGAGAGTTCCTGCTCCGCGACACCACCCTGGCTGCGGGAGGCGTGCCGCAGCAGCAGGCGCTTTCCGTCGCGGATCACGATGCCGCAATGAAATGCATCCAGATGTGGACGAGTCGACGCAAAAAAAATCAGGTCGCCGGATTGGATGCTGTCGGCAAATTTTCCGAGCCGGCGTTTGGGCAGGCAGGAGAATCGCTGCTTCTGCGGAGGCAGGCCGGGAACCATGTTCAGCAGGCGCTGTTTGGGAATCGAAAAGGCACCGAAATCGACATTCCTTATGAGACCGGCCCTGGCATTGTTTCGAATCCAATTTGTCATGTAGTGATTTCGCAACTTCCAGTCGACGCGGCCGGACTTATAACGGATGCGGCGAAGAATTGCAGCATAGTCTTTCAAATTGCGAGAGTACGAACGCGCAACGACGGTCTCCACGTAAGTGACACAATCAAATCCACCGCGTATGCCGTCCATTCCTGCAGTGAATACTTCTGGTATATCAACAGATCCAATCAACGGATTTGTAACATAGGGCCGTCCCAGAAACTGGCGGGAAATCGACTCCACTCGGAGTGCCACGGGTTGCGCACGCTTCATCTGCTGGATTCTAGCATGCGTGAACCCGTGACCCTGCCCGTGAGGAACTACTTTTTCAGAGCCTGCGTAACAAGCGGGAGAAGCTTATCCGTGAGGATCAAGCTGTTCGTTGTGTCTGACCACACGATCTTTCCGGTCTCATCAATCAGAAAATAAAATCGTCTCATCGGTTGTGGAGAAGCCGGGTTTTGAGCACCATACTTTGTTGCGATCGAAAGGTCCCGGTCGCTGACGAAATCATTTTTTGCGCCAACGGTTGTCTTGAACTGAGCCAAGGCTCCAGGCAAGTCCGCGGAAATCCCCAGGATTACAACATTAAGCGCGGTGTACTTTTCGAATTCCTTTCCATTGTCCGTAAACTCCTGGGTACAACCCGGGGTGAATGCGCCTGGGAAAAATTCGATCAGCACATTCTGCTTTCCCTGAAAGTCCTTCAGATTCATCGCCGCTCCACCCCGCCCTCCGGCCCTAACGATAAAATCCGGAGCCATTTCACCAACCTTCGGCGATGTTGTCGCTGGCGCCGCCAATTGCTGTGCCAACACTGGGACTGCCAGTGCCAGCGCCAGCAGTAAACCTAAAATCTTTCGCATTTCGTCCCCTCCTTAATTGATAACCATTTCCCCTGCAGTTTATGCCACACGGCGCGGGCAAGCTGCAACTTTTCCCCAACCGTCTCAACTATTCGCAGATAACAGCTTGACCACCATCCGGCGGGATTGCATAATTATTCGTACGGGGGCATAAGTATGCAAGTCACTGCCGAGACCACAACGGCCATCACGACATCTTCAATCAAGAAGCTGCTGGTTGGAAATCTTCCCGACAGCACGCGGATTACAGCGCTGAAGGATATTTTCAGCCCGGTTGGGAAAGTACTGTCGGTTTCAATGCTGGGGCACGGGTTTGCATTTGTGGAAATGACTTCGACGGATGCAGATCGTGCATTGACACAGTTGAGGGGCTGCCGGATTGACGGCAGCGCGATGATGCTCGATGAAGCACACCCCCGGACTCCATCGAGGTATTAGTGTCTGAGTTTTTTCCCCTGGGTTTTAAAACAACTGCCGTCGCAGCCGGAATCAAGAAAAGCGGCCTGGATCTGGGCCTGATTGTTTCCGACCGGCCTGCCACAGCAGCCGCGGTATTCACGAAGAACTCCTTTCCGGCTGCACCCGTGATCATATCCAGACAAAACCTGGTGGAATCGGGGCATGTCCTGCGTGCCGTGCTGGTCAATTCCGGCAATGCCAACGCCAGCAATGGTCCGGATGGCCTGAACGTAGCGCGATCATGCGCCGCACAACTTTCGGACCGGCTCGGATGCACTCCATCGGAGATATTCGTATCGTCTACTGGTGTTATCGGCAGGCCGCTTTCTGCGGAACGGATTGGCGTCGCGCTTCCCGGGCTCATCTCGGCCCCGTGCGACATTGCCGATTTCTCCCGGGCCATCATGACGACGGATACATTTCCAAAAGTCGCTTCATCGGAAGTCGGTGGCGTGAAAGTGTTGGGCTTTGCGAAAGGCTCCGGAATGATTCATCCGAATATGGCGACGATGCTCTCCTTCATCCTAACGGACGCGAAAATTGAATTTCCGGATCTCGATCGGGCCCTGCGTTGCGCCGTGGATCGATCCTTCCACTCGATCACTGTGGATGGGGACACGTCGACGAACGATACTGTTGCAGTCCTGGCCAATGGCGCATCGGGCATCACACCGAAACCGGAAGCATTCACGGCTCAGTTGATGGATGTGTGCCAGCAGCTGGCAAAATCCATTGCCCGCGACGGAGAAGGCGCGTCCAAATTTGTGGAACTCACGGTGGAGGGAGCGCCCAGCGATGATGCGGCCCGTGAGATCGCGCGATGCGTGGCGCGTTCTCCTCTTGTGAAAACAGCGATCTATGGTTCCGATCCAAACTGGGGACGACTCGTAGCCGCGGTTGGAAACTCCGGAGTGGCTCTAGCGTCAGACCAGATCGAAATCTATATCGACGATGTTTCCATGATCCACGGAGACCTGGAAGCGGCACAGAAGCGCATGAGGGAGAAGGAAATCAAGTTGAAGATTGTGCTTCACTCCGGCGCAGGCGTGGCCACCGTGTGGACATGCGATTTCACGGAAGGCTACATCCGGATAAACGCGGACTACACGTCGTAGACGGTTAGGGAAGGGGTAAAGAAAGTGGTACCCCTCACCCGGCGCCCATCTAGCGATGGACGGCACCCTCTCCCTTCAGGGATTCAATTACTTCATGAACCGTGTCGTCACGCCAAATGTAATCCCGTAATTTGGGTCGAGGTCTGTGAGTCCTGCCATCACTCCAAAATCCAGGCGCGCACTTCCGGCTTGTATCTGTAATCCGGAACGGAATTGCCGGCGCGTTTCGCTTCCGGGCGCAGGATTCTGACGCGGATTCTGCAATCCATTGATGTCGGAAGCCCAATTCACACGAGATGAAATGGGAATGATCGTCGCCAGTCCATACGTCCAAACGTCGTCCTGGGCCCCTGCTGCCGTCGGTTTATCCATGATTCCAATGCCGGCGTTGCCAAATACAAACGCTTTGCCAAAGGTCTTGCCAACCAGGAGGCTTGCAAAGAAGCGCGTGGTATTAAGTCCCAGCCCGCTTCCCTGATTCGCGTTCGGAAGCACCACCGTCGGACGAAAACCGAGAATCGGCAACCGGCGAGATTCGCTGAACATCTTCATTTTGGTCGATAACGAAAAGTCTCCGAAGTCACTGCGCCAGTTGCCATCGGGTGGCTTGAGAAAGTCATACAGCGTTCCCGTCATCTGAAACTCTGCTCGATCGCCCAATCCAAAGTGCAAACCTCCGGTAAGCAGCGACACGTGGTCTCCCTCAAGACCGGAGAGCGTGTAGATCGCATGATCCTCATATCCAAGACCCGCCTCGGAATCCAATGAGCCGGAGGGTATCAGGCGCGGGTCTTCCGTCAGGATCGGGCGCTGTTGCGCGTAGCCTGTACTGCCGATTGGCAAAATAAGGAAAGTAATAAGCGAAAGAAGCCGTCTCAATGGAACGTAACCTATTTGCATGGGCAGAGAGAATACACCGGCGCGGACATCGAAGTTACAATTTGAACCCAGTGAGCCCCAGCGTATACTCGCTTCAATGCGGCAAATAGGGACTAACCGCGATTTTCGGCGCCATGACTTCTTGAGAACGCGATGAAGAAAATATTTACAGTTGCAGTGTTTCTGATGCTTATGGCCGCGCCGGGAACATCGCAGGAACCACCACAAACGTCTTCCGAATTCATATTTGCCCGAGTTGAATTCACCCAGCGGCGGTGGACACATTTATGGGACGAATTGAGGGACAACCCGAAGTCAGCGGGCCCGCCCTGGTGGCATGACTTTCCGTTCTCCGACGAGTTCGTCACCGCGATGGTTGAGGAAGTCACAGGAGTTCGAACGAATTCCGACTCGCACCTGAACGTGCAACTGGAAGATCCGGAAATCTTCAAATATCCCTTTCTCTACATTTCGGAGCCGGGCTTCATGCAACTTTCCGACATCGAAGTCAAAAACCTGGGCGAGTACATTCGACGTGGTGGCTTCATCATGGCAGACGATTTTCGTGAACAGGGATGTCTTCTTCCCGACATCCAAAACAATGAATTCGAGATCTTTCGGCATTATCTTGCTCTTGCGGTACCGGAATACAAACTGGTTCGCCTGGATGTCAGCCACCCGATATTCCACCAGTTCTTCGATATAGAGACGCTGACTATGGAAACGCCGTATTGCGATCTCAGACCCCAGTTCTGGGGCCTTGAGGATGAACACGGGAAGCTAAGTCTTGTCGCCAGCTACAACAACGATCTGGGGGATTACTGGGAAGCGCTCGACCATGGAAACACTCCTGCGAAACCGTCGGTGTGGGCGTCGCAGCTCGGAGTCAACTACGTCCTCTACGCGATGTCACACTAATCGACAGCGTCGATATACCGGATGCGCTTGTGGACATCCGTGTTGATGGAATGATACGGCTGCACGAGATTGCCAGGATCGAACAATGTCTGCCGCAGATGTTCCGCGTCGTCGTTCCCGATGGCATCGGTAAAAATCGGAAGCAGGTAGTCGATTCCCAGCTTGGATGGCTTCAGCAATTTCGGATCATAGAGCGAACGATGCATTTCACGCGCGTGGATCAATCCCCAGCGGTCGCGGAAACGATTTCCATCGTAGCCCTCGACATGGAAGCCTTTGCTGGACTGGTACTGAAGCACCGAGACGGCGTTGTTGCGGCCTTCCACCAGCAGATCCACCGCCTTCGAACCCAGTAGTGCCGCGTAAAACCGATCGAACTGAATGGGCCGGCCGCCCCTCTGGGTATGGCCGACTTTTCTGGTGAAAATGGCCTCCTTCGCCGAACTGCCGCGCCGATAGCGCTGGAAGTAGCCGTCTCCGATGATGTGAATCAAGCGTTCGCGCAAAGCATCGGCCGCGCCGGTAAACACGACGTTGCCGCCGGGATCGGTCGATCTCGATTCCGCAAGTTCAATCCCCTCCTCGTCCACAATTCCCTCGCCGCAGACAATCACGACATTTTTCTGTAGGTCGTAGAGGTACTTCACCCGATCGACGAGACGTTCGATATCCACCGGATGTTCGGGAATCAAGATAATGTCCGGCTGGCCATACGCCGTTCCGAGTGCGATATAGCCGGAGTGCCGGCCCATCACTTCGATGATCGCAATACGCCGGTGACTTTCTGCGGTCGTTCGGATGCGCTCGACGCCCTGTGCGGATACCATCACGGCGGTGGCGTAACCGGGTGTGGCGTAGTTCACGATCTGATCGAGATCGAAGACGGCGCTCGACGGCGTTCGCTTGTAGGTGAAGCCGGCCCTTGAAGAGTCCGTTGCGCGCACCCATTCGTCGGGCTCGCTGGGGAAATTCAACCCCAGGTCGTTATCAATCGTCTTTGGAGCCAGCACCGTCGGTAGCCGTTCGGCCAGGGGCTGCAGGCCATTGAGCGTACCGTCGCCGCCGATGCAGATCAGCCCATCGATTCCGAGGTATTTCAACCGGGACGTAATGAGGTCGAGTTCATCCTTCTTGTTTGGATCGACGTAGTCGCGGGAAGAACCAATGAGCGTGCCGCCCTTTGTCGGATCGAGTTCGGGAATGGCCTGGAACAACGGGTTCAGGTGAACGTGAGGAACGCGAGGATTAAAGAGGCAATTGAACCCCTTGATGAATCCGTAGATTTCCAGCTTCAGTTGATTGGCACGCACCACTGCACCGTGAATCGTTGCGTTGAGTGCGGGTGTGTCGCCGCCTGCCGTGAGGATTCCAATGCGTTTCATCTATGTACTTTAAGAGGAAAGCGTGGATTTTTCCAACACGGAGTGAATTGTAATGAGCAATTCACGAATGCCGGATGAACATAAGCTAAACAGACTGTCCTCCTAAACGCGTACCTGCCTCGCGTCGAAGTCCGCTTCGATATTCTTCGATCGGAAGACACGGTACTTTGAGTCAGCGGACACGGGCATTATCCGGCGAAGCGCCACCTTTAATCGGGCGAGCAATTCTTCTGGAAGAAAAGGCTTAGTTAGAAAGTCATCCGCACCGGCATCGAACGCGTGCAGTTTGTGCGATTCATCAACTGGGGAGGAGATTGCTCCTAAAGCCTCAACTGTCGAATGAAATCCACGCCGTCTCTGTCCGACAATTGCACTCTGAGGATCACTGCATCCGGTGGGCGGGTCGCCATTCATGTGAGAGTCTCTGCATCGCTGACGGCCTCCTGCAGGCGATACGCCTTCGCCGAGACGCTGGACCGCAGCAACTGGCGCAATGCAGTGTCGCTTTCGACAATCAGAACGCCGGGAAGATTCTTAATTATTGTCTTCATATCGATACATCGACGTTTCCCAATAACAGAGGTCGAACCGTGCAACCGTCCGCCCTCTGTTTTGATGGTTGAGGGCGCTGTGGTGCTTTCGCGAAAGCTCCAGCAGGTTCTGCGACACTTGCCGCCGCAGTCATGGAAACGCAATCGGTCGTTGTCAGCTGAAAACCGGCATAGGCTTCCATTCCGTGTTCGCCCAGATCCAGTCCCTCGAGTTCCTCATCCCTGGACACGCGCAAACCCATCGTGGCTTTGATCGCGTCCCAGAAGATGACTGAAAGAACCAGAGTGAGAGCAATGACGGAAACGGATCCGATGACCTGCGTCGACACGCATATGAAGGATGTATTAACGTTTCGCGAAGCTCAATCCTTCCCCGGCATCTCCTCGAGGACCATCTACCGCGGCAACCGATAAACCACGAGCAACGAGATCTGTTCTATTCCGAGGTTCGGAGGTTTCGCGCCGTCGTTCGACAGATGGTAGAAGCGGGTTTCCAGCGATACGGCGGAACCGTTGGCACGCACCCTCGCGAAGCCCGCCCCGAGCTGCGTGATATAGTTCTGGCGCTGCTCCAGGCCATGGATTCCGGCCAGCCCCGACCACACCACGCCTACACCGCCCGAGAGATGAACCTGTGTCCGTCCCCCGGTGTGCACTCGAAAGGCGATAGGGACGATGCCGAATTCGTTCGCGGTGATCGGAGTCACGTGGCGAGCGAAGTGGCCTTCGACGGCGTAGTCGAACCACGAGGCCACCCTGAGAGTCAGTGACGGGACGCCAAGCACGGCGCGCTGCGGCGCACGACCGCCGGCGACGGACGTTTCGAATGCGGGCCCGGCCGCCACCTCGAAGCCGACGCGGCCCGGCGATGGCGGGGTTTCCGCGGCAGGCGCCGGCGGCAGCGTCTGAGCGTTGAGCGTCAAGCAGGAAATGAAGGACGCGGAGAGAAGCAGTGCCAGCATTGTGGGAATTCGTACGATCATCCGATCATCATGTCGCGCGGGCTGCAAATCTGACCCGCTTCCTGTGACAGAGTATTTATTGGAGTGTTCTTGTCATTCATAGAGTGGGCCGCCCGATGTTTGCCCACACAATCGCGGTCGAAGCACCAGTGGTGTTACTTGGTTCTTGGTCAGGGTTGGTCAGTGGGCAACATTCTCCCCTAACCTACTGAAAAACAAATGCCGAAGGGGGGACTCGAACCCCCACGCCTTACGGCGCCACCACCTCAAGATGGTGCGTCTGCCAATTCCGCCACTTCGGCTTTGAAAACCAAATCTACTTCGAGGGCTGACCTGTGGGAGGCTGCGGCGCCGGAGCTGGAGCCGGTTGCGTCGTTTTGGGAACCGCCTTTTCGTCAATCACGGAATTGACACCAGGACGGGCGATCAGAATCGTCAGCGTCAGAGACGTGATCATGAAGATAATGGCCGCGGCCGTCGTCGCCTTCGACAGGATTGTTCCTGCCCCACGTGCACCAAATACCGTCTGGCTGCCCCCACCACCAAAGGTTCCGGCCCAGTCGGCGCCTTTGCCCTGTTGCAGCAACACAACCAGAATCAAAAAAATACAAATCAGAACGTGAAATATCGTTAACAGTGTGATCATAAGTTCATCTCGCAGTCGATAATGATAGGGGAAAGGTCACGCCCCGTCAATGAAGGCTGGATTGAGGCCGGTTCACTTGTATCGGATTATGGCCGAAAACGAAGCGGCATCCAGGCTCGCTCCGCCCACTAACGCGCCGTCAATGTCTTCTTTTTCCATCAGCGATTTGATGTTGTCCGGCTTGACGCTTCCACCATACAGAATGCGGATGCCGGCAGCAGCCCCGGACCCATGAATCTGCTGAATGGTTTTGCGGATTTCGCCATGCATCTCCGCCGCAATTTCCGGCGTCGCCGTGCGGCCGGTGCCGATAGCCCACACAGGCTCGTATGC
>Ga0184628_10000079_pt1 | contig 50176 bp, 122 predicted proteins | sample PLM4_5_b1_FD_133149 | JGI IMG/M metagenome (GOLD analysis project Ga0184628, IMG submission 133149) | Groundwater sediment microbial communities from an aquifer in East River, Colorado, USA - PLM4_5_b1 | ecosystem: Environmental > Terrestrial > Soil > Riparian zone | place: USA: East River...
CCAACTATCTTGAAAAGCTTTAACAGTTCCTGTTAATCCTAATAACTTACTCATACTTTTTATATCAAAAGCATTATCTGTTTGTGCTAATTGTAAATCATTTGTAACTTTAACCTTATCTCCAATTTTTAAACTTGTCATATCATTTACCTTTCATTAAGAATTTAAGTTTTAATTTCGCTTTTTTATATTTTTCTTCAGTCTTATTATACTCTTCTGGAGTAACATTCTTCTTGAAATTTTCAGATTCTAATCATTTCTTAAGAAATGCTACACATTCTTGTTCATGTTCTATTTTATTCATAAAATCCTTTATTATTCGTAAATAGGATTTCCAGTATATCTATCTATAATTTGATATTTATGTCCCCCAATTTTATACAATCCCAAGCTCTTTAAAGCCTCTTCAACCAAATCAAATGATCCTTTATAATCATTCCAACCACCTTTATTTAACATTCCAAATAACATAAATCTTTTAATTTCATGAGCTTCATCTAAAGTAGATGGATCTATATCATGAGAATCTGCATTACAGTATATTCTAGCTGTTGGAAATTGCTTAGATGGTATACCAATTAATATACAACTATAGTTTTTCTTTAATTTTTCATTTATATCTTTATTGATAATAAAATGTTTACCGATATGATTTTCTAAGAGTTCATCTTTGTTCATGAATTATATGGAGTTAAAGTAATTGGAATGGAAAGGGTTGGATATTGAAGAGATTCTTTTTTAGTATGACCATTATCTTTTAATAATTTAAATATTTTTTCATAATCATCGACTGCTTTATCTAATTCTCTTTGTATATCATCTTCTGTTACTTTGCTTAAGGAATATTCATTAAATTCTTTTATAGATTTTTTCTTAACTTCAAAAATACCATTCCATTTTTTCCATAGATGTTTTTCAAGTTTATAAAATATATCTTCATGATTTGGATTATATTTATTTTTTTCTTTTCTTATTTCAAGAACTTTCCAATAACCTTTATATCTATAAGATTTAACTATATCACCAACTTTAATATTAATTTTAGTAGTAGCCATTATATGGATTCCCTAATTTTCATTAGAATCTTACCCAAATTATTTTGACCGACTATACTTTCACATTTTTTACATCTACAATCACCATAACAATTATCATGCCACCAATTTGTTTCTACTAATTCAAATCCTTTAGTTTCTAATAACTTCTCTTTCATTTTAGGAATACTAAATTTAATTCTTAATACATCTTCCATAATCTGAAACTTGACTTCTTCCCAATCTGAACGAAGTTTAATAGCTCTACCATATTTTTTAGCAGCGGCTGGAGTCAGCAGAGAAGCAATATATTGTTTTTCCTCCTTATCTAATGTTTTTCCGCTCATAAAAGCGTGTTCGCTAGTAGAAAATTCAATTTCTTCGTATACTAATTTACAGGGATAAAAATTAGAAAGAAATCCATATTTATCTCTAAAAGCTGGTACATTAGTTGTTAATGGTTCCATTTAAACCTTTTCTATATTAATAAATTCTAAAATTTCACAATTAATTTGAAAAGAACTACCCGAAATACCTGAAATACCTTGAAAAAGACCATTTATTATTTCAGAATCACAAATTTTAATTTTTATTATACAACCATTATATTGTTTATAATAATCATAAGCAGTATCTAAATCCTCAAAAAGATTTGTACAATTGATATAAGTTAGTTTAAAAGGATTTAATATTTCAATCTTTTTAGGCAAAACAATAAAACATTCAATCATTAAATTGACTCCATTTTAATAAATTAAAGCTAAGTTTAGGATTTCCCAGGCTCCATCAAAATTACCTTTATCATTTAATTCAACTATACACATTCCATATACTTTAGCTTGTTCATAATTTACAGATTTATTATATTTAAGAATAGCATTTGCTATTTCATTTGAGAGAGGAAATCTTATTCCGTATCCAGCATGTAAAGTACAAGCTCCACCAACACAATAACAACCTGGATCATTTAAATTATTTTCAGATTTTACTGGATGTGGATATTTTGATCGTATTTCAGTAGTAAGAGTTCCAAGCATCATATATTTATCTTTCCTATTATAATATTTATGAGTGGTATTGATAAACCTATTATAATTGCTAATATAGCTAATAATAGTAAAAAGTTTATAATTTTATCTATTCTAGACATTTACTTTTCCTATTAATTGTTTAATTTCTTTAAGAATTTTAATATTTTCAGATTCATCAACAATTACATCTTTAAGATTACCATAATGTTCTTCAAGACATTCTAAAAGTAAGGTTCGAATAGCCTTCTCATCTGGCTTATGAGGAACTTCATTAGTATCTAAATACAACTTATCTAATATCTTTTCCTGCTGACCAAACCATTCTATTACCTTTTGTTCAGTCCATTCTCCTCGTCTAATACTTTTTAGAATATCTGTATCTCTTTGCATATTTAAATCGCCAGTTTCTAGAATCTGATTACATTCTAAAACTAAACGAACTAAATGGAGTCCAAATTTAACATCATAGCCAAACTTTTCGCGTAAAGCCATTCTTTTAGAACCAGCAGTAGTTTCCTTAGTAGTCATTTTATGTAACTGACTATAAGCATAGCCTTTAAAAGTATGATAACACTTTTTGCTTAAGAAGATTTTACGTTTTTCACGAATTCTTTCAGATATATTAGTAGAATGGATGACACAAGTGCGAGGAGTAAACAAGGAATCCAACATATTAGGATTATTATCAGTCACAAGTCTAAAATATTTCGCAATACTATATACTGTAATATCATGTTCAACTCCTTCAACATCTAGATGTCCAGCTTGAAATTGTTCAAATCTTTCTACTTGACGATCAAAGTCAGGAATTTCATTTGTACGGAAAGTAATATTTTTAGGAGGAATAGCATAACCATATATATCTATGTCAGAGTTTTCATCATGGCAACCATATGCATGTGAGCCCATACGAGTAAGATAAAATACATTATCAGCAAGCCATTTTGGAGGATGGATTTTACCAGACTCTTCTAGTTTAGCTATCAAGTGCATAAAATTTCCTTAGAAAGGAGAAATAGAATCTAGTATAAATATTTCTACTAATAAAAATAACATACTTATAAAACAAGTTATATAACCTTTAAAATATTCATTCTTTTTCCTTATACCATACTAGAAACCATATTGCTTTTACATCACTAATTGATATTAATTCAATAGAATCTATAAAAGAAGCAATTTTTTTAAGAAATCTATCATAATGATCCTGATTATATTCATCATTATGATAATCAAATATTTTATATTTAGTCATTATTTATTCTCATTAAATTTTTCTTTAATAAAACAATGAATCATCTCATTTTTGTCTTGCCAAATAGCAAAAGTATGTCCATTTTTTATTAATTCTTTAACTTCTTTAGAATCTTTTATATCTTTAATAAATTCTTTGATTAGTGTTTTATCATCCATATTTATTATTTCTCATACTTCTGTTTTAGTCTTTGTAATTCCTTCAATTCTTTTTCTCTTTGAAAATCTAAAGTCTTTTCTTTCTCATTGATTTCTTTTTCTAATTCTATTAGAGTCTTAGGAACATAAGCTTCTAATTTTGCTCTACCATAATCATTTCCATACTGATATTCTGTATAACATTCAAAAATTACTTGTTCTGGATCTAAATTATATAATTTACAGAATTCATTTATATTATTTATAACTTCTTGACAATTTGCATAATTATCAAGTCGAGTTTCTACTCTTTTCTGTAAATAAATATCTAACTTTTTAACTTTTTCTTCAATAGTCATAATTAATTCCTAACATATTCTAGAATTTTTCCATTATTATCATTAATATCTAATAATAAAGATCTTATCTCTAAAGGAGGAAATTTATTATCCTTATAAAGAATTTGATTTAATTCATTATATATACCAAATGAAATACCACTGTGTGATTTGCCAAGAATCAAGTGTAATAATTTTGCTTCTGCTTTGTCTAATTCTAAAGTGATCCCATCAAAAATTTGTTCTTTAACAATAATAGTTTTAGGAATTTCTATTTCTTTAATTCTGGTAATTGCTTTAGCCATTATTTCTCCTTGTATGTAGTTAATAAATTTATATCATATAATCTTCTTTAGGATTTTTATTTAACCATTCTTTATAACATTTTGATAAATAATCTAATAATTCTTCTGGAATTTTGGGTTTTTCTGGATAAGGAGCTATAACATTCATCCATCCAGTATTATTACACTTAGAACAAATATCATCATAATCCATTGCAAATGGACCATGATAACACGATTTACGTTCATAAATATTATCACGTTTACGAATATACCTTACAGCACATTCTAAATGCCAATATTCAGTATCTAAAATTTTCATTTTAATGGTTGGTTACTATATTCTGTAATATATGGATTGGTAGATAATCGAATTATAAAATATTCAGGAAAGGTTTTTGTTTTATCATAACTAGGACAAATCTTTTCTAATTCATTATAAATACTTACTGTGAAACCTCCAGTTACTCTACCTAAAATAGCAAATAATACATTTGCTTCTTGTGAAGTTAATTCTAAATTTACTCCAACTTTTTCTTTAACTTTAGCCATTTTTACAACTTCTACTTCTTTGATAGTAGCTTTAGCCATTTTCTTTCCTTTATAAATGTGACCAAATACAAATTATATAGCTTATAGTGAGGATTAACAATAACCATAATCCAATCTCGTCATATATATTACCAGGTCCATATGGAAATGGATAAATTTTATTCATATTAATCTTTATATAGAAAATAAAATCCTAATTCAAATTCAATTATTGAAAGATATTTTAGATAAATATGTTAAATAATCTAATATATCTATAAATTGATCTAAATCCTTCTCCTCACCTTTAATAACATATTCATTTTTAACAGGACTTATTGAACCAAACCAACCACGTTTAGCTGTACGTAAACAAGTTTTAAACTCCATCTGAATATGGCATCCTATTGCTATCTTTTTAATTAAACTTTCAAATTTAGAATTACCAAATTTAAGTGTTATTATTTGTTCATATTGCATATTATACCTTTAATTATTCTCTATCCTTCAATGGTTCATTATTTAATTCTTCATCAGTTTTTGGTCTAGGTTTAAATTTAAACCAATATCTACTATATCCACAGTTATATGAATAGTTCCTATCACTGATAATCCTAACAATCAATTCAGCATGTTCAGTTGGTTCTTCCCAAGTTGTTATTAAATAGCCAATATCTATATCATAAACAGATCCTGGTTTTGCGGGTACATATAATCCAAATCCAAATACCAACTCTTTTCCTCGATCTTTAAATACTATCTCTACTAATTTATCTTCCTCATCTGACCATAAACCTTCAATAATAAGGTGAGCACGTATATTTAAATCTTTTGATTTATTCCAAGCTTGTACCCAACTTCCATTTGGTTTTTGGGAAGGATCTAAATATCTTATTTCAGGCGGAGCACTTAATCGTCCTATAAAAAATCCTAAATATAAGATCATTAAAGTCCATAAGAATATTCGATGTTTCATGGATTTCTCAACAAATAGGTTTTAGACTTTCACATCTTGGACAATTGCATACTAACATAGCTCCACTACTTCTTAACCAAGGTGGAAGTTTTAACTGGTCTTCAAAGAATTTATCATATCCACAACCAGTTTTTTCCCAATTAAAGAAAGAAGGTTGTTTAAAATCATCCGAATAAATAGAAGGGTAGTTATTATACATATTTATATTTCCTTATTTTAATGGTTTTTGAAGATATTCTTGACATTTGTAATTCATTGTATCTAATATAGGACTACCAGGAAAAATATCATTATTATGAGATGTACATACTATTTTTAACTCTTGCCATAATTTCCAACCAAGATCACCATTAGTTCTACCTAAAATAGCAAATATTAAATTGGCTTCTTCTGGAGTTAAGTTTAAAGTAATACCAGTTTTTACTTTAACTTTTTCTTTTATAACTTTTTCAACTTCTTTTTCTATTTCAATAACTTGTAATTTAACCATTTAATCTCCTTTATTTTAATCTTTTATTAATAATATCATAATAATTTTTAGAAAGTTCTATCCCAATATAATTATTTACGATATTTAGCTTTCTTTGCATCTAATAAATCTTGTCTATGTATTTCAATATGTTCAGATCTAGTTAATAACTGTAAATTATCTATATGATCATCCATAGCATCATGATTTATATGATGTAAAATCATACCCTTTGGAATTTTACCAAACTTATTTTCATAATTAAAAACAGCTCTAGGAATCCAATAATCATCTTCTATTTTAATAAAAACTCTAGAAGTTCCATATTTATCTTTTCTTATTCTAGTATCACCAATAAACGTAGTATTTACTGGTTTTGAACGCTTTTTAAATTCAATTTTTTTTACTTAAATGTAAACCTTTAATATTCTTATTCCAAGGAATATTTCCTTTTCTAAAAGAAGTTTTATTTTTCTTATTATTAATTGCCTAACCTCTTATTTCCTATATCTACATATTTTTTTGAAAGTTCTATACCAATATAATTTCTTCCTAAATTTTTAGCAGAAACAAGTGTAGTACAACTTCCAGCCATTGGATCTAATACCAAATCACCTTTATTGCTACACGTTTTTATAATATTATCTAGAACTTGTAGTGGCATTTGGCAAGAATGGGCTACACGCTCTTTAAATGTACCACATAAACGAGGAATATTCCATACATCATCGGGGATTTTCCCTAAAGGGTTAGCCCGCTTATCTTTATATTTTAATTGGCGTAAACTTGGAACTCTTATATCTTTATCATTAAAAGTATAATGATATCTATTCCGAACATAATAAAGTAAATGAGTATGACTTTTTGACCAATTATCTTTTTGATTCTGTCCAAATGTATAATGCCAAATTACCCAAGATCGTCTATAGAAAAATTGTGAACATAATTCATCTAATAAAGATACATATTTATCACCACTAGCTAACCAAAAAGTTCCATTGCTTTTAAGTATTCTATGAATTTGCATTACCCAATCAACTGACCAGTTACTATAATCAGCTCTTTTTAAATTATCTTTATAGCCATCATATTTATAATTAATTCCGAATGGTGGATCTACGAATACAAGATCAACTGATTGAGTTTTAATTTTCGGCAATTCTACTAAACAATCTCCATTAATTACTTGATTCAATTTATTCTCCAGAAAATACTACTGACTCTCCTGGTAGGAGTTTTCTATAATAATAATCAGCATTTTCTGATGCCCACGAAAATCCATGTTCTGAATTATAAAGTAATAAACCACCACCAGGACCTTTTAAAACAAATTTTCCTACAGAAGTAGGATTACTAGGATTTCTAGTAATTATACCATAACAACCTAATGGCAAATCTTTAACATGTCTATCTGAAGTACTTGTCAATAACTTAACTTCAATTGGCATTTTATTCTCCTATTTTAATATATTTACTATCAATCCACACACCACCTTGTATTCTTTTCAAACATTCTACGTAAATTTTAGTAGTAACAAAAGCATCAACATCCGCTCTATGATATTGTCCATGAGGAATTATTCCTAAATATTCAGCCATTTTACTAACACTTAAACTATCTGTTCTCTTTCCTGCTAAATAACAATAAGCTAATCCAATCGTCTTTATATCTATACAAGTTCCACTAAAAGGAAATTCTCTTTCATAACTCCAATAATCATGTCTTAAAACATTAATATCAAAATAGTTTCCCCATGCAGCCAATCTACAATGCTTTATATTTCCACTACATTTTAGAGCCCATTCTTCAAATTTCTGAGCGACATCTATAAATCCAGGAGCTTCTTTAAGTTTTTCTCTAGTATGACCTGTTAATTCTACTACAAAATCAGTAACTGGATGAGATGGAAAAACCAAACTTTGAAAATGATCTATTATATGGAGTTCTTTATCTAGAAAAGTAGCTCCTATTTCAATAATACATTTATCATCTTCATTAGTAGTTTCAAGATCAAATACTATAGTATGAAAGTTAAATTTCATTTTATACCTTAAAACAATCTAAGTTATTAATATCAGAAATAAATTGATTACTATCCCAGCATTCAGATGCGTTTTCATCATGACAACTTTGAATATAAAGAAAATCTTGCGTACTTAGACCATCTACTTTAATATTAAATTTATCTAATACTTTATTTGTTCCAATTCCATATTCAATAGTAGGATCATATAATTCATCTGGAATTAATACTCCAATTGCACATCTTTGCTTACATGAAGCAGTTTTATCTTTTCTATAAAGACAATAAGATGTAGGATCATTTATATATGAAGGAAATGTTCCATCTACTGCACTCTGCTCTAACAATCTTTTATATTCCCACTTATCCATATTAAACTCTCTTTCTAATTAATTTAGATTCTGAATCACAATAAGTTAAAATTGGATTGGAATTTCTAGGTAACCATTTCCAATCTATAAAGTTATCAATATAAAAAGCATCTACACAAGACCATAATAAGTTATTTCTAGTATATGATTTATTACCTTGTTTAACTGTTAACTCTGAATCAGAAATACATAATATGTCTTTGTCTATTGGATGAAATTGATTTTCAATATACCAAAAAGAATAGATGAATGGCATTAATTCGGCTAAGTTATTAGTACCATTGACTAAAGCACCGCTCAATTTAATTATATTATTATTTTCAGCAGAGAAGATTACAGATGCAAATCCACAAGGTGATTTTACTGTAGTTCCACTTCCATCTGATATTATAACATAATGATAATTCTCAGCTTTAAGCTCTTTTATTAACTCTTTAATTTGTTGTATCATAATTCATTTTCTTAGAAAATTCTAATTCATCAAACTTTTTATTATTAAAAGTATTATGATTACGTAATAACTTGGCTTTAAATCCACTCTCACTTAAGAATTTAATTTTCTCATTTTCAAATTCATGACAATAAACTACTACCTTATCAACATAATATTTTCTTGCCCAGGAAATAGCTTGATCTAACAACATCTTTTCATAACCATTACCCCATTCATCAACACATAATCTATCTACTACTGATATTTTTTCATTTCTAGCATCAAATAACATAAATCCTTCTACATCAACACCTCTTACAACAATTACTCTTGATCTACGTTGACCAATAAAACTTATTAAATCTTTTTTGGATTTATATCTAGGATCTATAACTATTTCATCATCCTCTTTATATGAATGATTTTTTAGTTCAATTTTTAGAACTTGTTCAAAATCATCTGGACGAATATATCCTAATTTAACTAATTTTAACATTTATATCCTCTCTAAATTCTTTAAAACAACATAATTCTAAAAGAGAATCCACAAATTTTTGATGATCCCATCCAATTTTTGCAAGTATATCATGACAAATTTGGATATCTGATAAATCATTAATTGATATATTTTCAATATTAATATATTTTTTTAAATATGGAAATTGATTTAATAAATCCTGAATAGCTAAGTTTTCCATTCCAGTACAATAAAAACAATCTGGAATTAAAATTCCAATAGCACATCTTTCTTTACAAGTTGGATTTTCACTTTGACGATAGAAACACCCACCTAGTTCTTTATTAAAAGAGGGAAATATACCATCTAATGATGATTGAATTAATTTATCAAAATATTCTCTTTTAGATAACATATATTATTTTACCTTATTTAAGGATTTAACATATAAATCCCAAAATTCACGATATTTGGGAGGAATTTCTTTTGTAATTTCAGTAACTACTTTCTCTCGTTCTTTAGGAGGAAGGGAACCCCATTGTTCTGCAAATTTTCTAAACTCTTTATCTGAATTAATACCTTTAGCTTTACCACCCATTATTTTACTATCATCGAGAGGGTTATCTGAATCACTTGATGGTTTAGGCGGTCCCTTTTTAGGATTTGGATCATTAGGATCACCAGGAGATCCAGGTGGAGGAGGATTTTCTAATTCCTCAATATATTTATTTAACTTATCAACAATCTTCTTTTGAATTTCTTGTGTATCTTTATTAGGGTCTAGATTTTTAAGTCTATTTCTACTTTTAGTCATTTCTCTATTAATATCATCTAATCCATTAGTCCAAAATACAACCTCTTGACCAATCAAAAATGTCATTGCTTGCTGTCGTCTATTTAATGGTTCAAAACTATCTTGTAAAGCTAATAAGTCTTTTAAAACATTTTCTTTTTTATTTAAAGAATAGTCAACAAGAAGTTTTTGGTAATAGTAATTGTTATATTCAGCAGGAAAGACTATAATATGTGATAATATCTCTTCTGCTAATACAAAGTTATTCTCATTAATTGCTTGTTGAGATACACTTAACAATAAGATCATTATTAAATTTAACATAAAATCCTTTATTCTTGATTATCATCAAGTTCTGCTTTTTGATCTAAAAGCTCTAATATCTCTTTAAATTGAAATAAGTACCAACCTTTAGTATAATCAAATTTTGCAATATATTCACGAGCTTCTAATTCACAATGAAATTCTTTTATCTGCCAAGCTTTATCTAAATGAGGATTAGTTTCAAATGGACTAATAAATAAATAATAAAAATCAGGATGCATATACATTTATAAAATCCCCTATACAGAGTCGAACTGTAAAAACTAATTAATTATTCATTGCTCCAGCTAGGGAATCGAACCCTTAAATAATCAACTAATTAACCGAATATCCCAGACACACAATTAATAGTAAAGTTAGCTACCCTTATCCACTAATTACTCGGTTAAGGGCTTTTTGTGATTCCCAATAAGCCTCTAATGCTAATTGAGAACATTTATCCTGCCATTGAGCAGGAGTCATTTTAAGATTTTCATCTATATTATCTGTAACTTCTTTTAGCAGAGAAGGATATTCTTTTAATAATTTCTCAGCTAGCAATACCTGCTCTTCTTTTCTAATATAATCTAATTCAATTGCTCTATCTATACGTCCTGGTCTAGAAGATATAAAATCTCCATCATCTCGCTTGGCTCCTAAAGCTTCATCAATAAATTCTATATGATTAGTAGTGATACAAGTAAAGATACCTTCAGATTTATCAACTCCATCAATACAATTTAATAAACAATCAAAAGATAACTTTCCATAATTACAAGGAGAAGTATCTGGTTGTACTTGAGTTTTAAGAACATCAGTTAATTTATTCTTAGCAAAAACATTTTCTCTTCCATGAAATACATTATCAAAATCTTCAAACAAAGCCACGCATGGAGCATTTACTTGCATATCTCGCCATGATCTTTGAAGTTCATCATTAGTAATTTCTCCCAATGAGAAAACGAATAATGGCATATCTAATTGTTGTGCAATTGCTCTAACTAAAGCTGTTTTTCCTGTACCAGGTCTTCCATATAATAAAAAGCCCCGCTTCCAGGGAATACCCTTCTCGATATACCAATCACGACTATTACGCCATCTAACAATTTCATCTATTAAAGAATAAATTTTTGGAGGGAAAACTAGATTGGTAACTTTTCCAACATTACTATTTCCTTTTCCTAAATCCTGGACTTTATATCCTAAAAGTTGATATGAGCCTTGTTTATACCATTCTAAATCGGTTCCAGCACTATGTTTAGAACTTAAACTATCAGTTGTTGGAATTTTCTTAATAAAGAAACGCTTATTTGTTTCTATATCATTAGACCATGATAATTCATTCTTATCTTTAGTAGCTTCTTCTAATAATTTATTCATATTGAAAGTATATCGTAAATAATATACAGTTACAACACGATCTGGAGGAATCTTTTCACCCCACATTGTGTGATTAGCTCCATCTTTACTTTCTTTAACAGATACTGAATAAACTAATGGTAACCAATATCTCCAAAATACTACAGTCTTATCGCCAATATCTTCGTAAGATACCATTCCATTCTTACCAGATTTAAATGTTTCATATTTACTACTATATGATTTAACATTAGATATAGATCTACTATAATTCTTACTTAAGTGAGATAATAAGACTCTCTGAGTATTCTTGTCTTGCACAATATTAGAACTAATAACCATATTAAAACATCTAGTGAATATGGCTTTAACTGATGACCAACATTTAACAATTACACCTAAAATTGTACCAAATACTGTAGAGAATGCAACAACAGCACCTAAGTTGCTATTAAATAAATCCATAATTGGTTGCATAATGACCTCGTTATTTTAATTCTAAAAAGCCAATATCAGATGAATAATAAAATTTAGTACAACCAAATTCAATCATTAATTCAAAACAAGATTGACATGGTTTACTTAATTTTAATTCACCTTTTTTATTAAATCTTAAATTTATTATTTCGAATGTACTATCATTTAAAATTCCTCTAGCTTTTTTATATGCAAATACTTCACTATGAAATTTTGGAACAAATCCCCAATCATTATTGAGTTTATGATAACCCCAATGTTTTGGAGGTTCTAACTTAATATTTGTAGCCCACTCTATAATCTTATTATCTTGTACGATAAAACTATAATGAGGAAAATTATTCAATTCTGGATGAAGAGATAGCTTTTCTCTAGCAATACGACAAACAGATTTTAAAATGGACTTTTTCATTTAGAATACCCATTTAACTAATCCATAAATAATAAAAGCTAATAATAATCCAGCTCCTACACCTATTAAAGCTAATGTTAAAATAAATTCATTAACTTGCTTACCAATATCTATCATTTTACTTCCTTATTATACTTCCCACCAAATACTTGATTCCAAATTGCTTTACGTTCTTCTTTACTATAAGATAGTTGATCTAAAGCTCGACTTAAAGCAATACAGACACCTTTATGCTTTTCAAAATTATCTTCTGTATGAAGAACAGATTTACCTTTTGCCAACTCTCTTCCATTTTCAGAAATACAAGCAACCGTTCCATTCAAACGGATACTTCCTAAGAATTTAACAGCTTGTACACGATATGGCGAACTTTTAATATCATCTACATCCATATTAGGATGGATATGAGTAATATCAACTCTAATTTCACTACCAGTGGGAAGTTGAACTTTCATACATTCTCCTTTTTAGGGTTATTAAAAGATTCTTTATAGAAAAAACGAGTCATATCATTATCATCGGGAAATAAATGAAATCCATATTTACATAAAGCTTTACATAAATTAATATTTTCATAATCTTGTAGAACCCACATTCTTATCCATTTACATTTAAGATAAGGAGGTCTACTTCTTATTGAATCTATAAGGTTTTTGATAGTATCATCAAAATTACTATTTTTGGATACTTTTATTGTATTAATTTCTATATATTTAGATCTAACTCGAAAAGCTATATAACCACAGATATTTTTGTTATCATTAATAGCAAATAATACTGAGTATTTATCATTTTTTAATTTATATTCTAGCTTTTTTGGATTTCCTGTTTCTGATTCTATTGTTAGTAAATCTTTAGTAATGTCCTCTTTAGATTTCCCTGATAACTGATCGACATTTTTAGCACCAATCCAAATTGTTTTCATCTTTAAACCTTCGACTTAAATTTCACACAAGCAATTATAATCGTATATAGCAAACCGAATACTATAAAATTAATTATTGCTGCACTTGTTAGACATGACACATCTCCTCTTCCTATTATTCAGCATAAAAACATATAGGTGAATTATTTCTTGAAGTTAAAAATACTTCTTTAGCTTTTAATAAAGATTTTTTAGTATTTTTATCAACAAAATGATTATATAAATATGGATTATATATAAATTCTTTATTTGTATGTAATAGACAATTACTTGATAAATTTCCACATACAAAGCCATGAACATTCTTAACATTAGTTTTTAAAACTTTTTCCCTACCATTTTTATTAATCTTAAATTCTACATCTTTTAAAACAATGGAAAGAGTTCTAAAATGAACTTTACCTTTATATAAAACAGAAAATAATTTTTTATGAGAATTCCAATAAACTTTTACTCTTAAAGGTTTAAAAGACAATAGACATGATATGATCTTTTCTTTCATAAACTAGTCCATTCTGACATTAAATTTCTATAAGCATAGATATCCCATTCATTAATTATTTTCTGCTGATTACATATTAATCCCATATAGACTGAATCAGCCTTCTTCATATATTTTCTAGCATAATCTTTTTCACCATTAATAAAAAGATCCTTCACATTGCACATTCTATCGAATGCCTTTACTACAATACTACGATAATTCATAGAAGGTAAAGCAAATCTTGCCATATATTCTTCTTTGGAGCCCGACAAGAATGATAAATCCATAACTGTATGGACAATTTCTGGAACTCCTAAAGCCTTAATTGCATCTAATACTTCTGGTTTATCCTTATTATCTTCGACCGCATCATGCAATATACAACAAGATAAAGTAATTTCATCTCCAAATCCTAACCGATGTGCCATTTTCATTACATCAAATGGATGAATAATATATGGAACTCTAAATCCACCAATAATACCTTTACGATACTGACCAGCATGAGCTAAAACAGCAATTGATATGGATTTTTGGACAAGATTCATAATTTTTCCTCAAAATATGGTGGATTCCAAGCCTATCCACAAGCTCTAATAAAAGCGTCATTATTTATATCTGAATCAATATCAAAATAATGAAAATCTTTTGGATAATATATATTAATAGCTATAGCAATATATTGATTGCCAGCTATTTCATAATCACTAACTGTTCTAAAGTTCATAATTAATCATCTGTTCTATAAATATAATGCTGACTTGGATCTACACCTACTACTCTAGGTCGTTGAACTTTAAATGGACCATACCAAAAGCCTAAATCAGATGTAATCAATTTTCTCTCACCATAAGATTCTCTAAATTCTATTTCTTCATCACTATATGAAATTTTATTTATATTAACTAATTTAGATAAATCCCAATTTTCTAATTCTTTAGTGAAAAACCACCAACCAGAAGCATTTAGCATTATAGTCCATTTCATATTACTTCTTCAAGCTCGGCGTTATATGTAACTCCACCATAACGAAGAATATTAAATTGAATCAAAACACCAACTGCATTATTATATGATAATCTAGAAGCCAATTCTCTTGAAACTAATTCTTGATGAATATCTGCATTATAATACCCAATTACATTGGGAGTATTTACATCATAAATTTTAATTAAATATTGTTTCATATAATCTCCTTTTTAATATCCTGATTTATAAGAACCATATTTCTCAACAAACTCACTCTTCTTCATAGTTCTAGCAGAAAATTTCCCACCACACTTTGGACACCAAGTAAGATGATGCCAATTAACTATTTCACAATTATCACAAAAATAGGCATGTTTCATACTATCTAAATTTTCTTTAAAATATCTATCTCTATAAAACTCTTTTTGATTCATAGGGAGTTCATCATTAATATCTTTAACATAATTACCTTTTCTACCTAAAAAGATACCATCTCCCCATTCTTTTACATAATTATCTTTCCACTTTTTATATTCCTCATCATTCATTCCTTTTTTCTCTTGAGATAATTCATATCTATTATCCCATTTTACTCTACACTTTTCACAACATCTATTATTATCTAATGGATCTCCATGTGTTCCACAATATTGTTGATTTTCTGAATCATTCATTTATAATTAATATCCTACTCTGTATTGAGGAAAACTTTCACACATATCTTTATATGACATTTTTCTATAAACAAATTTTGTACCACATCTTGGACAATGTTGTAATTGATGATACAAAACTATTTCGCAATTATCACAAAAATAGCCGAATCTTACTAAATTTGGACATTTACTATAATCTTCTTCGCCCAATAATTTCTTTTGTGGATCATTCACTCTACTATCAAAGTGATTTCCATGTCTACCATCTTTATCCATGTCATTATTTAATGGATCATTACAGTATAGACCATGCTTTTTAGCAATTTCCACACATTTTTCACAATATCTATTAGAATCTAATGGACAACCATGAGTCGAACAATATGAAATACCTTCAACTATTGGTTTTGGATTTAATTTGGGTTTTACAATTTCTGGTTTAATATCAATTAAAGGCTCATCGGGTACTTCAGCAGGAATGACCACATTTGTGGTGTCTTTAGATTTAAACCAGGATTTTACCCAATTAAATATCTTATTCACTTCTAAGCTCCTGTTTCTTCTTATTTAACTGTGATATTGCACCTTCAAATATATTCATACTTCCACCAACAGTAATTGGTGATGCAACTTCATATTCATTAGCTAATTTATTTATTCTATCCAAGATAACATTTTGAGCACCTACTAAATGCTGTACTAATGGTGATGTTGGATTAATATGAGTTAAACTAGTAATTACTTCATCTAAACTACATGTAATATCATATATCTCATTTAGATTTTGTTGAATATTTGGGCTCATTTTCTTATTTCCCAACCCCCATATAATTTGATTATTTGATTGTCAATTTTAATATCTAATTCAAGTTCTCCAGATCTTCGTTCTTTACAAATCTCTAATTCAATTATTTTCTTAATCTCTTCTTCAATCTCTTCTGCTAATTGTTCATTAATTGAAAATTGATTTGTATCAAAGTCATAATCTATAATATGGCAACATATTTCTAATTGACCACCAATAATAGTATTTGATTTATCTAATATAGGAGGTTTTCCTAGTTCTTCACAAGCCATAAAATATAAATCAACTAGAGCTTTATCATCTATAGATGAAAGAGAAAAAGAGCCGTTAGTACGACTCTTAATTCCCCAATCTTCTATTATTTTAGTAAACAATTGTAGACAACTCATATCAACCCCTTTACCAAGAGGATGCAAAACCCGTTGGACCAGAACGATCATCGTCATCATGGATATTTCTACTTACAACTTTTCTACTTACAACTGGACTATTAGCAAATCCAGTTTCTAGCTCGTCGTCATCATAATAATCATCAAAATCATCATCTTCATCATCTACGAATCCAGTATCATCATCTTCATCATCTAAATCTTCATAAGGATCGTCGCGATGATTTAATAACCACTCAACCTTATCAAGAAGAAGCGATCCAAGCAATTGTTCAAGATCATGATACTTATCCCACCATTCATCGCTATGATCAACTACATTAAAATTATAAGCCATGTTAAAATTCTCCAAAAGGGTTAAAAAAAAGATTAGGGAGTTTCAAAAAGATCCCAATCAGACAAATTGATATTATGATCAGTAAATGCATCAAGAGATTCTCTTAATGCCTGAGTAAATTTTGCTACAACAGCACCGGCAGCAACCATTGCTCCTGGTGTAAACATTTTAGCATGACAACTACCAACAAAGACTTCGCTTTCATTAAAAAGAGTTGTAGAATATTTACTATCTACTTTAGGATTAGTTTCTGTAATTATTCGAATAACTTCTCCAGCAACTCGTGTATCACCAATCCATTTAGCTCCAGCTTTAATTGCTGAATCATAAATATGTTTACGAGTATCAATAGAATCAACACATAAAAATACAAACTTTCCCATCAAATTCTTATAATCAGATCGTGCAAATCGTCTATTCTCAGTCTTTAAATCAAGCGATGAATTTAATAAAACACAATCTTCTCCAGTTACCTCAGCTTTATTCTTCTTTAATTGATTTTCATTATAACCTTGTGGGGCTAAATTCTCAATCTCAACAGTATCATGATCCCAAATCTGTAAAGACTTAACTCCTAATGAAGCTAATTGTTTAGCCACATTTCGTCCAACAGCTCCAGAACCCACAACTACACACTCGGAATTTTTCAACTTTTCATAAGGAGCCAAGGTTTCTTGCCGACTATTACGAAGCTTAAGTTCTTCTTCAGTCATGATAATCTCCTTAAATAGAATGTAATGGGACTAAATCTTCGGACATAATTTCATACATTTCATATCTTTCAGGATAAATCTCATTCAAATCTTGTTCATCACCCTTGAAGGCTAAAAAATCATCCCAATGACTTTTCAAATCATATTCATTCAGATTAGTAACTTCTTCAATATCATAAGCCTTTTTAACATATTCTTCGAATTCAAGTCTTAAAATATGCTTTTCTGTATCACTTTCAGACAAAGTTTCTGGAACTAGTAAGATCCCACCCTTATTTTTTTTAAATTTCTTCTTATACTTTTGAGCAGCCCCACTATTCCTCCAATTATAATCATACTCATCATCCCACATACCATGCCCAAAATGATCATAACTCTGGTAATCTTTTTTGCCTTTTATAGTTGTTGTAACCGGAATTTGCTTCTCTGTCACTTTAGCAGCATATTCATCTTTCCATACTTTCATCTTCTCTGCTAAATTCAATATCTGATCAGGAAATTCACTCCAAAGAACTTTAATTGGTATTTCAAATGAATTCCCACCACCAACTTTATATTTAACTCTAGCAGATGAATCATTAGTTCTAGAAAGAATGCCCATCACAGCTATATTACACTCTCCAAACTTTTCCTTAAATGTTTCTTCATCAGTACCAGAAGGTGTAGCTGACATACTAGGATGAGTGTGTAACCAAACTCTACCTACTTGTCCATTATCATCCGCCCACTCATAAAAATCTATCATTGAATCGTCATCAATAGATGTAAATGCGACTGTGCATTCTTGCTTAGGAACCCACAAAGACCTAACTAACAAACTATCATCCTTATCTGTAATTCCAAATGCGCTCGCTTCTGTTGGTCCATTATGACACAGAAACTGCCAATGCAGATAGGCTTCAGGAGTAAAGCGAAGCATAGTCATGTTAAACCTTTCAAGAGGGAGGGTGAAATTAAACAGAGAAGGATAAAATCAAATAGTATTATGATTAATAATTATACGAGGAGAATAATCATAAGGACTAGTATTATAATCCATACAACAATCTGTACATCCATTTATACAATATTTACAACATTCTGATTTACACTTATAACAATGATTTTTACAACTAATATGATATTTTCTACTACATTTACATGATAAAGTACATTTAGAACAACCTATTCTTATATCACAACAACCTACATCATAAGCACCTGTATCTATTAATGTATCACAATTATAACATTTTTTTCCATTCCAGTCTTCTATTCTAACATAGGCACTTTGTTCGTTGTAATTATGTAGAAGTCGATTTATAGTATGGTGAATGTTATCGAAATCTCCACATACAAAACTAGACATAAGTTGTTCAGTGTTATCTCCCAAACAAATATGATTAGCTTCTATATGAGGATGAGTAATATCTGAATTATCTAATGGATGGTTAGGTTTTGAAGCTTTGGCACCAGCTAATAATAAATATTTTTCAAATGAATATGCCACCCAGACCTTAAATTCTCCTAAAATTATATCTGAAAAAGCTATATTATTAGTATTAAAGACTAAACCCACAAAACCTTCATAATCAATAAAAGATAATTTGTAATTTTCAGCTAAAAAATTTAATTCAGTTCGTAAATGAGATTCAGATGGCTTACTCGATATTAATCTATAATGAGATTTCCAATTATGAAGATAACTACTTATAATACTATTTATGTTTTCAGTAATTAAGGGTTTTGAAATTAAATTCATTTCTTACCCTCACATTTTAAACACTTTCTATATATACGTGATTGTTGATAACCACTAAAATCTGATATTAATTTATAAGACATGCAATTATAACAATGTGAAGTTTGACAAGTATGATATTCTATTTTATCTATAAAAACAGAACATTTTCCACAATAATTACTTTTACATACATCACATTTCTTTTTACATTCTCTATGAACAAGCATTTTACAGCAATCACAAGATTTTGCACATTCATTACAAGCATCCATTTTACAACCACAATCTATTATTCTTACAAGTTTTATACTTGCACAATTATTACATTTATATCCATTCCAGTTTTTTATAGAAAGATAAGGATTAGTCGAATCACTCTGAAGAACAGTATTTATAATTTCAGCCGATTCAGAGAAAAAACCTTGTTTAGTAATTACATTAAATAAGACTTCTCCATCACCTAAACACAATCTATTATAAGAAATATTTGGATGAACATACCCATTAACTTTTGCTGGATTAGGCTTTAATGCTGTTATAGTTAAATTAGATCGTAAATATCCTTTTCCTACAAGTAAATCGATACTAGATTCAAATTTTCCTAATTTAATATTTTCTAATTCGATTGAAGGACTTACAAATTTTGCCCAAATCTTTTTACGACCAAGAACTACATCTTCTATTTTTAAACTAGCTTTTTCATAATTTGCTAAAAAGAATTTTAAATCTGCTCGAATCTCTTTCATTTTTGGTTTTTCAATTCTAGCTTCATTTTTTGGAAATCTTCTAACAACAATTGAAGCAATCTCATCAACAATATTAGATGGCATATGGATTTCCTAATTTATCTATTTACTTCTAGATTCTTGTATACACAAATTACACTTTAGTCTTTTAGATTTAATCTTACCGCATTTTATATGACAAGATTCTTTACATTTCTTACATATTCTACCACATTTATGACAACATCTACCTCCACACTCAATACACTCACCTTTACTTTTTGAGGTAGATTTACATTCTAAACAGTGCGGTTTATCCCAATCATATAATTTATTTTTTGCTTCTTGAGAAACAGTATTTAACATATTCACTATACATTTTACAGCATCATCAAATCTATATCCCGACATGGCATGACGAAATCTATAGAGAGCTTGTCCTAAACAAGGATATCCTTGTGAAATATGAGGATGAACAAACTCTTTTAATTCTTGATGAGGATTCGGATCTAATGCATCAATTTTAACCGAATGAGAATTTGAAACAACAGTAATTAAAAATCTACCTAATTCTACTTTATCCAATATAACTGGTTCTGTTTTTACTTTAACTTCAATAGAATTATTATTTAGACGATAAACTCCCGTCGCTTCATTATCTATTTCTCTTAGAGCGTGTAATTCAGCTATGGCGTTAATTTTAAGATCATTACTAATACCACTAACATTACTAACTAATTCTTTACAATATTCTAAATTATTAAGATAATTAGCCATAGAGGGATTTCCATATAATAATATTACTTTTTAATTGGAGTAGTTAAAGCTTTTTCTATTGATCAACCAATTTTAATTCTTCTTGCTAAAGTTGATAATTTTAAATTATAATCTTCAGCCCATTCTGCCATTGATTTAGTTATATTAATTTATCGAATTTATCACCAATATTAATAGCTATTTTAATCTCAAAAAAGCGGGAGTAAACACAATTGTTTACTCCCTTTATATCTAAGGATTAGCTTCTTAAACTTTAGGCGCCCTCGATCTTCGAGGGTAATATACTTACGCGATCCTTATCACGTAGAGCTTCTCCAGCAGTTGGAGTGAAGCGAGTCTCTCCGCGAGTTACGCGGATGACATAATTCTTTGGATCGGCTGTCCAACCCATACGAGCCTTGAAAAACTCTTGAACCGTGGTGCCGGTTTCAACTTCAACATTGTTTGCGAAACCGCTACCATCGTTATTATGGAACTTAACAGTAATCATTTAAAACCTCCAATTGACTAACTAGGAGTTAAACAGGACTCCTACCTGTGAGGATCATTCCTCGTGATTTGGTGCCAATAATGGCTACACGGCTAAACCGCATGCTGCGCGATTCATATTTTAGTGGACGGTTAAAGTAGTATCTAATACTTCTACCATAGCAGACCATCTTGGTTCTGCATATAATCCACTTTGTTGAATTAAAGTTTTCCCCATATCAAAATTACAATAAACAACACAATAAATACAAGTATTAATATCTGGGAATTTTACCCAACTTCCTACTGGAACATCTGCTAATTTAACTAATTTAAGTGGAGTTGGATTAATTGGTGTAAATAATAATGTAGAATCATATTGTTCCCAACCAGTCTCAAGATCTACTATACACTTTTTTCCGTCTGTTTTTCTAACACAAAGAAGTTCATGACTAGGAATAATATAATATTTTTTACCAAAATGCATTTCATTCATGCTTACTTGATTTAACTTTCTTTTAAATTCAACTTTCATTATTTCTCCAAGTAGAAGGCATTAAAGGATAAAAACATAAAGTCCAATAAAACATAAAAACTGATCCATAAGGAGTTTCTTGTTTAATTGATTTTCTAATCGCCGGTAAAAATCCTACTAAAACATATAGGAATATGGATAATAAAAATATGGCATTAAGTAACATCTTTTATCTCCATAGTATTAGGATAAACTTCTTCCTCTAATGGACTAACATATAATGCTTCCCAATCTATAGGAACAAATTGATATTGACCAAATAAATTACTTGGAGGAGTATTCCATTTACATAAATGAGTTATTAATTCCTGGATTGAATTAAAACAAGTTCTTCTAGAAGACCAACCAGCTTTTGGATGATAACATTTATAATAAAGTCTATACATTTATAAGACCTCGATCATAATCATATTTAAATTCTTGAGCAGTAACTTTATCAGCAACAAATTTTAAACACAATTCTTCCCCTATAAGAGAAGAGAAATTTTTTCCTAAAATAACTGAACTATTGAAATCGTTTCTTAAAATAATTCCATATTTACTACCACAAATATATAATTCAGCAAATCTACTTATATTACCTTTATCTATTCTACTATATTCAGTTAAACCATGCATTCTATTTATCTTGATGGGCTTTCCATTATAAACTTTATTAATTTGTTCTAATTTATTTAAAGTATTACTAGTTTGATCAAGTAATGTTTGAAAATATTCTACTTGATTTTTATAGTAATCTCGATCACGCTTATAAACAGAAATGTAGTCTAGTGCCTCTACAAGTTCATCAGCAGATAAGTCATTCATATTATGATTCCATTTTAACAAAAGGATCTTCTAATAGTAAATTTATATATTTATTAATACGAACAATATCATCTTTTGGTATCTTATACTTTTTAACAGCAATCTTATCAAACCAATCTCGTAATCCTGTCCCAAATTCTTGAGATCTAGCAAAGCAATCACAAACCATTTCTGCTACACAAATATCTGACATTTCTGAAATACCACCCCAGAATTCAGGATGATGATCATTTGTCTCTTGATGATGTTCAATACTTTCCTTTAAGCTATGTTTAGGAACATCTTTTCCAGAATGTAAATATTTCCATTCTATACCTGAGAATTTTGATACATCATGTTGAAATCCTCTAGCAATCAATTGTCGCCCAAATGTAGTATGTCCCTGTCGAATTAATCTAGTACCAAGAAGTAAACAGGCATCCTGAACAAGCCTAATATGTCGTACTAAATTATCTATATGATCTTCTGCTGAAATTGGCATTTAGTCCTCACTATTATCCATAAAAATAAAAGCTCGTTGATGTTGTTCGATTAATGTCTTTATCATTTCTAATTGTCCAATATTGCAGACTGGACAAAAGAATTGATGACTATAATAGATTTTTGACCAAATTAACGGAGCTTTTCCATTACATATAGGACAAATCATAACCATATTATTCCTCCTCTTCTTCCTCTTCCTCATCTTCTTCGTCGTCTTCGTCGTCTCCATCCATATTAATAATTAAATCAGTTAGAAGTTCCTCATGAATTTCTCCAGCCATATCCATAAAGTAAGCCACTAAACCATGTCCCGTAGGATATAATGCAACTATATCACCATCTTCACCAGAAGTTTTAGATAAAACTGTTGCACCAATTAGATTAGTCGCTAACATTTTGACTCCTAAAGTTCAAGAAGGAAAGAGGAATTAATAGTCCACACAATAGAACTTCTACCTTTTTGATTACCAGCTCTTTGTTTGGCACTTTTTTGAGCAACTCCTGCTTTTTCTAATCCTTTTAGAAAGCCAGTAAGAGTTACATAGTCTAATCCAAGTTTAGATTCTAATTCTTTAATAGTTCCTGAAATCAATATTGTACTAATATTACTAGCCTTCATATTACTCCTAATCTATATTTAATATGTCTGTTAATCTACCTAGATATCGTGGTTCTCTATGATCAGCCCCTTGAACAATTTTTCTTGCTTCTTCGTAATCTAATCCAATAGTAGCTAAAACCTCTTTATCATACATCTTATATAATAATGGTAGTTTGTTTGTTTTTAATAAGCATACAGCTGTAATTGGGCAACATAATTGATTATTGTACTTTCCACGAATATGAGGAAGAGATTCCCACTGTATATTGAATTTTTTAGTTGCTAATCGTAAATCTTTAAAAAATGATTCCATAAATAATCCTATTAAAAAGGAGATAGTAAAAACTACCTCCTTATATATTAACTAAGAGAAGTAACAGGACGACGATAACGAGTTACCGCGCCCTTAATACTTGCACGAACACCAGATTCATTAAAACCTAATGCAACACGACTTCTAACATATCTGTTAAGAAGACGGCTTGCAGCTGATTTTTGAGCTGGGGTACGAGCTCTAGCTAAACGTTCTACAAGAGTCATAACGTTCTCCTACATTCCTAAATTAAATTTCAGCAGAAAAATGGAATGTTATACTTTCCTGCTAAAAGAGCCCGTGGGTGGAATTGAACCAACAATAGGTTTATCGCGAATACCTAAAGCTTTACCGTCTTCAGATTACGGTCTGATGTTCTAACTTTGAACTACACGGGCATATATTTTATAGAAGATTAACAGTAATCTCTACATCACATTTTACAAAACATTTATCGTCTCTACGAGATGCTAAAGTAGAAACTGTTTTATCACGAAGATTAACTAATAGATAATTCTTATTACTATTATCATCATAATATCCTAATGCATATGTAACATAATATATATATGAATAAGGACCAACTTCACCTATCGTTACAAAATCACCTGGTTTTAATTCATCTTTACTATAAAAATTCCTTTTATCACTTTTAAATGTAACTTTAACCATATAATTATAACTCCTTATGTATATTAATTACTTTATATTTATCCCAAAACTCATCTGGTGTTAATAAACCACCAGTTAACATATCCATAATTCTATCTAAAGCTGCATCTGGATTTGCAGCTACAATAGTTCGAATTTCTTTTACTTCTGTTGCTTTTTCTTCTACTACAACCCTATAAACACTTGTGATAGGATCGTCTTCTATTCCTGAAGCAGTTTTTAACATTATATATCCTTATAATTTTATTGACCAAACAACTGTTTAACACACTTATCAAATTCTTCTAAATTATTATCTTTATGATCAAAATAACCACTATGACATATAAATGGTGAATTATAATTAAATTTAAGTTTATTATAATAATTTGGTATAGTTTTACTTAAAGCATCATATATTTGATTAGCATATTTTCGAGTAGAAGAATGATCTGAACCAATAGATTTACCAACAAAAGCAAGAATTAGTGTTACTTCTTCTTTTGATAATTCTAATACAATTTTATCTAATTCTTCAACTGTTTCTTTAACAACCTTTTCAACAACCTTTTCAACAACTCTTTTACAATATTTAATGCTTGCTTCAGCCATATTAATCTCCTATAAATAGATAAATAAGTAAATCAGGGAGGCAGGACTCGAACCTATAACCACACCACTCCAAATGGCGCATTCTACCTATTGAACTACTCCCTGTTAGTCCATAGTTCGTCTCATAATTAATATTAAAAGTATTATTGGTAAAGTAATAGGAGAACTAATAAAATACATCCAACTACTTCTTTTATAACTAGACCAATAAATAATTTCTATTAATGTTATGATATAAACTACTAGACAATATTCTAACATATCACACTTTATCAATCACGAAAAATATTTTACCAGACTTATAAATTATCTTTGCAATTCCACTCCACACCAATTTATCAATTTCCTGTAAGCTTAAATCCTTGGCATAAAGTTGTTCCAAACTGAGTCTCATTGGAATCTCCTAAATTAATGGAAGTAACAGGCTGTTTATTCTTTAACTTTTTTCTAAGTTTCTTAGTTCGTTTATCTTCTATATCCAGTTTACCTAATCGATAAACTGTAATTTCCTGGAAATCTTCAAGATCAGGTTTATATCTAAATGTTTTGGACATTGCTATTACCTAATATGGCATCCTTAATAGACCAATAAATAAATAGTAAAGGAATACAAACTAAACCAATAAGAATCTTATAATTAGACATATTGAACACCTAAACAATTAAAAACGGGGAAAGGAAACTTGGACGACTTAAAAGATTCCATAATATAACTGAAATCATCACTATTATAACAATAAACTCCAGCACACTCTAGTGTACCCAAATTATAATCTATTTTTTCTGTAATCATTCTAATGGTATCTCCAGTAGCAATAAAGTCATCTACTATCAAATACTTATAAATTTTATGTTCACCTTCTACAGAATAACCGTGACAATTATCATTAGATTTTCTAACTAGAGCAATAGGTATACCAGTTAAATAATGTATTGGATAAGCTACACTTGCCCCAGAATGACCCATAAAAACAATAGTATCAAATTTTAATTCATCTTTTAACTGTTGTATAGTTTTTACAGATCGAGCAATCAAATTATGGTATTTATGATTGTCAAAAATTTTCCATAAATACTTTGAACTAAGTTGAACAGGCTTAACTTGCGTATCCATAACTATCACCTATAAGGATTTTAGAGCGATTTTATTATAAATAGGTATAAGTTCTTCTGTTACTGTTTTAGGTAAATCTGATGGTAATGGTGGACGACTAGCACAATCAGCTTTCATTAAGAAAATCAACTCTTCCATCGTAGCTGGTTGTAATCGTAATAATAACTTATTTACACTCTTTTCTGACCATTTAGGAACACAATGACTCATATGACAAAGAACCAATGATGAAACTTTAGGTGAATATTCTTCTAAATAAAAGTCTTTTAATAGTTGTTGAGCTAATGGAATTCCTTCAATATCATGACCATAAGCAACCCATTTCTTCTTAGTTGCATGAAAAAAGGTAGATATGGACTTACCTAAATCATGACATAAAGCAGATAATAATAAAGTTAATCTACCTTTATCAGATAAACCTAATCCTTGAATAAGAATTGCCATATTATCAACAACTAAAGGAAAATGCATACTTCCTTCAGGATGATGAGTTGGATCTTGTTGAACATCTTTTAATGCTAAAAATTGACGAGGAGCATCTGGAGTATTCCAGAGGGTGGTTCCTGGTTTTGGACTAAACAAAATAGCAATTAATTGATTCTTATCCATTTAAGTCCTTATTCTTATTTTTAGTCAAAATCTTTTCAACATCTGAAATAATCATTTCATCAAGCAATTGAATAGCGACTTTATCTTTAAGAAGATCAGTTTTAGACAGGGCTTCCTTAAATGATTTGGCATTAGCATGTTCTGCACGCATTTGACGTAAAGCTTTTTCTTTAGCTCCAGGTCCAGTATAACACTTTCCTTTATGACCCCATCTAATTCCAGTCTTACCATCTACGCTACATTTCATGAGTGGCATATTTATTTCTCCAAAATTTAAAGATTTTTCTTGGTTTGTATTAAATAAAAAATATCTTATTAGCAGAGAAAGTTATCATGGTGAGCAAGTGCATTTTGCACAATTACATTTAGGTTTGCATACTCCATTACAGCAACACCAATTATGCTTTTCCTGCTGACAATGACATTCCTCACAAGTTACTGGAGTAGTCATATAGTTATTTGGTTTACTACAATTACTTAACATTATAGTTAAACTAATTAAAACTAAAAGTACTCCAGAAATAATAGTCTTTTTCATATGATTATCCAGCTATATTATTATAATCTTCAGTATCAATCACAGTTGTATGCCAAGTATTATCTAATTTACAATTTTTAATCTGATCAAACATTCTTTGAATAGAAATTAAAGGTACTCCATGTTTATTTCGTTTAAAAGCAGTCTGGGGACTACACCAAAGCCGAACTATCTCAAATTCGTGTCCTAATTCATTAGCTGGTTCATAATAATGGCGAATATCACTGAGTCGAGTATTAGTATTATCTATAAACACATATTCTATACATGGATTCTTAATAGTATTTAAGTATTTATCAAAACAAATTTTATGAGCTTGTCCTAATAATTCCGCCTTCCATTCATACTTTCCATCTCTCTCAAAATAATGATCAGCAGAACATATTTGAACTTTATCCATTATAAATTGTCTGTAACTAGAATCTGGAATATGACTATATAATTCAAAAAGCTTTTCATTAATCCAAGTTGTTTTACCAGCACCCGGTATTGATTGCATACAATAAATTTTCATTTGAAAAGTACCTTAAGTATTAAATCACCAGAATTAGACCACAACTTATTTAAAGGTTCTTTATATTTTTTAACAGAGAAAAGTAAATTACTAAATTTATGTTTACCTACAATCGCTAAAGCAAATTCTTTCTGATTTTCAATTTCCTTAGTCTTATCCCACAATTCTAATAAAGTAGCATATTCTTCAAAAATCTTTTTCTTAGCTTCTTCATATCGATCTTTTACTTCTGGAAAGTAGGTTAAGAGTTCATCTCCTTCATTACCAAGAATAAATGGTATTAAGTGTTTAGGGTTGTAGATATTATACCCTTCTCCCCGTAACGCATGTAACGCCAAATATTCTTTGCGCTTAATTTTCCAGCGATTATTGTGTCTATCACGAATAACAACGCCTTCAAAAGTAGGATCTGAAATTTGGTCCAGATAATCATAAATTTCCTCAAGAGATTTGAAAGAATATTCAGCAGGAAAGGCAAATATAGGCGATCTAAATTCCTGAAACCATCCTCTAGATAATTCTTTTTCTCCTTCAAATACACTTAATAAGTACATTGTAGGATATTTATGAACAGCGATTACCTTATTCCATATCGTGCATAATTCGCACACATAGGTTAAAGTTCTGTCTAGGAATTGATCCAAATCTTTCCATTCTTTAATTCCCATAGCTTGTAAAGCAGCATCTAACCAAGTAAAAGACTGAAATTCTATATTACTAAATCCAAAACTTCCTCTAGTATGACCGTGCCACTCTCCATCATAATATTTAATAATAAAGAGTGATCCATCTACTTTTTCCTGAACAAAGAAATTAGTCCAATCAAATTTATCCATTTCATCCTTCATCTCTCCCAAATTAAAGAAACGAGGAAAGGCACGATAACATAGTGCCCAGTCATTAGTATTTAAACATAAAGCACGACATTCACGCACTATTTCAGAATTTTTTGGCTTACTTAAAATTTGATCATAATTTAATATTACTAACGGTAAATTAGGATGAAAACAAGTATTTATACCAAATTCTTTTTCTAGTTTTTCTAATGGATTGTTATTTTTATTTTCTATTAGAAATTTTTGTACTTCTAGCATTTTTTCTCTTATTTTTAGTAATCATCTCACATAGGTCAATAAATCTTTGTAATTCTAAAGTGAATTTCATCATATTTACATCTTTATGTACCCACTGCACGTTACCTTCGATATAAGGTTTTTTGTTATCTATACGATCTAATGATGCCGTAGTTTCTTTATTCTTTTGAGAAATCAAAGATTTAGCTATATTTATATTTTGACCACTTAAAGCACATTTCATATTTTGATTTACTAATAATTCCTCTATGTATTCTCTAGTTAAATTAAATTCTATTTTCCTTTTTTCCGCACCTTTTATTAATCTTTTCCAATAAAAATCATTAACTAATCTATCATATATTTTTCTTGCTTTAGAAGGGTGACATTTTCTACAAGCATTACTCCCAGAACCCAAAGATGAGGCTAAAATGTTTCCAATATATCCACATGAACATTTACATTTCCAGTATCCTCGTCTATCAAGAACAAAATTATTTATTAATGTCCATTCTCCAACTTTTTGTCCTACTTCAAATTTTCTTCTCAGCTTGTTTCTTGGTAAAATACCATATTTTTTTCTATAAAAATTAACTAGATATCTATCAGTACCAGATAATACTCCTATTTCATCTAAAGTCAATTTTTGAACAACAAATTTTTGAATTAGCCAATCTTTATCTATCATATATTCCTCTATTATTATTAGTTCTAATAGAAGAATACACCAAACTGATCATAATTGAAAATTGTGTTCAAGTCTTCTAGTGACCTTCCTGCTAATAAATACTTTTGTGTTTCTAACATTAATTATTCATCCAGTATTATTCGTGCAATTTTTATGGCTGTTTGAGGGAACATAAGACATAGGAATACTAAAAGGAGACAATACACACCCAAACCAAGTAGTATTATCCCAATAATTTCAATAATGCTCACTTTAGTTCCTCTTGAAATTACTCTTTAGTGCTATCCATAATAAAACGAAAAATATTCGAGGAATCCAAATAGCTAGAAAAATTGGGAAGAATACCATATTGGCTATTCTTATAGAAATTACATCATCTGGAACATTATGATTTACTGCATGTTCAAGAATAGCACCAATGCCACAAACTACAATTACAAAGTATATAAATACACAAAATACATAAGTCATAAGTTAAATTTCCAATTCTTTAGGAATCTCCGGTGGATTCAACCCTGAAAGTTCCATAAGTTGTTTACGAATATCCCCTTCGATATGTCCATCTGATTCCCAAATAATACTTCTTATGTCTAGATTAGATAGACCCAAATCTGCTCCAACGCAAAAAGCAAAAAAGTTGGATGCAAAAGATTTCATCGTTGGATTTTCATTATTAAACTTATCTAAACAATTAGGATTAATAGCAAGGGCTAAAGCACAAATTGGATAAAAACCCTTTTCATCTCTTAAAGAATTATTGTCTAGGCTGTACTTTAACCCATGTTCCTTCTGTTTTTCAATAAACGTATCAGTTGTTACGCTAAACTCCATTAATAACTAGGCGGTGGCGGTTGCAGTCTATAGGGACTGTCTTGATAATCATCATCCTCTTCGTCTTCGTCTTCATCGAAATCATCTTCGTCTTCATCTTCTCCATCATCATAATAATCATCTCCATATTCATCATCATCGAAGTCGTCGTCATCTTCATCCCAAAAATCCTCATCCTCTTCCTCGTCCTCTTCTTCATCTAGAAAATCATCGTCTTCTTCAAATTCTTCATTAAGGCGATCCATATTTCTCTTAATCTCCCATAATGTTATACACATAGCGATTAATACTAAAATCAGCAGGATAGCAATATGTATTGCAACTAGAATAAATGCAATATCCATATTAATTCTCTTTAGGAGTATCCGAAAGATTTATAAGATTATCACGAATATGACCCATAGAATGACCATCAGCTTCTAGAATAATATTATGAGAATCTTCTGAAGATAAATCTAAAGCATGTGCAATATCTGAAACCATACAATTAAGAAAACCTGCTGTAGCACTATGTAAATTAATTCTTCCCATAGCTTTTGCTAATTCACAAATAGGACATAATTGATCTTCTGATCTTAAACATCCATATTCATTTACTGTATACTTTAAATTATATTCTTTTTGTTTCTCTAAAAATATATCAATAGTCATTATATGATTTCCTTTATCTAATATTACCTTTTAGGGTCTTTCCTAAAACTATACTTATTAAAACCTTTAATTTCAGCCATTGTCACATCATCTAATTTAGGAATCGGTTTCATAGGAATAGCTATATTTCCCAAATAAGATTCTAATTGACTAAATGCTTGATATGGATCAAACATTTTTAAGAAATTAAAGTTATTTAATTGTCCATTAATTACTAAATTATCTGTATTCTTATAATTATCAGTTCCATTTAATTCATAATAATAAATAGGGCAATTATATTTTTCAAATACATTTGTTATAGTTTCAACTTCATTAAATCTATTAAATATATCACTATTTGGCTTTAAACAAAAAAAATCTTCAAATGTCTTTCGATAAAGATCAAATCCGCGATTTTCTCTAGTCCTAATACCATTTAAATAATAATTAAGACACTTTTTAGGAATATATTGAATTATATATTTATCTAAATCATCTATATTATAAAGATATTTAGTATTTTGTCTTTCTTCTGTTGTAGAAAGAAGTCTTTTATGCTGTAAGAAAGTAATAATAGGATATCTTTTTCCACAAAATCCTATAATATTAGATCGAATTTTTATTGTTTGTCCAAAATATTCAGACCACGAAGAATAAGGGAAATAAATTTCTCTTTTTATTTCTACTTTTTTTGTATATCGTTTATATATTAAAGTTTGATCCTGTCCATATTTCATTCCAATATCATAATAGTCTTTGAAATTAGATTGAATACGCATAAATTATCCTTTTAATCATTAGCATTTTGCCAACTTATAAAATAAGATATCTCTCCAAAAGATTCATTTTCTCGAATTTCATATCCCATACTTTTTAAAATACTAATTTGATTATATTCTAATTCATAATAAGTAATATAAAGCTCTCCTTTTCCAACAGCTTCATTAATATCATCCAATACTGATTCAATTCTTTCTAATTTTCTTTGTTTTTCATTATCTAAAGCTTTCTTTTTTGCTTCTGATGCATTCATATTAAACCTCTATATCAAAAAATCGTTGTTTAAGATTAGGATAATTGATATAATCGGCTGTCAAACACATAAAGTGTATACCATCTATCACACGATTAAAATCAGTATGAAAATGACCATGACACCAAATTTCTGGTTTATGAATTTGTAACATTCTCTCAAGAGCCAAATTTGTTTTAGTTGGGATATGATTAGTATCATAACCAAAACTTTGAGCAAAACTAAGTCTTAAATTCATAAAAGGCAAAATACTAAAAGGAGCTTCATGTGTAAGCATTATTCTTGGCTTAACTTTAGCATATTCCTCTACAGCCTTATCTAATACTTCTAATGAAAGTTCCTCTTGCTCCCACCAAATTTTTGGACATGTAAAATCATTCTTCATTCTTTGTTGACGACTTTTACCATCTATAGACCAGGCACCACGCACGAAAAAGATAGATTTATCGAATATATGACCATAATCACCCATAGAATGATCTGCTTCATCATATTTATCATAATTATCATGATTACCACCAAAAAATACATGCTTTAATGAATGTACTTCATATAAAGATCTATAATCAAATCCCATATCACCAATCTGAATTGAATACTCACAATCTTTAATTATATTAAAATAACATTCATATTTATTATGAATATCTCCAACAATTCTTATTTGCATATTAATAATTTCTTTCTTAATAACTCATTATCAGATCCAATTCCATTATTATCATCCATAATCTTAACAATAGATATAATATCTCTTGCTATTAATCCTAATTTTGCACCATAATAATATGCATTTAAATTATTTGATTGATTCAATTTAGTTTTAAATTTATAATTGTATAAGGCAATAATAGGACATAAACCATCTTTGGTTCTTATTGAAGAGAGTTTTTTATTTTTAACAACTCCATACTCAATCTTATTTTTAATATTCTCATCTATAAATTCATCTATTGTCATATTAGTACTCAATATTAACAGTGACTTTAGCAGGAAAGACTAATTGCGTGTGGTCGAAAGATTAAGGTTAATGCTACTAATTTAATTAGGAAGCATCATACAAAAATCTGTAAATAGAAAATATTGCACATTTACACAACCAAATTGATTGCCAATCTTTTTTAGGATAAATTGTTTTTTTATTAATGTTAATTCGCCTACTAATAAACCTGGAATAAATTCTTTAGATTTCATAGCTATTTCATAAGTAATTATTACATCAAATAGCTAGTGATAAAGCTATATATAAGATTTAATATAAACCTCACTAGAAATTTTATAATACATAATTGCTTTTTGTTTATAATACTTGGCAGTAATATCACAAATTTCGATTATTTGTTCTTCAGTACACATTATTCGAACTGGAATCATTCGTTCTACGAATAAAATCCCTTCCTTATCAATCCAATTACCAATAGCTGGTTTTAAGATTGTGAGTCCTTTTGAAATTTTTCTAACTTTCTCATCCCAAACTTTATGGAACTTAGTCCTTACAGGCTTATTATCCATAATAGTAGGAACTAATATTTCATATAAATTCATATTTTATTGGCTTCAGTTTGAATAATATCTAGAGTATTATCTTTAACAAGAGGATTGCACTTAAAAAGACAACCGGATGATACAGAATCAATTCCATTAAATAAAGCCTTAGATAAAGCATAATAGATTGGATCTGATAATTGTCTTAAAGTATTGGTTTTACAACCTCCAATTCCTCCTGTAAGAATCATCAAAGCAATAGCCTCTTCTTTTGATAATTCTAAAATAACTTTATCAATAGATTCTTTCATTATTTGAACAACCTTATTAGTTTTAGTTACATTAAGATTTGCCATTTTAATCTCCTTTATATGAATTTTATAACAACTTTTAATAATGACCCCGTGGGGATTCGAACTCCATTCTCCAGACTGAAATTCTGGCGTACTACCAAGTATACGACGGAGCCTATACAACTTTTATTCTTTAAAACCATTGATAGGTTCATCAACATCAACTACATCATCATCTTCATCATGAATATCACTATCATCCTCGTCAGAGTCATCTAAAACACTATCTTCTGGTTCTGGATCATCATATTCATCATCTTCTTCATAAGGATCATCTCTCTCATATTCATCGTCTTCATCATCGTAATATTCATTATTTTCATCTTCATTTGCATCATCATTATCACTAAACAATTCACTATCAAATAATTCAGGATAATCATCATCCATTAGAATGACCTCACTTATAAAATACTTAAAATTACTTAATTTTGTCTAAAGCGGCTTTTTTATCAGCAAATTTAATATTCTCATTCGCTAACAACTTAAACAAATCGCAGATATCCTTATTATACTTATTCTCATTTTCTTTAAGCAATTTAGCCAACTTACTAGTCTGTTTTGGTGTCAAGCGTAACATTAGTATCTTCCTTTAAAATAGGTTTATCATTAAAATAAATAAAACGAGCTCGATTAGATATTTTAAGCAAGGGAGGAACTATTACTGATTCTACTTTAGTTCTATATACTTCTGGTAAAGTACCAGGAATTATATGTGTAATTCGTTGAATATAAGTACCACGTTTAAAGAAAGATGGATAATTATTAAAATTAATACCTTTCTTAAATAACATTTCTTGTTTTTCACTACCATTTTTATTCATGAGTTCATTATGACTATAATAATGACTAGCAGCCATTGAAATAGCATTTTTAGTAGCATCTAATTCACGCCATAAGAAGGCATTTGCACCTTCTTCAATATTTGGTACACTCCAAACTCTACAATCAAAATGAGGTAATTTTGCTAAATATTCTTTTGGTAACCAATTCTCAAGTGAAAACATAAAAAAGCTAGTAGCCATAGAAGCCAAAATAGATTCTAATTTTTGTACTCTACCACCAAATAATGATTCACTTAAAAAGTTTTCTGAATAAAATGTTAGAGTAATTTCATCAGATTGAGTATAACCACAATTAGCTACTGCTTCTTCAACTAAATAACTAGTAGTTTCTAACATTAACTTAGAAAATCGTTCATCATATGGACGCTTTAAATCTTTAGTAAATTTACTAAATCCTCTACCATCTAATCGAGCCATAATTGGCACTAGAGGGAGAAGTTTACGTCCAGCATACTCCATCTCATATGACTTCATTCTATTACCAAGCGAATCATTATCCATAATATTATCCTTTAAACACTTAAACAAATCTCATCTTCAACGCATTCTTCATCATCTGTAGATTTCTCTAAATAACCCGCTCCAACCCACTTCAATTTACATCTATAACCTTTATCATTTATCCTTTCATTCCAACTAGTTACTACAACACCTTCTCTTAGATGAGAAGCGCCCTTATGCATAGTTTTACCTTCAGCCAATTTTTCTATTTCAACTTGATTAAATGGAATCTCATCAAATTTTCCATCTTTATAATTAAAGCAATAAGGAGTTTCAATTCTCCAATAATCCATCTCACAAACAAAATTCTCAGCATGAAAGTATGATCCATCTTTTCTCATAAGATCAAATGGAAATACTTTAACTTTCCCTGCTGAAACTCCATAATTAAATCCACCCTTAGTATTAATCAATTCTCCAAAAATTCCAATTCTTGGATTCTTTATCAAGAATTCTCTCAAATTTGGAGTATCATCTAAAGCTTGCCACCATTTACTTTTAGGTGGATTCTTCTTTTTCAATTCTAATTTAGTCAAAATATCATTAATTCTTTCATCAGTTATTAAAGGATTTTGCTCTCTAAGAATATCAGCAGTTAAGTCTGGCAATGTAGGATATTCTTTCTTCCATGTAGTTCTAGATCGGATATGAATTCCATCCTCTAAACTTACTCCAAGCCAATTTTCTCCATTTACCTTTTCATGAATAAATACTGGTTCACCCTCAGTAAAACAACTCTTCGCATATTTACGACCAGTTTCTAAATCATACTTAGGACAATAAATAGATGGAGCTTTAGCAGTTTCTCCATTATTTAATCCTTTCACACCCTTATTAGAACGAATCTTTGCTTCTTCTTGATCATAATGTTTAACACCTAACTTTTCAGCCCAATCTTCACCTAATATGGCTTCGGAAGGAGCTGGAACTAATAAACCGAATGATAAATATCCTCTGATCTTTTTAGCTTTAATTCTAGCAAATCCATTTTTAGCATCTTTAGTTAAAAAGTCAAATTCTGGTCTAGTAACATCTACTAGACTATCTGGAGGAATATAAATACCTAAAGACTTATCTTTCCACTGTTCTTTCTGAGTTACACAAGTGTAACCATCAAATATTCTACATAAAGTTATTTTATCAGCACCTTCAATTGGTATAAGATTAACTTCGACCACTTCACATTTATGAGTGGAATTTTCCATATAATTACTTTCTTATCTTTTTGTTAATTCAAGTTTTGCTTCATAAGTTTCAACTAGTTCATTGTCACCAATATACAAAGGATTACCATTTTGATCAACTGCATTCATATTACTATTAGATAATTTAAACATTTTCATATAGAATAGACTATTATAAAATAACCATGAGCCTTTAGGTAATAATCCAAAAGCAATTTTATCTACTTTTGGTTTAATTTCAATTTTCATATTATTCTCCGTCTATAAATAATTTCATCTATTTTAGCTATTAGCATAGTTAAAACAACCAACACAATAAATACCATCCATCCAAAAGTTACTTGAAAAATTAGTGAATTTATATTCAAAAACATTATTGATTCCTAGGAAATGTAAATACAATCCACTCTAATAATCTAAAGAATAAATCAATCATATAATCCTTATAAACAATTATTACAAGTAAATCTATGAGCACCTACTACTCCACAACCTATATGAGATACATTAGAACATTTACTACAAGTTCTTGTAGCACACTTCTCACAATACCATCCATTACACGTATCACAATAATCCTTTTTTGTTGCCGTCATATTCCCACAATTTTCACATTTGTTATTTCCTGCCCAATTAGGCATTAAAACTTTTGCGTCATTAGATTCTGTTGTCATCATATTAATAATAGAAATTACAGCATCACAATATATTCTATACCTTAAGGATTTCAAAAATATTTCCTTAGCTCTACCTAAACAATAACCATGATTATATACGTGGGGATGTACATGACCACTACCAACACTATAATGGTTAGGTTTAATAGCAGTTAAATTTAAATATAATTTAGGATTAAGATATATATCCAAAGATGCTGGATTGTCAATCTCATCAAAAATTTGAATCTTAAATGGACCTAAATCTACACCTAATAATATAATAGGCTTAGTCGTAATTGTTAATCGTAGTTCATTTTTATTAAATAAACCAATAGCTTCTTTATCTAATTTAGACAATCCACATAATTCAGCTGTAATTTCAGCTACAGTTAATCTATTAGAAATAGAATAATTCGCATCTTTTTGAGAGATTTTACTAGCCAATTCTTTACAATAAGCTGAATTAGATAAAAGATTGCTAGTGCTCATTTTAAATCTCTTATAAAATATGAAGTTCAGTTTCTAATTGAATAAATATTTTACTAACACCATCGAAATAAGTAAGATATCCACCCGAACTTACACAAATACATGTATTAATTTTTGAAGAACCAGACACCGAAATAGGAGTATATAATTTATAATATAATGTATCACTATCTTCCAATCTAAAATATTCATTTGGCTTTAATTCGTCAAATGTTTTAAGAGACGATTGTTTATCTACAATTTTCATGATTGCTCTCTTTTTGGCATAATAGTAGTATATCGGACTCTATTCCATTCATGTTGAAGCTCAGCAATCTGAATAACTTGCTTTTCCTTTAAATTTAATAATGCATCATTAAAGTCATTTGGATTAGTCTTTAACAACGATATAACTGTTCTCTTGCTAACTCCTCGTGCATTATAAAAAGGCTTGCTGTTTTTCACAGACTCTTTCACTACCCACTGGTTATTTATTTTAAAAATATCCCAGGAGATACTATCCCAATCTACCATTTTGAACTCCTAAAATATACAAATATTCTAAAAATAATACTAGATGGATTAAAAACACCATAACAGTACAAGTAAGTTTAAGTCTATTAGTAAGCTGTATCGCTACAAATCCCACAAAAACCGTCAATATACGAATAAATAGACAATTATAAATACAAGTAGTTTTCAGCAGGAAAAGTTGAATTGGGTTGGCTTCCCATTCATACATATTGATTCTATGATCCCAAGTATATAGTATGTCAATAGATAGAACAACAAATATAAATAACCACATCATCCTAATGTTAGTTTTCATTTATTAATATTCTTCCGATAACATGTAATTCTAATAAGGAATATAATAAATTCGAATAAACCGCACATCAATAATAAAGTTAATGGAAAGAATAGTGGTCTTAAATAAATTAGATAAGTCATAAACTATTCTTCTTTAATATTCTCATCATTTTGTTGACGACGATTACCCTTACGCTTCTCTCTCTTATCTTTATGAGGTCCACCACCAGACATATTTTTATGTCCAGTAGGACGACTGGATAAATCCACTTTACCTTTTAAAGACTTATCCTTTTTAGGCGGAGTATTATCTTTCATCATTTGTATCTTTATCAGAATTAGGATTGCCATCATCTGTATAACGGTCTAAATCATGATTCATTGATATGACTCCTTATAATTCTTTTAATTTTTCATAAAGATAATTTTTAAACTTTTCAGCATGAATAACTTCTTGTGTTGTACTTTCATCCACTCTATGATTATAATCTACTCTAATATAAACTGTAGCATATTCTGCTGCATCAAGTATTAACCCAATAATTTCTTTAGGTGTCATATTTATGACTCCATATATAATCATGTCCCTTATAGCAAAAATCACTAAAAATAAAACCACCCCACGAACCAAGTAATACAAGTGGAAGATATCCTATAATAAAACCATATATCATTATAGGTAAACAAAAAGAAAGACCAATAATCGATATTACATATAATATTTTCATCAACATATTCATCTGGTTTCCCACTCTCTAATCATTTTCTTTTGTTCTTTCCTACCAATTGTAATTCTCGACCTCTTCATAATACGATCATGTATAATAATACTACCAGCAGTAGTTACATTCAAACACATCTTAGTGAATGGAATTGTAACAATAGCATCGCATTTCTTCATTATTTCTGGAGGGATACCAGTATCTTCTGCGCCAAGAAGATAAATAGCTCTTTCAGGATGTTGAAAAAAGTCTATCCTATGAGCATCTTTATCCTCTTCAACTCCAATCACAGGACAATCATTTGGCAAGTGACAAAAAAAATCGTCGAAACCACCATAATGATACAATGGAATATGTCGAGCAGTCCATGTAGTATCTGTAGCTTCATGTTTATATCTTTTGCCAACTGTAAAAATAAAATCAGCTCCATAACAAAAGGCTGATCGCATAAGTCCACCAATATTTACTTCAGTTTTTGGAAAGTATATTCCAATACCAAAGTAACCTCTATCGATTATTGCTGGACGATACATTATTAAGCCTTTTCAAGTAAAGTTTCTTTAAGACAAATTATTAGGTCTACAATAGATGTATTAACATTACTTCTTATTTCACCACTATATAAGGCTTTTATCATTGGAGATATATTAGGTTGACTTAGAACACCCTTTTCACATAATTTATTATATAAACTTCTAGAAATATTTGCTAAAACTCCATCACCACTTACTCCTCCAATAAGAATTCTTATACAAATCAACTCTTCTAAAGATAAATCTAATGTAACTGAATCAACGTATTTTTGTATTACTGGTCTTAGAATTTCTTGAGTTTTTATATTTACTTTTAACATTTTTAATTCCTTGATCAATTTTTAAAAGTTCAAAATATAAACGATGAGCCAATCCTGCTAATCCGATATCCATTAAATCTTGGTATACTTCTTTATGAGTAGGATATTTAGTAAATACTTTATTCATATCCTTAATAAATTTAATTGTAGTTTTTTCTTCTTTACTCATTTTAGACATTATCTTTACCTACATTTATATTCAGTCAAATGATAATATCCACCAAACCACCTTGGAGGAATTGGAGGCATTACTTTACAATCTAACTTCCTTATAACTTCCACATCCCACATATTAACTAATAATTCATCACATTCTTTATAAGTAGCACCACGTCGTAAAGCATCTCTAATATAAAGTTCAGTAGCACGTCTATGTTGCCACCAATGAGGACCATTAGTATTATGATAAGTAGAAGACTCACGAAGTCTATAATTTTCATCTATAGCAATATCAAACCACACATCTAATGCTTTAGGTATTCTAATATTTGTACCAAATGTATTGATACAAAACATATCACAACATGCCCACATAGGAGTAGGCGGGATATAATTATCAATATAATTACGATAATAAACTGTTAAAATCCTAGAACCACGCTTATATGATTCTGGATTATCAGTTTTATTTACTAATTCTTTTAAAATTGGACCATAGAAAAGATAGTCTCTATCTACTAAATGAAGAAGTTTTTGATGAGATTCTTCTCTAACATCAAATCTTTCATCAGAAAGACCAATAAATAAGGAAAAAACTAAGATGAGTGACATATGAAGTAATCCTTACTAGATGACAGTAGCAATATTTTTTTCTAAATCAAACTCAACCGTAATATATTCGCCATATTCAATCCATTTTGATAACTTTTCTTTAATCCCATCTTTTAAAGTTTTACTCATTTCTCTTTTATCTTCTTCATCAACTGATGCAGAATCTACATTACTATTTGTTAATCTTTTATCAATTTCTCTACGAACTAAACAATCAATTTCATCATCACCCGCATCAGGTGTTTTAAATGTAATTTGAAGTTTCATTTTAAAGTTCACCCTTTCGAATACCCACAATTAGATTTTTCCACATCATATATATTGAAGGAAGAATTAACAAAACTATCAATATAGATAATGGATCGAACTTTCCATTAATAATTGCAGCTCCAAAACATGCATATAAGAATGTTATGAATACAGAAACAAAAATAACAGCCAATGTTTGTAATATTCCGTAAAACATTTTAATTCTAATCCTTTTCATTTATCCAGAAGTAGCTAAGGTCATATATTCCATATTAGGCTTATATTACTCCGATTGTTCATAATATCGTTCTACTCGTATCTTAGCTTCTAGAAGTCCTTCACTACCAAACTCTTCAATAAAGTCGAGTCTGGTCATACCTAGATTAATCTTTTTAAAATCAATCATCTTTACCTCGCATAATCTCCCATGCGGATACAACAACAATTATTAATAATACTGTAATTATCACAGATATATACCCATATACATTCATTTTATTTTACCTTATATTTAACGCCGTCTACAATAAGATATTTCATTGTTCTGTGATCTACCTGTCGAAGTTTATGTCCAGTCTTAATATCCAAATCTTCTACCATACTACGACCAAGCAAAGCTTCATGACTTATTAAGCGACCACGCAAAATTCGCTCAGTACCATCTTGCTTATCAAAGCAAACAGTTAAAGGACGATTATGACTAGAGATAAGGAGTTCGGCAGCCTCAAGCTTACCAACTTCCACTTCTTCTACAAATCGATCGGCAGATAAAGCATTCTTGATAAGATCAATACCACTCACACCAATTTCTACCGAGTTGTTATCTAAATCTACAACCGTCATATTTTGATGATTAGGTTGAATAGACTTAACCTTCACATATGTAATAATAGCCATTAAATCATTCTGCTTAACATGAGCAGGATTTGTTTTGTTGGTTTTACGATCACTTTGCATTTCAATCTCCTACTAGGAATTAATAAAATATATCATATTACGGGGCTTCCGGCGAGCTTATAGCCACTTTGATGAGAGAATCTATCCCGAGGTAAAATAAACTCTCTCAACTTATCTGTAACAGACCGAAAAGGAACACATTAAAATAATTTATTTACTTTTGAAAAGAACTTCCGCACCCAATTCTTTAGCCCGCTTCAACAACTTATCTTTCGCTTGTTTAATTTTTTTAGAGTCTTGCTGCTTTTTCTTTTCTTTACGTAATTCTTTCTTAACATCTGACCACCACTTCCTAAGACTTTGAGGAGCGCGATTCATTCTAGAAACATCGTTATAATATTCTGCGTAAGAACCTCTCAAATCTAATAATTTACAAGCCTCAACTAAAAGTTGACTTAAATAATTACTAGTACTACCACTATTAACATTTTTCTTAATAATTTTCTTAGTACTTTTAGGTTCCTTAGCAAAACCAGTAGTAATATCGTCAGTAGGCATAATAAACTCCTATATATGGGTTAACTTTAAAAACACTCTCAATTTTCCTGACGCGGCTCGAACCGCGCATCACTGGAATTTTGGGGAGATAGCCTTATTCTTCAAGTCATAATATGATGAAAATGAACTTTTAAATAAATATATGACTTTTAGATTGCGGCAATATCTTTTTATCTTATCCAGGGGTTTCCTTAACCTACAGGAAAACTCGTTATTTACGGTTACGATACCGTCCCTATGGGGAACACCTTTAGTTAGGGGAATCACGCCCTCATTCATTGGGTTTGGTCCCAACCATCCGGTGATTAACCGGAATGTATTAAATGACCGTTCTAGCAATATGTATTAGAAAAAGTAGACCAGAGATTACTGAAAGTACAATAATCAAATTCAAACGACTGGAACACTCATCTACCTCTGCATTGTACATATTGGTAATATTATCAATTGACTTTGTCTTATTTTCATTGGTATTTCTAAAATATTCAACATTAGCTTGCAGTTCCTTAAACTTCCTTTGAATAATGGAAATACAAGTGTCGAAATCAGGCTCTGGCTTTTCTTCCTCTTCCTCATTTTTATCCTGAACGATAGCACTCATACTAACTCCTTATATATGGCAGATATCATATTAAATACTATTAATTGACACCTAGAGGAAAATACCAACGAGCCTTCTCAACAATCTCCATCTTAGCGAATCCATCGTTTTGTAACTTAATCAGAACGGAATTCAACTGCCATACAGCCTTATTATTACTGTCTAAATTCGGATCTCCGATATTCATCTCAGTCAAAAGCTTTGAATGAGAGATACCATTTTTGTTTTTAGTCAGAATCCCAGAGACTTTCTTACAAGCCTCTTCAAATGACTTCAGATCACCTTTCATGATACCCTCGGTAAGGAGTTGGAAGGATAAGTCAATACTTTGCACAGAAGTAAGTCATGACATTGCACAATACAATAGCAATAAGAATGAGCCAGAGAGTTTTAGCAGAGAAGGAATTAGTTGGTTGTTTGTTTCCGTTGACTCTAAAGTCCTCATCATCATATTTATCGAGCTTAGTAAATCCATCCTCATCATATTTACTCATAGATTGTTCAAATAAATCCTCCTGGTAGTCTACATCATCAATGTAATGTTCAGCATCTGTGTGCAATGGATCTTTAATACGATTAGTTGGATAAGACGGATAACTAAAGGGAGAAACAATCTGCTGGTCTAAATCAGTGTTATTTTTGCAATAAGGACAAACATCTTCATCATTATCACAATAATTACACCACATGATTAACTCCTTTTATCATTAATTTGATCAAGTGTTAAAAATATAGCAACCAATATAAGATATATAGCAAATTCCGTAGAACCCATGAATATAGAAATAATAGATACTACAAGTGCTATGAATTTCATAAAATCTATCATATAATCTCCTATAGTACTCCAGATAGGATTCGAACCTATATATTAACCAAATTAGAAGTTTGGTGCCTGTCCCTCCGAGCCCCTGGAGCATAATTTATTCTATTGCCCACTTAGATATTTTCTTTAAAGATTCAAAATCTTTACCATATTTTGTTAATCTTATATAAAAAATAACCTGTGGATCGTTTATTGCAGTATAAGAAATATCAATTTGAAATAATCCCGATTTATCTGAAATTAATTCAACTATGATAGAATCACTCCAATTACCAGCTTCTATTAATCTATAGAGTTTAGGATTATCAAATGTAAGTATACTAATATCTTTTTGCCATTTAGCCAAAGTATCATTAGTATAAATGAGTATTTCGATATGATTACTAGATGGAACTTTATTAATTTCTGTAGTTGGTTGTACTTCAACTATAATTCGTGGCTGTCTTTCAATTGGAAAACAAATAGATATAACTATAAACATTATAACTAATGCTGTTAATATATAAAGTATTCTCATAATTTTTTCTTCTTTACAGTATAAAGTAATTCACCCAATAACATTCCATTACCAATTAAAGCATATAAAATAGCTTTATCAACCTTTTCCTGCAGGAAAAAAGAAATACTTATCGCAAATAATACTGCTGCAAGTAAAAAAGAGTACATATTATTCCTTTTATTCTACTTGATAACAACCTCTTTTAATATCTTCTCTAATTCTATTACTCTCTTCTGCTAAAACTCCCTCGCAATTCAATAGCTCATAATAATTGCCGGACTTAGTAGTCACTATCATTTTTTCTTCATCAAAAACTTTAGGACATGATATATATACTTTCTCATCATTCCTATCACCACATAATCTCCAAACATCCTTCACAGATATTTTGCCAAAACTATCATATGTATATTTACATAATTTCTCATATTTCCAATTTTTGAGTTGATATGTTCTACCAGCCATGATATTGCATCTCACTTATGAAGATTGGATCAATATAACCTTGTTTTTCGCTTTTTGGTTCATCAAAACAATCATCACAAAAAGCACCAAGTAATTTATTCTTTTTTGTAGTCCAAATAGGTTCATCGCATCTTTTGCAAGGAACTTTTATATGTGAAATACCACAAATCATTTTTTCTTCAAATATCATGACTTATTATCCAAAATAAGAATCCCAATATCCTTCTGCAACACATCTAATACTCGATGCGAATTCATTTGTGAGGTCATATACCAATAAAAAGGGCAATGCTAAAATTTTAACAAATGTCATATTAAATCCTAATAAGATTGAAAAAAAATTGCCTCCAAGTTACAGCCACTACGCTGAGAATGCCCCGTTTTGGCACATTATTGGGCAGGCTTTCGCCCACGTTTGGTAGTGGATTTTAAATAACTTTCAACTTTTAGAGTTGAACTTTGTGGGAACGAGCTTTTATCTTTAAGCTTTTAGCTTTGAGATTTTGGTATCTATATAATAGTGTACCTAAACTGTTATCCCATTTCGTAACCGAAGGCAATATCAAATGGCTAATCAGCCATATCCATATCAAACTGTAATCTTAACAGTAGCATTCTTTAGGGAAAGCTGACCATCTAGCATTCCAAGCACTTCCTCAAGATGCTCTGCTTCCTTACTCAAATCAGATTCAGAAACATTAACAATCACATCAGTAGGCTTACTGGTTTCTCCACCATTAGCTACGACCGTAATACCCTTTTGTTGGGCATCTCTACGAACTGCATCTAGTCGTTGACGAACTAAAGCAATAAACTTCTGACGAGAAGGAACAATTTCCTTACGCCAAGTCAACCATTCAGCCAAGGACTTTGCATAAACAGTTCCATCCGAAATAGTAAGAGAAACCGGAGTGGATTCATTCGCTTTAGCAATGGCACGACGAATGGCAACCTTACGCACTTCCAAATCGTCTAATGATTGTCTTTCCTGCTTAATCCACTTAACTGATCCACCATCCTTCTCAAGAGGATCTTTAGTCTGATCCTGTCGAGCCAAATACGGGAAAATACTCTCTCGCTTTTTCTCAATTCGCTTATCAAGTGTCTTGAGTTCAGCAAGAGCTTCGGTAATCGTCAATTCAACTTGCATGGGTAAATCTCCAAAAGGGGGTTAAAAAACAAATATAAAAGTAATTATTAATTATTCACTAAAAGGAGAATATTTCCATATACCTACAAGTAACCACTTAAAGAACATATATAAACAATCAAATATGATTATAGGACTCCACATTATTATAATAATAGGAGATAAAAGCGTTTTACGGACTTCTTCTATACTAGATTCACTTCCAGCTTCACAAATCATCATAGCAATAGATATAATTAACAATGTTACATAAAGTAATGAAAGTAGAATTAATATTGAATATAATATATTCATAATTATTTACTCATAAGTTATTTACTAGTAAATCTAAAATATATACATTTTTCAGTATAAAGACTATACGTTACATTCCAATATTTTTCAAATCTCTTTTGCATTTCTTTTACAATATCGTTAAGAATAATTTGATGATCATGAATATAGCATATATGATCGATTGGTTCTCCAACATAATGTCTATTAATATCATTTCTTGCAGCTTCAACATATGAAGTTAATTTAGACTCTTTCCATTCCAAATCTCTAGAATTATTTCTAAATGCAATTCTACGAGGATGATCATATGTATCATTATCAACAGTTTTACATATAAATAAAGATTTAATCCATTTGAACATAATAAGTAACTCCTAAATTAAATAGAGCGTTACGGACTCGAACCGTAGCCAAGCGTTAATCAGACGCAAAGGGAGTATAAAGCCCTTGGGAGTATCCAACCCTACGCTCCAAATATTATTTACCTTTAACTTGTTCCCATAATTCATCAGAACGTTTTTGCCAGTCATCAGCTTCTTTTTGAGCCTTCTTCGCACACCAAATCTGTGCAGCTATCTTAATCCTAAAAACATTATTTCGTGGAGTTGGAGAATTATCAAAGAGTAAAAGTCCATCTCGTGATTCATATTTAAACCAACGAGTAACTCCATTATTACCATTTCGCTCAATTACCTCTGCTTCCCAATAATCAACGCCTTCAAAGGAACTACTTACTAACCAGTATTTTCCGCCAATTGGAAGATTTGGAGTTTCATTAATGGGAATAGGAGCGAGGAAGAAAAAAATGATTAAAAGAAGCATAAAATTCCTTTTATTAATATATAATTATTGGGCTCGTCTGGAATCGAACCAGCTGTAAATCGTTATGAGCAATCCCCTCAAGCCATCGAGGACCGAGCCCTAATACTTACATCTTTACTATCCAAATAACACCCAAAACAAACAAGTATAGACCTAATAATCCTAAAACTACAGATTCTGCACTCTGTTTCTTTTCAGCAAAATCTAAAGCTGAAATTAAAATGATAATACCTAAAAGAAGCAATGTAATAATAGTAAAAACAATCATTATAGAATCCTTTTAAAGGGAATTATAAATCCTTATAACTACCAACCTTCCATCGGATATTCCATATAAACTTGTGTTTGCCTTCTCAATTCATTTTTAGGCTTTACAAAGGTTTGTGCAGTAACTCTAAAAAATAATCTCCATCCATTCTTAATTGCTCTTGTCCCCTGATGCCAAGTATTCCAATTAAATTCTGTAATTACACTATCTTTAATTGAATGTAACTTCAATATTCCATCTTGAATTTGCTGTTCCACTAACTTATGCCAAACCTTATAATACTTTTCACCTTTTTTAATATCGAGAAAATCAGAAAGACCCAGAGCAAAGTCAGTCGGACAAATATCAGCATTAACTACACAAGCAATATGCTTTGAATGATATTCTGGATTATAATAATTAGGTTGACCATTTGATAAACTTCTAGGAACATCATCATGATGCCAACCAGGTATACATGGAAACCAATTAGGCATCAACATATGCACACGACTATCAATAATCAATTCTCTATCTTTCCAATCTTCTGGCATTTCATCTAGAATTAGATTAGTGATTGGACCACCAAGTTTTCTAGCGTGAATTAAATCACAGCTAAATAACATTGGTTCATTTTTAATTTCAACTTCTGAAAAAGTCTTGGATAACTTAGAATGCTCGATTATTCGACTATCAAATGTAAAATACATGGGATATCTTTCATAAGTTATTTATTTGAAACAGTTTTTTCTTCTATTACTTTACATTGATATCTATCAACAAAACTACCATCCTCAAGAATAAAAGCTAGTTTATTTGTATAAGGATTAACTCCAAAACCTTTTACAGTCACCATTTTACGACCATTTTTGAATGGTTTCCCAGACTTTTTAGTAATTTTCATAATAAGCTCACAAGGAGGGAGTCGAACCCCCATCGCACAAGTTAACAGCTTGTTGCATTACCATTATGCTACCTGTGAATAAATCTATATTATCCATATATATATGAGTCTGGTTGGGATCGAACCAACGCATATCGCCATATCAGAGCGATGCCTTTTACCACTTGGCTACAGACCCGGAGGAACTATAGTGTCCATTTAATAAGACTTTTCCTAATATCTTCTTTATTATAAACTTTCTTCTCCATTAATAGATTTTGCATACAAGTATCATCTTCAATTTCAATTGGTATATAACTGACTCTAAAGAAATTTCTTTTTGTCCCAACTGGAACTATAGGACGACGATGAACAATATAAGGATCAATTAAAGTTAATTGATTCTTATCAAATAACTGTATGCTTTTCTGCTGAACTTGCTCTTGTAATAACCAATGTAAATTATGTTTTAATGGATCAAAAGAGGCGGGTATATTAAATGATTGAGCTGCATATTCAGTAGGATAAATATCACTCCAAATATAATTTTGCTCAGGTAGATGCGGAACTCTCATTGAGAATCCATCAACATGCCACTCATCGTCATTTATACTTTTAACTATCCCATTACGAACAGTTATATAAATAAAGCTATTTTCAAATAAATTAAATTGTTTTTGATTGTAATTACAATGTAATATGGCACCCGTTAACCAATCTAATTCTTCTGGAATTAACAATTTACCATATGGTTTCTTAACCATCATCCTCAAAATATATTGATCGGGGGTATTGTCGAAATGAATATTACTAACTCTATAAGGTTCTTCATAATAGGAATAATCTTTTAAATTAAGATTCCTAAAATCCCTACTAAACATAATAATCCTTATTCAGCAGGAAAGAGTCATATTCATTCACTTTCAAACAATCCAACGATTCCATAAAAGAGTGCTGCTATAATACAGCACAAAGCAAAAACCCACAAAAATGTATTTTGATACATGGTTAATTCTCGAACCACTCATTAAAGTTGAATTTTCCTGCTAAAATATTATCAATTGGAATTCCTTCATCATAAGGAATAATGATATATTCTAGATCAAGAAAGGTATCAAAAATAACTTGAATACATTTCATGGGAAAATAGCTTATAGAGAGGGTTTAATAATGGAGTTTTCCCAAATTCCATTTCGCTTTGCATCTTCTTCCGCTTCTTCTCGTGAAGAATAGGTTTTGGGTTTATAACCCCAATAACCATTTGATCCGAATGTATACTTATGATTAGTACATTCGATATAGAACATCATAACTTCCTTAAAGAGTTGTTAATTCTTATATTCAACTTTAACTAAAAGAACA
>Ga0184628_10000081_pt1 | contig 49769 bp, 60 predicted proteins | sample PLM4_5_b1_FD_133149 | JGI IMG/M metagenome (GOLD analysis project Ga0184628, IMG submission 133149) | Groundwater sediment microbial communities from an aquifer in East River, Colorado, USA - PLM4_5_b1 | ecosystem: Environmental > Terrestrial > Soil > Riparian zone | place: USA: East River...
CGCTACGTCTCGCTCGCTGCACTACTCGATCGGGTCCGCGCCGAGGGCGAGCGCGCCGAGGCCCGGCGCGGGACATTCGAGTGTAAGGCAAGAACGAGGCAGACAGATCCCATGCAGGATTGTAACTGGCCGTGTTGCGGCTGCGACCCGAAGGCGAACGAGGTTCTAGCCGCGCTGGAAGAGGACGGGCTACTCTGAAAAGGCCCGCCAGTCGGAGCGCGAAGCCTGCGAGCGGATCGTGGAGGCGGTCGGGTATGAGGCGAACCATGAGCAGGGCCAACTCTGGTGGCTGGACGAGACGCTGCGCCGCCTTCGGGAGCGAGCCAAGTGAGCGACCGTAGACGGGGGGCGTGAACGTAGAAAGGAGACAAGCCATGAAGAAAGTGCTGATCGTCGCGGCATTGCTCGCCGCAGTCGTGAACGTCGAAGCGCAGAGCATGAAGCGCCAGCGCTTCGAGAAGCAGGCCGTCAAGATCAATGGGACCCGCGTTCGTTGGGAGAACAAGTCGCGCGCGCAGCAGGTGGTGAGGATCGCCTGGAGTTGCCGCGTCGAGAAGGCGACGGCTTCAGACGACGTGCTGCGGCACACGCGCGAGTTGAAGGTCGCGCCCGGCGCCGTGGCCACCGTGGAGTCAGGCTACGAGGGCGGGAAACAGCTGTGCGGCAACACGTGCGACATCGAGGTCGGCTACCTCACGCCGTGGCCGATCCCCGCAGGCGTCGACTTCCCGGAGTTCAAGGGCCTCGTCGCTTCAGCGTCCACGCTGGTCGTATGCCGCTGAACAAGGTCAACACGCTGGCTCAGCTTCAGCGCTGGCTGAAGGAGGAGGGCACAGAGATCACCGTCGGCAAGGTGTGGGCTGGCACAGAGCATAAGCTGCTCGCCGACGTGACGGGGATCGTGCGGATGCTGGTCGAGGAGAGGAAGGACACGTGGTGCCATGCGCTGCGGGACGCTGAGATCGACGACGCGCACGACCACGCGTTGACGATCGAGCAGTGCAGGGTTTACCACTTACAGTCAGCGATGCTCGTCAGCGGCAGGAGCCGAGCGTGAGCAAGACACCGCATCAGGAGCGCGAAGCTCGGCTCGTGCACCTGATCGCCCTTCGTGCTCCCGATGCCGTGCTCGTCGTCATGGCGCGCGCCTACCTCAGCAGCCTTGAAGGTGGCACTTGGCAGGCGATGCGACGATGGGCGGCGTACAGGATCAGGCTCGACTTCGAGTGGGCCGTCGCCGTCGTGCGCATGTGGTTCCTGACGCGCGTGCGCGGCATGACGCCCGACGAAGCAGAAGCGCACGTGTTCGGACCGGAGTAAGCGTGGTCAGAGCCTTTAGCCGATTCGTAGCAGCAGCGCTGATCGCGTTCGCCTTCGCGAGCTTCGTCCTGCTAGTCGACGCCGCGCTCACGCTCATTCTGGCGCATCGGTCATGAGCATCTACCTATTCCTCGTGATCGTGTTGGTCTGGCTTACGTTTAGAAAGAGGACATGAAATGCAGAAGGAGCTTGGGCCGGCCGCGCTCGGCGATCGCGTGCTCGATCGTGTCACGGGCTACGAAGGCGTCGTCGTCTCCATCACCGATTACCTGTTCGGCAACCGCAGGATCCAGATCCAGAAGCAGGCGTGCGACGAGCACGGCCAGCCGCTGGAGACCGTCTGGCTCGACGACGCGCAGGCACAGGTTGTGGAACGTGGGATCATGGAGGTGGCGCCGCCGAATGATCGGCGGCCCAAGCAAGCCGAAGACTAGTAGGAGGGCGGGAAAATGAAAGAAGCACCCATCGATCCCCTGAAGCGCGCGCCGGCCAAGGACGTTCCGCCGAAGTACGCGCCCGAGCCCGGCAAGCGCTCCTCGCGCATCACCCCGGCGCAGGAAGCGCTGCTCGAAGAGGCGTCACGCATCATCCGGGGCAACCTTCAGGTGTCGATCGGCGCAGCGCTCGACGAGATCCACGCGCTGCGTGGCACCGAGCGTCCGAAGCCTGCCAAGGCCGACAAGGCAGCGAGGGACGCGAAGTTCGCCGAGCCGTCGAAGGGGCCGTGGACGGCAGCGAAGAAGAAGTAGCACCGCAACGGGGGCGCGTGGCGTGGGCGCGCCTCACCTTCAGCGAAGGGAGCGAGCGTGGCGACCGAACTCAACTGGCGTGGCTCACAGGACCTGATGGGGCTGCTCGTCGCGCTCGCCGACGTCGAGCCCGATCCCCGCAACGCTCGCCTACACCCTGCCGTCAACATGGCAGCGATCAAGGCGAGCATCGACAAGCATGGTCAGCTGAAGCCGATCGTAGCGAAGGGCCGGCGCATCCTGGCCGGCAACGGCACCTACCTCGCCATCAAGGAGCTTGGCTGGAACGCGATCGCCGTCGCGCAGGTGCCCGAGGGCATGACGGACGAACTCGCGATCGCGTACGCGCTCGCCGACAACAAGACGACCGACCTCAGCGAGTGGGACTTCGAGGAGGTGGCGTCGCTGCTGAAGGAGCTTCCCGTCGAGTTTCACCTGCTCACAGGCTTCCAGCAGTTCGAGATCGACCCGCTGCTCAAGGCCGACTTCAGACCGCGCGACGGCAGCGGCACGGGCAAGGAGAACGCGGCCGACGTGGCGAAGGGCATCGTGACGTTCAGGGCCACGTTGGAGCAGGCGATCATCATCAACGAGGCGCTGTCGCGCGTGCGCGCGCGCGAAGGGCAGGTCGACATGCCCGAAGGCAGGATCCTCGAACTCATCTGCGCCGACTTCATCGCTGGCGCCCCGCTCGACGACGCCGACCCGACTCCTCCCCCTGAGCCCTGATGGCGCTCATCTACCTCGCCTACGGGAGCGCTGGCATGCCGACGCTCCTCGACCCTCGCTGCGGCCCTGCGCGTCTGCTCGTGTCGTACGCGTGGGAGAAGGACTTCCGCAAGCTGCTCGAACGCGGCTACCGCCCACAGGAGTGGGTGCTCGACAGCGGGGCCTACTCGTTCAAGCACAGCGGCACGCCCGTCACCGTCGACGACTTCTGCCGAGGGATCGACATGCTGGTCAAGTGCGCGGCCGGGCCGCCGAGCGAGATCTACGCGCTCGACGTCATCGGCGACTGGCGCGCGACCTACGCGAACGTGCGCACGATGGAGCGGCGCGGGTACAACGCCATCCCATGCTTCCACCTCGGCGAGCCCTTCGACGTGCTCAAGACGTACGCGCAGAACTACCCGAAGGTCGCCATCGGTGGCGTCGCGCGCATACGCGGGGGCGCGGGGCTGCGGCAGTTCCTCGACAAGTGCTTCGCCGCTGCATGGCCCGTGCGCGTTCACGGCTTCGCGGCCGTGCGCCCCGACGTGCTGCGCGACTACCCCTTCGATAGCGTCGACTCGTCGACGTGGTGCCGCACGGCGCAGCGATACGGCTGGTGGGCGGGCATGGGAGAGCTCAAGATTCGCGACGTCAAGGAGCCTATGATCGTCACGGTTCGCCACTACCAGAAGATGGAGCGCGAGTCGGAGGGCAGGTGGGCCAGCGACCTAGCGCGCATTCGTGCACCGAAGGAGGTGCCAGCGTGAACAAGGGAGCCATCGTCCTCTATTCCGGCGGCCTCGACTCGACGACCGTCCTCGCGAGCGTGCTCGCCGATCCTGACTACATGCGCGTGACGGCGCTGTTCTTTGACTACGGGCAGACGAACAAGCGCGAGCGCAGCGTCTCGATCGCGCTCGCCGACGCGTGGCGCTTCGTGCGGCGCGAAGTCACAGTGCAGGGGTACGGCGCGGCAAACCCGAATCGCCAGATCCCCGCGCGCAACACGATCTTCCTTTCGCTGGCGCTGCGAGAGGCGCTGTTCGACGGCATGACCGACGTCTTCGTCGGCAGCGAACCCGAGGACGTCTACGCCGACTCCTCGATCGCTTACGTCGCTGCGATGCGCGCGGTGTTCGAGGAGCACGGGCTCAGGTTGCACGCTCCGCTCCTGCGCATGAAGTCGAAGGCCGACGTGCTGCGCATGGCCCTCGACCTCGGCGTGCCGCTCGACCTCGTGCACCCGTGCCGCTCTGAGGTGATGTGCTTCGAATGCCGCACGTGCCAGCAGATGCGGGAGACAGTGAGAGCCGTGCTCCGCGTCGACTGGACGCTCCTTCAGCCCGCGTGCTTGAGAGCCGGCTCGCAACGCCGATACGGCTACGACGGCTACTCGTCGATCGAGAACGCAGGCATCCTGAAGCTGCTCGGGTACAAGCAGGCGCTCTCGCGGCTCGTGCGCCCGCGCGCGCTCAACGCCACGCTCAAGCCCTACGGCGACGCCTCGGCCGTGGGCCCACTCCTCAACGCCGCTCTCGACCTCGGCTACCGCTGGAGTGCGGGAGCCGGCGAAGCAAGCGTGCCGGTCAGCATCGTCGTGGCCCCATGAAGGTCACGGCGACGCGTCGCGTGCAGTTCGCCATCGGGCACCGTGTCTTCGGCCACGAAGGCAAGTGCAGGCACCTGCACGGCCACAACTTCGTCTTCTTCCTCACGGGCGAGGCGCCAGCGCTCGACAACGTTGGGCGCGTGATCGACTTCGGCGTGCTCAAGGAGCGTGTCGGTGCGGAGATCGAGCGCCTGTGGGATCACGGCCTAGTGCTGTTTCAGAACGACTACAAAGCCATCGACGCCGTGCGCATGATCGAAGGGCAGAAGCTGTACTTGCTGCCGAGCAACCCGACGGCCGAGAACCTCGCCCTCTTCGTGCTCGTGCACATCGGGCCAAGGGCCCTTGAAGGCACCAAGGTCAAGCTGACGAAGGTCACGGTGTGGGAGACGGAGAACGGGATCGCGGAGGCGTCGTTGTGAGCTACCGCATCAACGAAACGTTCTTCTCCTTGCAAGGCGAGGGCGCGCGCGCGGGGAGCGTCAACGTGTTCGTGCGCTTCGCCGGCTGCAACCTGCAATGCACGAAGGACGGCCCCGAAGGCTTCGACTGCGACACGGAGTTCACGTCAGGCGTCGACTACGAGGGCGACGTGCTCGTCGAGCACTGCGCCGAACTCGTGCCCGCAGGCCAAGCCTTGCACGACGTCGGCGTTATCTTCACGGGCGGCGAGCCGCTTCTTCAACTCGACGAGATCCTGCTCGCAGGCTTCAAGGCGTTCGGCTTCGGTGAGTTGTGCGTCGAGACGAACGGGACGCGCGAGATCCCACCGGGCATCGACTGGATCTCGTGCTCGCCGAAGACGGCAGAGCACGCGCTGAAGCTCAAGGACGCGGACGAGCTTCGCTACGTGCGCCGCGCAGGCATGGGCATCCCGCGCCCGAGCGTGAGCGCCGACTACTACTACATCTCGCCAGCGTTTCAAGCGGACGGGCACGTGCTGCGCGAGGATCTCGACTACTGCGTCAAACTCGTGCAGCACAACCCGCGCTGGCGGCTCAGCGTTCAGCAGCACAAGCTGTGGGGGGTGCGATGACGAAGGAGCCTTCGTTCCTAATGACCAACGACGAGATGCGCCAGCTGAATGACCGCGTAATCCAGGCCCACATCGCCCGCGCCGCCGCGATACCGGAGGAGCGCAAGTACGAGTGCCCCGTGTGTCACACGAAGGCGAGCGTGACGCCGAACGAAGCGTGCATCGCGTGCGCGATCACGGCGCTCAAGAAGTTCGGGTGGGAGCCGCTATGATCGACCATCGGAGCAGCATCAGGCTCGGCCTCGCGGGCCTGATCTTGAGCCGGCTGCCTGGCACCGAGTTCGAGCAGACGAGGCCAGAGGCATGGCCTTCTCACCTCCCTCCAGGCATGATCGGCACGCCCGAGCGCGTGCTGCGCGCGTTCGAGGAGATGACGTCGGGGTACTCGATCAAGGCAGACGAGCTTCTGAAGGTCGAGTTCGATGGTGGCGGCTATGATGAAGTCGTCGCGCTCGCCGGCATCCCGTTTCACTCGCTGTGCGAGCATCACCTCCTCCCCTTTCACGGCACGGCCGACGTTGCCTACTTGCCCATCAACGGCGTCGTCGTCGGGGTGTCGAAGCTGGCGCGGCTCGTCGAGGCGCACGCACGACGCTTCCAGATTCAGGAGCGCATGACGCGCGACATCGCGAGCGACTTGGAGCGCGTGCTCACACCGAGCGGCGTCGCCGTCGTCGTGCGCGCGCAGCACGCGTGCATGGAGGCGCGCGGGATCGGGAAGGCCGCCACGATGACCACGAGTGACATGCGGGGCATCTATCGCACGAGCCCTGCCGCGCGAGCCGAGGTCCTGGCGCTGTTCAAGTGAAGAAGCTCGACCCGCCCGTCCTCACGGACCCGGAGAGCCGCAAGCGCTACGACGAGCGGTGGGCCACGTACGGTTGGGAGCACCCGCAGGCGTACTGGATTCGCGGGGGTGAGGCTGGCGTCATCTGCACGCGGTGCGGCGTGCAGGTCGGACCGGAGTCGACGAAGGAGCTTCTCGAATCGTTCGTCGGTAAGCACTTAGAGTGCCCGCTCGGCCACGGCTTTGACTCACGTGGTACGCTCGGCGAAGTTGAAGATCCCCTCTTTGCGAAGGAGGAAGCTCATGCGGCGAGCGTGGCTGCTGCTCCCGACGATCCTGTTGGTGAGCGCGTGCACGGTGAACCCGAAGCCGAAACCTCCTGAGCCACCGCCGTTCCCGCAGCCAGCGTGCCAGGAAGGGCAGGCGACGTGCTGCTGGCACCAGCCGCCCGGCAACGAGCCGCTCTTCGCGTGCCCGGCGCCGAACGTCCCAGGCGGCGTCGTGAACGTCGCGGGCGGCCCCGCGCAGTGCCCCGCTCCTGGCTGCGGCTCGACGCCCCCGCCGACGTGCCCTGACGGGCAGGTGATGCAGGACGGCGTCTGCGTGCCGAAGCCTCCCCCGCAGCCGGGCGAGGTCCCGGCGATCGGCGTCGCGGTCGGCGATGGCACGGGACTCCTGCGCATTCACCAGAACCAGTACGTGAAGCTCAACGACCCGGCCGGCACGCGCTTCAACGTGTTCGGCTGCGTCGCGTGCTGCGATGCGTGGGGCAAGGTTCAGAACCAGCTGTGGCCGGGCGTGAGCCCTGGATTCATCGACGCGTGCGGCGCGTACGGTGGCAACCTCTACCACTGGCGCATGGGGCCGTGGGGCGTCTGGTGCGCCGACGGCGACACGTGCGGCGAGACGGACTGGTGGGGGATCGGCGGCCCGTACCTGAACGGCACCGAAGCGCCTTCGCGCGGCGATGGCTCGCTCCAGTGGAACCCGAAGTTTTGGGAGACGTTCAGGCAGTCGCTGTTCTACGCTGGCGGTTGGGGAGCGGCGCCCTACGGGCACCCGAAGCGCTACGTCGAGGTCGTCGTCAATGACACGTGGTACATCAAGCACTGCGAGTGGAAGGACGGCGTTGAGTGCGTGTGGCCTCAGAGCGAGATCCACGCGGCCTTCGTCGGCGAGCGCTCGCCGCAGCAGGAGCGGCTGATCCGCAAGGTGGTCGCCGAGTCGTGTGACATGGACAATGTGATCTACGCCACGGGGAACGAGGAGGACGAGGTTCCGGCGGGCGGCTCGCTCTACCAGTGGTACGTGACGATCGTTCGCGACGAGGAAACGAAGTGCGCGACGAAGAAAGTCCACCTGATCGGGACCGGGAGCAGCAAGAGCGGCATCGCAGCCGACTACTCGATCACGCACGCGAACGCGCCAGTGACCGGACCCTGCAACGGGCGCCTGTGTATGAACAACGAGCACAACCCCGAAAAGGAAGTGGCCGAGGAAGCCTTCCGTTTCCAGAAGGCGCTCGACGCCGGTCAGGCCTACCACGCGTGGCGCGCTGGCGCGAAGGACGCGAAGTGGGAGGAGCGCCTCAGCGTGTTCCGCGACATCTTCAACGGCGGCGGGTCAAACGCATGCTTTGCCCCGCCGAGCGAGCCGGCCGACGATTGGGAATGGCACGATCGCACGTACCGCTCGGCCGAGACGAAGATCACGGAAGCGGTCGAGAACGCGAAGCGCACCGTCGGCAACCCGTGCGGGCAGATGGGGCCGAGCGACACGTGGATCGATCCAGAAGCCGCGTTCGGCAAGCAGTTCGAAACGATCGCGGCCGTGGCCGAGCAGGTACGCGCGCAGGGCTTCTGCGCGAGCGGGCCCTGGGGCGACGCGCTCGCCGTCACGCGCAAGGACGGGCTAATCGAGGAGCGGCACATCGTCGCCTTCGGAACGGGGTGCTTCACGAGCGATCCAGAGGTCAACCCCAAGAGCTACTGGCGATGGCTGAAGGGCATGCCACCGCAGCCGCCAGCCGAGGGCGCCTGCACGAACCCCGACCCGATCCCGATTGCAAAGTTCAACGTGAAGGAGCACACGAAGGGGCCTAACAAGACCGTCGTCGACTCGACGCCGATCGTCCGCAGCGCATCCTACTGCGCGTCGATCGGCTTCACGGACGGGCGCGGCGAGTGCCCTGTGCGCATGGAGGGCGACCCTGCGCGGCCGACGTGCGAGGCGCAGGTCGTCGGCGTGCCGCAGTGGACCGGCCCTGGCGCCGTGAGCGCCGAGAACGCGTATCAGTACTGGGTGCCGCGAGGCGTGCTCGGCACGGCGACCGTTTGCACGTCGACAGCGCCGAAGGTCTGCGGTAGCGTTGAGATGACGCCGTAGGAGGAACCATGATTCCCACGACAGCGATCGGTTTCCTGTACCTGCTGCTGGCAGCCATCACCGTCGGCTTCGGCTTGGGATGCGGAGCCTACATCTGGAGCCAGATCGTTCGTCCGCGACCGTAGACAAAAGGAGGCCGTGATGAAGAGAAGCATGCTCGCCGTTGCCGTGCTGTTGCTCTCGACCGCGTGCGCGACGATGCCGGCGAACGCTGGCAAGGCGCTCGCCATCGCGTGTCAGGGCTGCGCCGTGTTGCAGTCTACTGGCGCGTGCGTCAATCAGCCGCCGCCCACCGAGTCGGGCGGGACCGTTCAGGTGCCCACGTGCGAAGCAGGCAAGGAGCCGTGGGTCGTGAACTTCGACGCCGTGATCGACAAGAGGGAAGCGCCGAAGATCGAGTGCCGCTGACGCGATGGTGTTGGCGGCTGTCGTTCGGGACTACGTTGTCGCGGGCACGGCGACCGACGGCAGCGAGATCCGCAAGTTCGCCGACCAGAACATCCAGGCTCAGATCGACCGCGTGCTCGCCAGCGCGCCAGCGGGCACGAAGGCAGGGATCATCCTGTACGCGAACGCGAGCGGCGAGGTGAAGGCAGGCATGTTCGGCAAGAAGGACGTCAAGCTCCCCGGCTTCCTCGGCGCGATCGGCTGGACCGAAGGCGTCTTCACGTACGGTGGGACGCTCACGTACGACTATCGCAATAAGGATCTGCGCGGCGAAGCGCAGGCCGCGATCTGGTTCAAGTGAAGCGACACGAGCACGTCGACACTCCCTTCTGGCGCGCGCGCGCGGAGGCGTTGAGGCGCGAGCGCCTTCGCGTGCTCGCCTGGATCGGCAGGCTCAACAAGCGGCGCCGGAAGCAGAAAGCGCCGTGAACGTCTCAGCCTACTGGCTCGCCGAGCGCTTCACGGGCCTGCGGGAAGTCGCCGGCCCCGTGTCGAACGCTCAGGTCTTGGCGATGCTGCGCCTCGACCGCTCCGACGTACAGGACGACGAGACGCCGTGGTGCTCGGCGTTCGTCAACTACGTCTGCTGGCTCCTACGTTTGCCGCGCTCGCACAGCCTCGCCGCGCGCTCCTGGCTCGGTATGGGGCGCGCCGTCGAACTCGACTACGCGCGCACGGGCTTCGACGTCGTGGTCCTGAATCGCGGCTTGGGACAGCAGCCGGGCCCGGAAGTTCTTGACGCGCCGGGGCATGTCGGGTTCTACTCCAGCATCGAAGAAGACGAGCCGACGATCGGTGCTCCTGGCCCACGAATCTGGCTGCTCGGCGGGAATCAAGGCAACGCCGTCACGCTCGCCTCCTTCGATTCGTCGCGCGTGCTTGGCGTGCGCCGTCTGCGGGAAGAGTAGGGGGAATCATGGCGGCAATCACAGGCAACAAGGGCAAGGGGATGCCGGCGCGCATGCGCGCGATCGAGGTCGCGGCGGGCATCACGTCGGCGACGACGCGCAGCGATCGCCAGCCGATGGAGCGGAGGTTGCGGGCGGCCGAGGTCGCCGGCAGCATCACCATCAACGTCAAGCTCGGTCTGCTGACGCGACTGACGGCTCTCGAAGCGCACGTCTGGTGAGCGCGTGGCCGTAGCGCGCTGCAAGCTGTGCATGCACCCGGTCTCCGACCACAGCGGCCCTCACGGCCGCTGCCTCGCCCTCGTGCACGACAGCCTCGGCGCTCAGCGTACCTGCCCCTGCCACATCGAAAAGGGCGGGTGATGCGGTAAAGGATCGCCTCCGTTGGGGGCGAAGGAGGAGTGATGAAGTTGAAGAGGCTGTTCCTGAGTGCAGCCCTGTTCCTCGGCGCCCTGGCGATCCTCGATATGGGCGACGCGCTGCGCCACGACGTCGAAGCGCAGCCCGAGCTCCACGAGCCCAACAGCAGCATCGCCCCCTACGCCGAAGCCGTCGCGCTCGTCGAGAACGACACGACCTTGATCTCTCCTCCCTGCCGCGCCATGTACGTGAGCACGGTGGGCGACGTCGTGGTCGACATGCAGCGCACGGGGACGAGCATCACCTTCACGGCGGTCCCGGCTGGCGTAACGCTGCCGATTCGCTTCAAACGGTTCAAGGTGGCTTCGACAGCGACGGGCGTCTGCCTCTATTGACGGCGATGCGCAAGTTCACCTCGATCCTCCTCGCCATCGCTCTCGCGCTCATCGGCTGCCAAGCGCTGGCGCAGCAGACTGGCAACGCGACCATCACGTACTACCCGAGCGATCCTTCCGGCGGCTGCTCGAAGTACCGGCTGTGGTGGAACACCACGAGCAACGTGCTGTGGGTTTGCGAAGGCAACGGCGCGTGGGTGTCGACAGGCGCAGGTGGGAGCGGAGTTCCCACGTTCCCGCTGCTCGCTACGTGCGGCACGACCGACGCGCCGAACTACGCGCTCGGCAACGCCGAGATGGGAACGTACTGCACGGCGGTTGACGGCTCGCTCGTGATTCAGAACCGCGACTCGACGCCGAACTCCCTCGGGCGCGCACGCCTCACGCTCGGCGTCGAGCAATTCTCGCTGAACGCCACGCGATCAGAGGACGTCAACCACAACGGCAACATCCAGTGCTTCGACGAGAGCGGGCCGACCATGACGTGCCGCATCGACGCGACCGACGCGGCGGGAACAGGCACCTACGGGTTCACCAGCGGTGCGTTCACGCTCAACACCAAAATCCTGTCGCCGGACGGCGCTGACTCGCTCCCGAGCTACAGCTTCAGCAACTGCCCAGAGTGCGGCATCAACTTCAGCTTGAACGCCGGGAATCCCTACATCAGGTTCAACAGCGACCCGGCTTCTGGCCTGAACGCTGTCGGCGGCGACCTGAGCTTGACGGCAGGTGCTGGGACCGGGACTGGGCGAGCAGGTTGGATCAGGGGGCAGATCGCCGTCCCTTCGGCCACGTCGTCGAGCACGCCGCAGGCACTTCAGAACGCCTTCATCTTGTCTGGAACCGACGGAGCAGTGTCGATCGGGCAGATCAACGTCGAAGGCACGCCTGGCGCAGGGACGTACTCCGCTCCATCCAGGGCTACCGGCATCAGCAATAGTGCCGGCGGGGACCTAAGCCTGAACGGCGGTGTTGGAACAGGTTCAGGCAGCGGAGGATCGATCAGGCTCAAGGTCGCGCCAGCAGGCGGCAGCGGGTCGACACAGAACGCACTCCAGAACGCCATCGTCATCAGCGGCGCTTCGACGCCCACCATCACGACGAGTTATCAGATCCTCGCGCCGGATGGTTCGAAGACAGCGTCAAGCTATGCGTTCGCGACTGCTACGAATGCTGGCTGGTCCTATGACCCGTTCGCGCCTGGCTATCTCGTTGGAACCGGTCGCTACGGTAGCGGCACAGATGCGACCGGTGGGAATATCCAGCTCGCCGCCGGAAGAAGCACGGGGACCGGTGTCGGGGGAAGCATCGAGTTGGTGGTCTCTCCTCCAGGAGCCTCGTCCGGCTCGTCTCTGAACGCCCATCAGAGCGTGGCTTTCTTCCGGTACGACAACGCCATCACTATCGGTGGCATGAACACGGTAGGCGCGCCGGGCACTGCAAGCCTGCAGGGCAGCAACCGCGCAACAGGCCAGACAGACGGCGCTGGCGGCGACACGTGGCTCAGAGGTGGCACAGGCACCGGAACCGGGGCGGGCGGGAATGTGACGCTCTGGATTGCGCCTCCTGCTGCAACGACAGGCACTTCGCAGCACAGCTTTTTCGCAGCCGCCACATTCAGTGGCGCCAACGCGAGCGTTGTGCTGGGCGGCGTGGATGCACCGACCGGTGGAACGAGTTCATTAACAGGAGCTGGCTCGACTGGAAGCAACGTAGCGGGAGGCGCGCTCAACATCGTCGGTGGTCGCGCCACGAACGGCAACGCCAACGGTGGCGACGTGACGCTGGTGGGCGGGACGCCCGTGGGCAGCGGAGTCGCCGGCCGGATCATCATTCCGAACGGCACCGCTGCGAACCCTGGCGTCGTCTTCGCTGGCGCGCTGACCACCGGCTTCTACAGCAACAGCGGCATCGGCTTCTCGGTCTCGGGAACAGCGGTCGGACGGTGGGACGCGAACGCGCTGGCTATCGGATCCACGCTCGATGCCGGCTGGCGCCGCGCGAACACCAACACGCTGCGCGCGACAGATGGTGCGCAGGGCTTCGGATACGTCATAGGTGGACAGCCGACGTTCCAGCTGACAGCCAGCTCTACGGCAGCGACGCAAACCGACGGTGGCCTGCTGTACCACAACAACGGTCAGGGGGCGACGCGCACGGTGACGCTGGTCGACAACCCGGCCGCGGGAACCTGCTATGACTTCGTGGTCCTGGCAGCGCAGAGCTTGACGATCACCCCGGGGGCCGGCGAGACGTTTCGCGACGTGGCTGCTACGGGCAGCACCCAGATCACGAGCAACACGGTCGGCTCGGCGATGCGTCTCTGCGCGGTGGCCGGCGGCAGCACTTCGGCGTGGATCGTGATGTGGAAGAACGGGACGTGGACGATCTCGTAGGAGGCAAATCGTGAAGCGACTGGCAGCACAGGCTATCCTTCTTGTCGCGCTCTTCGTGCCGGCGCTCGCGAGCGCGCAGCCATTGAAGACCGGCAACGCGACGGTGACGTACTCACCGATCGACCCGACTGGCGGCTGCTCAAACTATCGACTCTGGTGGAACACGACGGACAACACGCTGTGGATCTGCGAGAGCGGTGCGTGGCTCGCCGCAAGCAGCGTGGGTGGAGGAGCCTGGGGCGGGATCACCGGCTCGCTGCCGACCCAGGCCGATCTGCAGGCCGCGCTGGATAGCAAGATCAACGATCCAGGCGGCGGCAACGGCGTCCTGGCGCGTACTGGTACCGGGACGGTGGTGGCGCGCACGATCACAGCGGGCGACGGGCAGAGTTGCGTGAACGGCAACGGCGTCGCGGGGAACCCCACGTGCTCTGTCGACGCGAGCGTAGGGCGCAAGGGCTCTGGTGCCGGCGCGCCCCCGGGCGACTGCGGCAACACCGGCGACGCCTACCAAGTCGGCGACACCTACATGAACACCCTCACCACGACGTTGAACGTGTGCGAGGCGCCTGACCAGTGGGTGCCGATCAATCGCGGGCGCGGCGGGATCCTCCACATCGACGACTTCCTGACCGGCAGCATCACGACGCCGAACATCGGCGAGATGGGCTGGTCTCTCGGGGTCATTGGAGGTGGCATCACCACGGTTTCGAGCGGCACGTCCACCGACAACCACCCAGGGGTTCTGAATCTTCAAGAGAGCACGCTCAACGATGGCGGCGTATTCACAGGCTCTCGAATGTCGCTGTCGTCTGCTGACTTCGCAGGCAAGGACTGGGGCTTCGAGTTCGAGCTGCAATCCGTGACCGCAGTTACGACTGTCGGCATGTGGGTCGGTCTGATGAGCGGGGCCAGCCCGCTGTCTACGGCGGGAGCGGTCCACGCGGTCTATAACACCGCCGTCGGGCACGCTACCTGGCAGTGCTCGATGTGCGACTCAGCGACGACGGGATGCCAGAGCGCGGGCGACGACACGAACCAGAAGACCACCGTCAGCACGCAGACTCCTTCGGCTGCGAGCTACGACCGCATCGCGATCTGGCACAGGAACAACGGCGTCGGCGGGATCTCGACGTTCTATTGTGCGGTCAATGGAGAGACGCCGAGGACGTGGTGTGCGTCAGACTGCGACGAGACGGCCTCCGAGTTGCCTGCGGCCGTGATGTTTCCGTATGTAGCTGTGCAGGATCAAGTCTCTGGCGCGCGAAACTTCAACCTCGACTGGGCACGCTTTTGGGTGACGGGTCTCGCGCGATGAACGATCGTCGACGGCTCGCACTGCTGCTGCTGCTGCTCGGGCTAGCTGCGGTGGACGTGACCGCTCAGCCCGTCGTGGCGACCTACACAGCCGTGCACAACGCGATTCGAGTCGAGTGGTCGATCGCCGGCATGCCTGACGCCACAGACTGCGTGCTGACGCTCAAGGACGTGGCGGGCGGGACCGTCGCGACGGTGACGTCGCTCTCTGGTGGCGGCCTACCAACGCGGACCGAGTTGGTGGGCGGTCTCTCCGCCTCGACGAACTACAAGCTGACGATCAACTGCGGCACTCCTTTCGAGATCATCAACGATCAGTGGGTCTCGACCTTGGCCTCGCCCGGCGGGTCGACGACAGCCGTGCCGATCCAGCTGTCCGCCCCGGCCACGTTCACGACGTCGACGCGCGCGAAAGTGCTGTTCGGGTCGACGCCAGCGCTTGGATCGGAGCTTCAGAACACCAGCTGCTCAACCGGGTGCACGATCTCGCCATCGATGAACTACGGATTCCAGTACTTCGCGATCCAGAGGCAGACGACTGCCAACGGGGTCTTAGGGCAGGTGCCAACCCAGGGAATCGTCATCGGTGAGAGCGTCACGTCATCCCTGACGAGTTCGGCAAGCTCTGCCGAGCCGCCCATCCCTAGGCTCGCGACCTGGGAATCCAACATGACCACCTACGGCGCCGTCACCTGCAACAACTTCGTGGCGCAAGGCGTGAACTTCGGGACGTACTACGACGGCCTCGAATCGATGGAGAGGATCAGGGCCTACCGGCTCGCGGCTGGCGACGGCGACGTCTCGGCGTGGAGCACGTGCAGCAACACCGCGAACAGCGTCTATCGAAGCTATGTGCTCACCAATAACGGAGCCGTCCCGGGGTACAACCACTTCACCACCGGATTTCGGATCCACTTCGCCAGGACGGCCGAGGCCGACAGCAAGAAGGCGAACGCCTACATGGCCGGCTACCGACTGATCGACTCGATCGGCAACGGTGCGGCGTACTGCGGCTTCAGCGACTACGTGAGCGTCAGCCCAAAGAGGCAGAGGGAGATCGCTTACTGTACGCGCTCGGTCCTCAACTACGTGGCTGAAGGTGGGGTTTCTCAAGACGCGAAGCGCGACCTGATGGTCGGGAACATCGTGACCTACCACCTTCCTGGCAGGATCGGGACTCGCACCACGGCTGCGACGTTCGATGTCGACTCGGAGGCACCCGGCATCTGCGCCAATCGCTACTACGTCTCCCCATTCATGCAAGCGATCTCGGCCTACACCCTGATTCAGTACTACGAAGAGGTGAACCCAGACCCTGCCATCCACGAGAGCATCAGGTGGACCGCTGATTGGATCTGGGCGAACGCATACATGCCAGACAAGAAAACCTTCTGGTACCAGAACTGCAAAGACACGGTCGCTGAGCCATGGCCTGCGACGGTGGGCGGCGGCCCGAGCCTCCCGACAGCAGCGGTCGATCTAAACCTGCTGTTCGTGAAGCTGTACATATGGCTGTACCGAAATGGTTCCTCGTGCGGAGACACGACCTACCGCGACAAGGCTGACATCCTCTTCGATGAGGGAGTCAGGCTCGGAAACACCTTCTTGGGTTACGACGGCAAGCACTTCAATCAGAATTACACTTGGAGCTTCGACTACGTGGCAATGCGGAAGCTCCCGGCGCCTACGTGCTCATAAAGCCACGACAAGGAGGTCGCATGCGAACGCTGAGCGTGGCCGTCCTCGCAGTGCTGATCGCGAGCAGTGGATGTAGCAAGGACGACGGGCATCAAAGCGTCGGCTCGCGGCAAGCAGAAGCAAGCGCGGCTTCGCCTTGCTACATGCTACAGCTGGTGAACGGCGTGCCTTCGTGGATCGAGACGGCGTGCCCAACCGCTCCCACGCCGATTCCGACCGCGCCGCCGACAGCGACGCCGACTCCAGCACCAACCACGACGCCCACGGCGACGCCGGTCCCGACGCCGGTCCCGACAGCAACGCCGACGCCAGGGCCGACTCCGACACCTGGGCCTGCGCCAGCAGTCCCATCGAAGGCGCTGTGGGAATCGAACATGAAGACGTGGGGCAAGAAGAACTGCGACTACATCCTGGCGTCAGGTCACACGAACGACGAGTACTTGATCTACATGTACTACGACGCGCCAAAGGTCTACGCCCTGATTCGCGACTACAACCCTTCAGCAACGGCAACGTGGCAGGCGTGCGTGAATCGCTCCGAAGCGATCTACCGAGACCAGTACGTGGTCGCGAACGGCGGCAAGCTGCCGGGATACTGGATCTTCACGAACGGCATGGTGGCTGACTGGAAGGCCACGGGCGACCCGGTGTCGAAGAGCACGGTCAGCCTGCTTGCGCTGAACGGCGCCTTCTGCCCGTCCTCGACTCCGCTCGCGTCAACGGCCAGCGCGCAGCTGAGCCGCGAGGTAGCGTACTGCGCGCGCGCGTACGACGACTCGGAGCTTGTCGGCTTCGCTCAGAACGCGCGGAAGAACGTGCTGCTCGATCAGATGATGTTCGGAACCAATAGCCACTTCGTGCAGTGGTTGACGGGACAGGCAATCGCGCCGGTCGGCTTCGACGGTGCGCAGGAGTGCGTCGGCCTGAACTACTACCAACCGTTCATGGCGGGAATCAGCATGAACGTCGCGATGCAAATCTGGCAGCGCTCGAACGATCCGCGCATCGTGACGAACGTGCAGAAGCTCGCCGACTTCACGTGGGCGCAGTCGTGGGACCCGGTCAAGCGCGCCTTCTGGTACGAGAACTGTTCCGCCCCCGGGACGTTCAACTGGATCCGCGCAAAGACGGGATCGCCCGATCTCAACCTGATGCTGGCCCCCGCGTGGGCGTGGCTCTGGAAGAGGACCGGCAACGACAAGTACCGCATCCAGGGCGATCAGATTTGGGAAGGCGGCGTGCAGGGGGCGTACTTGGAGCAGGGAAAGCAGTTCAATCAGAACTACAGCGAGAGCTTCAACTACCTGAAGTGGCGCGAACAGTAGTCGTGGGTCGCGCAGCACGCGCCAACGCGGCGATCCGCGCTCTTGCCGAGGCGGCAGGGGAGTCCCCGAAGCTCCCCGCTCGCGAGGCAGTCGTCACGATTCGCCTCGACCTCAAGACGAGGCTCTTTCATTTGAAGGTGCCCGACGACCTCGAAGAGGCGATGACCATGCTTCACGCAGCCGCGCTCGCCGTGAAGAAGAAGATCGACGAGCGCGACGCAGCAGCGAAGACGAAGATCGCCAAGCCGAAGCTCATCGAAGCGACGCCTGCACAGGCGCGCGCGTTCGGCATCAAGCTGTAACCAGAGGAGGACGCATGACGATGCGAAGCAAGCTCAAGCGCTACTGGCTGGCGTTCGCAGCCTTGGCGTTCCTGACGGTCGCGCCAGCGTTCGCGCCCGCGCAGCCGCCGCCCGAGCCGACTCCGATCGCAACAGTCGAGCCGACGCCAACCTCGACGCCGTTCCCAGAACCGCAGCCCGCCCCAACTCCGCTGCCGATGCCGTGGTCGGGAACGCCGACCGACCTTCAGATGTTCATCCACATGGCGTTTGTCGCGCTGCTCCCGTACGCAGTCGACGCGGTGCGCAAGCTGAAGCCGAACATGCCGCGCGCGCTCGTGTGGATCATGGGGCCGGCGCTCGGCCTGCTGCTCCAGTGGCTGCTCGCGATGCTGGCGACGCCAGGGATGGCCGGCTGGAAAGGCTTCCTCGCCGGGCTCGTCGCTGTCGCGGTTCACAGCCTGCGTAGCTCGTGGGAAGAGCACGGGACGCGCGAGATGCTTCGAGAGTCGAGCGAGACGTCCTGAAGGGGGCCGATCATCAACCGTTCACCCGCAACCGCTCGCCCTGAAGGGTGGGCGGCGAAGACGCAGCGGCTCACCAAGGAGCAGCGCCTCGCGATGGAGGTCCTGGCCGAGCAGGGGCCGATCACCGCGAGGCGCTTCGCTTGTGAGCGGTGGCCGGCGTCGTTTCAGCGGCCTTCGAGCAGCGGCCCGCACGGCAGGGGAGTCCTGTACGGGGCCGGCGTCTCGATGAAGGCGGGCGCGATGCTGCGCGCGCTCGTCACAGATGGACTCGTGATGTCGGACCTGCGCTTCACGCTGGACGACAAGAAGCCCCTGCTACACTACGAGCTTACCCAGCGCGGAAGGCGAGAGTTGGAGGACGCGCGCGAGCGCGCGAGCAAGTATGGACGGCCCGGACCGAGACGGCGACGAGCGTCCTAATCTCAGGCTCGTAGACCAGCAGCGCGGGCTGCCACCGCCGGGCGACAAGCTCGCCCGCATGGCGATGGACGAGCGCATTCGCCGGCTTCGCATGCGCGGCTTGAAGCCTTTCCAGATCGCGCGCGACGTCGGCGTCGAGGCCGGATACGTGACAGCCGCGCTTCGCCGCTTTGAGCGTGACTACCGCCGGCAGGCCGAACTCGACACGAAGGCGGCGGCCGTCACGTACAGGCGCGAGATGATCGAGCGCCTGGAATCGCTGAAGCGCGAAGCGTGGGAGCAGGTCGAGCTTGCGAAGGAATCGAAGAAGAAGACGCAGCAGGAAATGCTGAAGGACACAGACGGCAAGGTCACGCACCAGCGAGTGAAGGTCGACACGCTGCCGGGCGAGACGAGCCCGTCGCTGCTCGGCGAGATCCGCCAGATCGAACTGCTGCTCGGGAAGCTGAACGGCGTCGAGGTCGACGAGCAGCCGACACCGCTCGCGCCGACCATCGGCGACGTGATCGTCCTCACTCCTTCGCAGCCGATCGACCTCGAACGCATCGCCAAGCTCAACGACTACATCCGCACGCGCGGCGGTATGAACGGGAAGACGACGATCGACGTGCCGGCGCTCGCGGTCGGTGGCAACGGCAAGGCAAACGGGAACGGTGGCGCGGCGTGAGGCTCGTGATCCCTCGCGGCGTGATCCGAGACGAGGTGCAGCTGTGGACGACCGTTGACGCCATGTTCGGGGTGAAGATCCCCTACACGCGCGTGTGCCCTGGCCACTGCTCGCCCTGGGATGTGTTTCGCGATGCGTATCTAGCACTGCATCCCATAATGGTCGTCAAGGCCTCGCGCGCATTCGGCGGCAAGAGCTTCAACATGTCGCTCCTCGGCAACGTCGAGGCCGTCACGCTCGGCGCCGAAGTGAACGTGCTCGGCGGCTCTGGGGAGCAGTCGCGGCGCGTGCTCGCTTACATGGACGAGCAGTGGAAGCACGAGAGCGCCCCGCGTCACCTGATCGTCGAGGAGAACCAGCACCGCAAGACGTTGAGCACGGGCGGCTACGTGCAGGCGCTCAAAGCGAGCGAGACGTCGGTGCGCGGCCCTCACCCTCAGCGCTTGCGCATCGACGAAGCCGACGAGATGAAGCTCACGCTCCTCGACTCAGCGCTCGGGCAGCCGATGTCGAAGCGGGAGATCCCGTCGCAGACGCTGATCTCGTCGACGCACCAGCACGCCGACGGCACAATGACCGAGTGCCTTCGCCGGCAGAACATGGGCTGGAAGCTGTACGAGTACTGCTATCGCGAAACCATGACGCCTCATGGCTGGCTCAACGCCCTCGACGTCGAGCAGAAGCGTTCGTCGATTCCGCTGGCGATGTGGAACACGGAGTTCGAAGGCCAGGAGCCCAACCCTGAGAGCCGCGCGATCGCGCCGGCAGCCGTCGAGGCGATGTTCCGCCGCGAGATGGGCAGCTTCGTCGGCCGCGATGGCGAGTACATCGAGGTCGAGGCGCCAGTGCCCGGCGCGAGCTATTCGCACGGCGCCGATTGGGCGCGCAAAGTCGACCGCACCGTGATCGTCACGCGGCGCGAGGACGTCAGGCCGCGTCGCGTCGTGGCGTTCGAGGCGATGAAGCGCACCTCGTGGCCTCACATGGTCGGTCGCTTCGAGGAGCGCGTGCGGCGCTACGGTGGCGAGGCGAACCACGACGGCACTGGCATCGGTGACGTCGTGGACGGCTACATCACCCTCGACCCGCGCCCCGACGCTGTGATCCTCGTCGGCGTCGAGCGCAAGGACACGGTGACGGAGTACATCAACGACGTCGAGAAGGGCGACATGGTGTGGCCTTTCATCGAGCTTGCTTACAACGAACACCGCTACGCGTCGCAGGATGATGTGTACGGCGCCGGGCACCTTCCTGATACCATGTGCGCCGGCGCGCTCTCTCGGCGCGCGGCATTGAAAAAGTTCCGGCTGGCGTGGGCCTCTGCATGAGGGGGCGAGCATGAGCGTCTTTTCTCGACTGAAGGCCGCCGCCTCCGCTGTGTTCTCTGGCAACGTGAGGCAGGCCGTCTTCGGCGGCGCGTCGTCCGTCTCGCAAAGTTGGGGCAAGCAGCGCGGAAACGACGCGTGGCTTCAGGCCTACAACACGGTCCCTTGGCTGCGCGCGACAGTGAGCCGCATTGCTTACTCTGGCTCGACGCTTCAGTGGGGCATCACGCGCACGATGAACCCGACGACGAAGCGCACGACGCGGCGCAAGGACATCCAGTACGGCATCTCGACGTACCGCGCGAAGGCGATCGACGCACTGCGCGACGACGGCGCGGCCGAGGCGATCTTCGAGCACCCGCTCCTGACGCTGCTCTCCGACATGTGCCCCGCGCTCCCTGGCCGGCAAGGGATGCTCGTCGCGTGGGCACATTGGGAGATCATGGGCGAGGCGTTCTTCATCATCGACCGCGGGCCGCGCGACGGCTCGTGGGTGAAGAGTTCGTTCCTCGGCACGTCGCTACCGATGGCGCTCTGGCCGATCCCGCCGACGTGGATCTCGCGCACGCCCACGCCCGACGATCCGACGTTTGACCTTGAGTTCGGCTCGCTGCGGCTGAAGCAGATTCCGATCACCGAGATCCTGTGGCACAAGAACGCCAACATCGTCAACCCGTACGCGCGCGGGATGGGCGACGTGCAGTCGCTCAACGACGAGTTCGACGCCGACGAGAACGCGGCGCGGCTGATCTCTTGGAGCTTCTACAATCGCGGCCGGCCCGACCTACTGATCGGCCTCCCCAACTCTGACCAGACGCAGCTGGACCGATTCAAGAACGACTGGAACGCGAACCTCGTCGGCGTGTCGAACGCGATGAAGACTCACTTCGTCAACGTCGAGCCGAAGGCCGTGCAGATGGGGTACGACTTCCAGCACTTGCAGGTGCTCGAACTTCGCGAGTACCTGCGCGACATGGTGCGGCAGGTCCAGGGGATTCCTCCCGAGATCCTCGGCATCCTCGATCAGTCGAACCGCGCGACGATCGACGCGGCCGACTACCTCTACAACAAGAACGTGATCGTGCCGAAGGCCGAACTCTGGCGCGAGTTCTTCCAGCGCACGCTCGTCCCGGAGTACGACCCGCGCGCCCACCTCGACTACGTGTCGCCGATTCAGGAGGACAAGAACTTCACGCTCACGGCGGCGACGGCGATGCCGGGCTCGGTGAAGGTCAAGGACTGGCGCCGCGTCGCTGGCCTGCCGCCCGTGAGTCCGGAGGAGGGCGAGCTTTACTTGGTGCCTGCAGGCATGTCGGCAGTGCGCTCGCTGACCGAGCTTGCCAGCATGGCGGCCTCGCCCGCACAGGGCCTGATGAATGGTCTAGCGGCGCTGTTCGGCGGTGGGATCAACGTGCCGGGCGCGTCGAAGCTCAGCCTCAACATCCCCGGCGTCGGTGGCGGTAATCAGCCGACGCTGCCGCCCGGCCGACCGGGCACAACGCTTCCTGCACCCGCCGGCAATCAGCAGCGGCGCTCACTGGTGTCGCGCAAGCTGACGCCTGACGAGGCGATGGCTATCGCGCGATGGGCGAAGGTGTCGGGCTACTCGCTCGACATGGCGGCCGTCAACAAGGACGCGCCGATCCCGGTGTGCGAGGACAAGCAAACGGAGTACCTGCGTCGCACGCTCGCGCATCTGCGCGGGCAGCCGACGTCGGGATGGGACGCGGCCTTCGGTACGTGGGCCGATCGAGACGACGCGATGCTCGACATGATGCTCGGGGTGAAAGAGTTCAGTGCCTAACAGCCGGCGCGCGTCGGCAATTTGGGCGCGTCACATGCGCCTATACAACGCGCCCCTTGAGAAGCTGTTCGCCGAGAAGTACCGCTCGCTGATGAAGGCGATGCGCAAGGACAGCACGCGCGAGCCAGGAGCGAAGCCGTTCGACCGCAAGGAGTGGCGCGCGCGCGTCGTGCGCGACATGGAGCCGTTCTACCGCGTCGCGCTTCAAGCTGGCGGGCACAGCATGCTCGTCCTCTCGCCGACCGTGCGCCGCGAGGTCGAAAGCCGCGCAGGGCTCGCGGCCGAGTTGAAGGCGCGCGCCCCGTTCGCCGTGCGCATGAGCCGCACGCTGGCCGAGCGCCTCGCCGATACCGTCGACACGACCTACAACGCCGTCGAGCAGGTGCTACGCGAAGCGGTCGAGGACAAGCTCGACGCGGCCGAGATCGTCGACCTGATCTCACAGGAGTGGGCCGACGTGCTCGGACCGCGCACCGAGACGATCGCGATCACAGAGACGCAGGTCGGGTTGCAGAGCGCGCGCGAGTACGTCGCTCATCAGGTGATCGAGACGTGGCTGTGGGTGACGGCGCTCGACGAACGCGTGCGCCCGAACCACGTGATCTACGGCGAGGCCGACGCGAAGCCCGTGGGCTTCAATTGGGCATCCCTGGCTGGCGAAAGCTACGTGCTGCGCTACCCGGCCGACCCGGAGTGCGAGGAAGCTGGCGAGATCGTCAACTGCCGCTGCATCACGATCCCCGACGGCGACGTCGAGATCGCTGCGGACGAGGTCGACGGCTTCCTAGAAGAGTTCGGACTCGACCCAGGTGACCTGATGGCGGGAGAGGACGCGACACCGGAGTTCATCCAGTAAGCCCTATGCTGCCGCGAAACTATTGACTTAGCGGGGACCCGCGTGGCCTAATCCCGCGAGGAGCAGCGTGATGAAGGTTGTCAAGGACGCATCGCTGGAGACGACGGTCAAAGACGACGCTGCTCGACGCATCGCCTTCGTTCTCTCGACCGAAGCCGTCGATCGCGACGGGGACACGATCTCGCCGAAGGGTTGGGACCTCGCGCCGTACCGCAAGAATCCCATCATCCTCTGGCATCACGACACGTCGATCCTCCCGATCGCCAAGAGCGAGGAGATCGACGTCGTGGACGGCAAGCTCAAGGCCGTCGCTGTGTTCCCGAAGAAGGGCGTGCACGCGTTCGCGGACACGGTCTACGAACTCGTGAAGGGCGGTTTCGTCAACGCTGCCTCCGTGGGCTTCAACGGCATCGACCGCGAGCCGCGCGAGGGCAAGGGCTACCACTACAAGAAGCAAGAACTGTACGAGTGGAGCATCCTCCCCGTGCCGTCGCATCGCGAGGCGCTGCGCGAAGCCGAGAAGTCCGGGATCGACCTTGGTCCCGTTCGCAAGTGGGCAAACGACTTCCTGACCTCGCACAGCGACGATGTGGTCACGAAGGCGTGGGCCGAGGCTGTCCCGGCCGTGCTCCCGCACTCGGGGGCGACCACGGGCTCGGGGGACCACGCCACGGCCGGGGCGGCTGGCCTCGTGGGCAAGTACATCCGCGAGCACGAAGGCAAGCAGTGCGTGTTCTCGCGCGACGGCAAGAAGCTCGGTTGCCACGATACGATCGAAGAAGCGCAAGCTCACCTCGCAGCGATCGAAGCCAACAAGCGCAGCCCCGAGCAGGTGCAGGCGTTGGTCAAGGGCTGGCTGTCGACACAGCCGGTCATCACGCCAGAGATGCTGGAGGCAGCGTGCCCGAAGTGCGCGGCAGCGCTGCGCTCGAAGGGCATCAAGAGCTTCCTGCTGAAGCCGGGCTACTCGCTCGTCGACTTTCTCAAGGGCTTCTTCGCCGAGGTGCCGGCCGAGTTCGCGGACGTGTTCGGCGACGCCAAGCACTTCGACATGAAGTGCAACGCATCGCCGCTCGGCGACGTGCTCGACGACGTGTCGGCGTTCTGCGCCGACCTCAAGGGCTACGTGCACCCGGAGTTCCGCATCGACCTCAAGGGCGGCCTGTCAGCGAGGGAGCAGGCCGAGCTCTACGGCCCGGGCGGGCGCAAGGTCACGGGCGTCGTGAGCATCGGCGAAGTCCTCGACGCCTACAAGAAGGAGAACGACAAGAACTCCGACATGTGGCTATTGCAGGACGCGCTCCAGATCGCGCTGGCGTCGATCGAGCGCTTCGCCAAGGACGGCGAGAAGCGTGAGCTTCGCACGCAGGCCGCGAGCGACTTCGCGTCACGCTTCGAGGCGGCGAAGTCGGCCGACTCGTGGACGACGTTCGCGGACGAAGTGTTCGGCACGAAGGCCGGCGATCCGCCCCAGCAGCCGCCACCGCAACAGGGCGCACAGCAGCAGCCGCCCCCGCAGCAAGGCCAGCAGGACGCCGGCTCTGGCAACCCGGCGATCGACGCCGCCTACAAGAAGCTGTGGGACGACGTGAAGGCGGCGATCCAGCAGCAGGATCCGCAGCAGAAGGCGAACGCGCTGAAGCAGGCTCTCGAAGCCTTCGCGCAGGTCGTCATGGAAGGAGGCCAGCCGCAGCAACAGCAGCCGCAACAGCAGCAGCCTCTTCAGCAGGGCCAGCCGCAGGGGCCGCCGCAGCGGATGGGCGTTTCGGAACTACTCGAAAAGGTCGGCCGCGTGCTGAGCGGAAAGAACGAGGCGCGGCTCCGCGCTGCACTCGCTTCGCTCGGCGAGATCATCACGTCGCTGCCGCAGGCGCCTGAAGAGGTCGCGTTCGTCGACGGCGACAGCACGACCCCGGATCGCAACGGTGGCGACGGCAACGGCAAGGGCATGACGGACGAGGACTGGCAGGCGCTCGGCAGCGCGTATCGCATCGACAAGCCGCCGAAGAAGCCGAAGGAGGACGACGACGAGAACCCCGACGAGGACGAGATGGACAAGCTGCTGCGCGCCGAACTGAACACGACGAAGGCCGACCTGAAGGACGGCATCCGTGCGGCGGTGCGCGATGGCATGACGCAGGCGAGAACGGCAGCGTTCGACGGCCGTCTGCCCGACTGAGGGAGGCGAAGAGGCTAGATTATGGAACTCACGACCAAGCAGAAGCTGGAGGACTTCATCAAGGAGACCGCCAAGGGCTCCGTGATGGAGGCCTTCTCCGAGTTCCGCACGGAGCAGGAGAAGAAGGCGCAAGAGGAGCGCAAGGCCTTCGAACTGACGCTCGCTGGCGCACGTGCCGACAAGGGCGTGAGCGACGACCCGAAGCACAAGGGCCTGATGGCGGCTCAGATCGCGCGTGCCTGGGGAGCGGCGCGTGGCGACATCACTCGCGCGGCGAAGATCGCCGTCGAGTGGAAGATGCCGGAAGCCGTCATCAAGGCGCTCACCACCGCGCCGAACAGCGCGGGCGGCTTCACCATCCCGCCGGGCTACAGCAACGACCTGATCGAGTTGCTGTACAACCGGGTTGCCGTTCGGGCGATGGGCGCGCGGACGATGCCCATGCCGAACGGCTCACTCACGATCCCCCGGCTGGTCACGGGGATCACCGCGACGTACATCGGGGAGAACCTGCCCGACACCGCGCAGCAGCCTTCCTTCGGCGTCATCACGGCGACGTGGAAGAAGCTGCGTGCCACGGTGCCGATCTCGAACGACCTGCTCCTCTTCTCCGACCCGAAGACCGACACCATCGTCCGCGACGACATGGTGGCGAGCTTCGCCGGGGCCGAGGACCGCGAGTTCCTGTTCGGCGTCGGAACGCCGGTCAGCCCCAAGGGCCTGTACAACTGGATCCCGGCGGCGAACAAGTTCGCAGCGGGCTCGGCTGACGGGTCCGACCTGACGCTGGTCATCGCGGACCTCTTCAAGCTGCCGCGCCGGCTGGAGGAAGGGAACATCCCCTTCATCAAGCCGGGGTGGATCTTCGCGCCGCGCACGAAGTACTTCCTCATGCAGGTGCGCGACTCGGTGGGGAACTTCTATTTCCTCGACGAGATGCGGCGCGGCACGCTGCTCGGCTACCCGTTCATCTCGACGAACAACGTCCCGTCGACGGGCTACCCGAGCACGAACGACTCGGTGATCTTCTTCGGCAACTTCGACGACGCGATCATCGCGGAGTCGAGCGACCTCCAGCTGGACTCGTCCACCGAGGCATCGTTCTGGAACGGCTCGTCGCTGACGTCGGCTTTCGCCAACGACTTGACGGTGCTGCGCGGCATCGCGCGGCACGACTTCATCGTACGGCGCGAGGAGTCCTTCGCGGCTCTGAACACCGTCAAGTGGGGCGTGTAACCGAAGCGCTCTGAGTTCATGAGCGGCGGGGGTTGAACGCCCCCGCCGCGATTCTCGAAAGAAGAGGGAAGAGGAGAAAAGCTCAATGCGCGCATTCACCGAAAGCGATTTCGTTTTCGTCGGGTCCGTGCGGCCCGCCGACAACGACGTGGCGGCAACGATCGAAGGCGCCGACGGCTCCTTCTCGATCGACGCTTCAAGGTACGAGGACATCGTCGCAATCGCTACGCTCTACAACAACGTGGCCGGCGCCAAGTCGGTGTCGATCCAGTTCTACGAGAGCGCGGCGCCGACGTTGGACGTTTCGGCGACGTGGACGGCGGTCGGAGCCCCGGTCGTCGTCGACCTCGGCACGGGCACGGTGGGCTCGGTTGGCGTGGCCGTGAAGAACCGGCAGGCGTTCACGAAGAAGTACGTGAGTGCCATCGCTGTCTTCACGCTGATCGACCCGGGCGTCGGCGTGACGACCACGGCACAGCTGTTGCTGCAAGGCCGAATCAAGGACCGCGTCTAACCGCGCGGTGACGAGCGCTCGCGCGCGCGGGAATATGCGCGCGCGCGAGTGCTTGAGACGCCATCATGGCAGCCGCGATCCACTCCCTGCTTAGCGAGGACGAGGCCAAGCGCATCGTTCGTCTCCAGAGCGTGGACGCCAGCGTGATCGCGGACCTCAACCTTCGCGCGCAGTGGGCCACCGAGCTTATCGAGGACATTGCCGAGACGCAGTTCGTCGAGCGCTCGACGACAGCGCTCGCCGAGATCCACGACCTCGCCGTCCCGCAAGGCTTCCTTCAGCTGCGCCGCCGCCCGATCATCGGAACAGTCGCAGTCGTGATCGGCGACCCTGGCACAACGGCGCTCCTCGACACCACCTATCACGTCGACGCTGTGGGCGGGCAGATCCTGCTGAAGGCGTCGAGCGCCAACCCGCGCGCCAATCGCAAGCCGCCTTCGATGTTCGAGGGCAACCCGAATTGGATCGACTTCCCGGAAGACTACTTCTCGCGCTACGGCATCGCGTTCCCCGCCATCCCTCATTCGGCCGTCGTGACGTACCGTGGCGGCTACGTGAACACGGCAGCAGTACCCGGCGAGTTGAAGCGGGTCGCCGGCAACATCCTCGCGCGCTGGTATCGCGAAGAGGAGCGCAAGAGCCAGGGCCTGACGTCGGAGGTTGCGCAAGGGCTCACGTACGCGACGAAGTTCGACAACCGCCTCGTGAACGACGAGGACCGCCGGTACATCCTCGCAGCCGGCAACCTGTCGCGCACGGCGCGCGAGATCGCCCGCACGAACGCTGTCGGCACCATCACCGGGACTGTGGTTGACTCGATCGCGGCTCCTGTCTCTGGCGCGACCGTGCTCGCCTGCCCGAGCGGCCTTACGGCGACCACAGCCGTAAATGGCACCTACTCGATCGCTGGCGTGCCTGTGGGCGACGTTGTGGTTAAGGCCGGCAAGGTAGCCGTCGGCTTCAAGCTGGCGGCCGGGACGGTGATCGTGGCCGGCATCGTCGTCGATCTCGCGCTCACGTTGCCGTACCAAGCGCCTGGGTGCTCGTGATGGTGACGGCACAGGCGGCGGCAGCTGCGCTGCGCAATTACCGCGAAGGGCTGCCTGTGGCGATCGTACGCGGGCTCAGGCGCGGGCTGCGCAAGGCAGAAGCGCTGTCGAAGACGCGCTACATGCAGCGCAAGGACAGCCGTGGGCCTCGCATCGACCCGCCGAACCCGCCTCCCGGCCCACTCGGCATCAGGAAGGGCAACCTCGCGCGCACCGTGAAGATCACAGAGATCCGCATCGAACGGCGGGCAATCATCGGCGGCCTCAGAGCGGGCAACTCGCAGGTGCGCTATGCCGGGGTGCACGAGTTCGGGGGCAACGCTGGTCGGATGCGCCGCGTGCGCATCTTCGCGCGCCCGTACTTGACGCCCGCGCTCCTCGATCCTGACGTCGACATCGAAGACGAAGTGCGCAAGGAGATTCGGCGGCTAGCGATGGCGACGCTGCGCGGCGTGGCGCGGGTGAACCTGTGAGCGCGTCGATCGAATGGGACCTGCTCGAAGCGATCAAGGCGGCGCTCGCCGCGATCACCACGGTCGGCCGCGTGCCGGAATTCGTCGAGATCATCGACGGCATGCAGACGAAGTACATGCCTGAAGCGAAGCCGAACGGCAAGGCCAGGATCATGCTCGTGCAGCCGGGCGACGTCGTAATCACCGAGGACACCAGCTGCCGGATGCTCTACGAGGGCGACGTGATCGTGACCGGGATCGCGCAGCACGTGGTTCCTGAAGACTTGAAGACGCCAGGGTACGAGCCGACGGCGAAGGAGAAGCTGCTGCTCGTCGAGGACATCAAGGGCGCTGTCAACGGGAAGAACCTCGTTGTGAACGTGCCGACCTTCATCGCGAATCGAAACATGGACATCGAAGTCGACGGGTTCGCCGTTGTGCAGGTGCAGGTAGCGTTTAGGTATACTGACCTCGCGGATTCGCCGTGAGTGAAGAAGTTGTTGATCACGAGCGCGTGGCTCGACTGGAAAACAGGGTCGCTGAGCTAGAGGCATTTTTGAACGTGGAGCCGCAGCCGCCTGATCCGCTCGCAGAAGCGACGGCGCGGTTCCGCGCGGCGAACGTGGCAAAGCGGCGCGCCGGGGTAAAGCCCCCGGGGAGGAGCATGAGTCATGGCTGAGCTTCAGGGGTACGCGGCGAAGGCCGGGTACAAGAAGGCCGTAACTTGGGGCTTGGCCGTGGCACTGTCGCCCACGACCGGCGACCAGTTCGAGTACGCGACCGAAGACGTCATCCCCAACGTAGAGCTGATCGAGTCGGATCAGATTACGGGCGATGCGCTGGCGGGCGCGAGCAGCGTCGGGCAGGTGACGGTCGAAGGATCCGTCTCTGGCATCGACCTACGCTTCCAGGGCAACGAACGCTGGATCCGCGACGTGTTCGGCACGTTCGTCACCACGAACCCCGGCATCACGCACTTCCAGCACAAGGCCGACTTCGCCCTGAGCAATCAGGGCAAGTTCGGAACGCTCGTGATCGACAAGCAGGTGAGCGTCCACGAGTACGACAGCTTCAAGCCGATGGGGCTGACGATCACTGGTGCTCCTGGCGCGTTTACCAAGCTCGACGTGCGCGGCATCGGCCGCCGCGTCTTCATCGAGGACCCGGGCCGCACGAACGACACCTTCACGTCGGTACTGCCGAGCTACGCGCGCATCCTCGCGCGCTTCGGCATGACCACGATCAAGATCGACGACGCGCCGACGAACCCGCCGATAACGCCGTACTGCGCGTCGGGCTTCACGATCGACTTCCAGCGGCAGGGCGACCCGGCCGTGACCACGTGCGACGGCGACTACTCGTCCGAGCCGGCCACGGACACGGTCGAGATCACGGGCGTTCTGGAGTTCCCAATCTACAACACTGACAACCAGGAACTCGTGCGCGAGTACCTGTCGAAGGACTCGCAGACGATCCTCTTCACGATCGACAGCGGCATCGTGATCCCCGGCTCGACGCCGACGAAGAACTACATGATCGTCATCTGGATCCCGGCCGCGCAGTTCACGGATCCCGGCTGGCCGGCCGTGAGCACGCGCGGGCGCGTGCCGCTGACCATGAACTGGCGCGCGCATAGCGCCGCGACGGCCGTCGACACCGACGCCGTGATGCCGCGCATCTACATCCACAACGAGGTCGCGGATATCGACGACTACGTGACGCCGTAACCGTGCGCGGGGCGCGTGGCCCCGCTTCAATCTGGAGGTCGCCAAATGTCAATCAGCTTCTTCGGCAAAGGGGAGAACGATCCCGGCGAGTGGGTCGAGTTCGGGCCGTTCAGGGTGCGCGTGCGGCGCATCACCCCGGAGAAGGGCCGCGAAATCCGCAAGCGCTACGGCAAGGAAGTCTTCGTCGACAAGGAGGGCGCACGAGTCCCGCAGCGCGTACAGAGCGAGGACGAGAATCAGGCGATGTTGCTCGATCTCGCTTCGTTCGCGCTCACCGAAGTCGAGCGCTTGACCTTGAAGGTCGAGGACGACGAGGGAGCCAAGAAGCTGAAGTCGCTTCTGGCTCTGGAGAGCGTCGACGTCGGCCAGGACGTGAGCTTCGATGGTCTGAAGCTCAACGACGCGCAGCGGAAGTTCCTGCTGCGCGACCTGCGGCTGGATGGTCCCTTCAACGCCGACGACTTCGCCATGCTGCAAGACGACCCGGAGGCGCCGCTGCTCAAGGGCAAGCGGATCGACCTCGCGACGTTCGTCATCTTCCAGTCGCGCAAGCTCGCAATCATCCAGGCGACGGCTGCCGAGGCGGTGCAGGGAAACTTGTAGGGTGGCTCAGGTTCAGGCTCGACTGGCCTAAGCTCACCGAGAAAGTCTGTCGGGCGTGCGTGATGATGGGCGGCAAGGAGCTTCCCTGTATCTCGTACGCGTCGCTCGCGGTGCTGCAAGCCGAAACGAAAGGCGAGCAGCTGTGCCCACGTGTCGAGCTACTGCCTGAGAACGAGGGCGCGGCGGCGCTCGCGCTGCTCGCGATCAGGACGGGAAGCGAGTCGGCGCTGTGGGTCAAGACGTTCGACTTGTTCAACGCCGATCTAGACTCGCAGGCAGCGCTGGATGTACTCTACCGCGTGCTCAACGCAGTGAGCGACGAGGGCGTCGCGGGCCGCTTGCAGCGCGAGCGCGACCGCCAGCGCGCCGAGCAGGAGAAGCCCGGTGGGTGAAGGCATCATCATCCCGGTCAGAGTCGAGGGATCCGATGGCACCATCACCCTCGAACAACTGGCGAAGCGACTCAAGGAAGTAGGCGACGCGGCCGACACCGCCGGCAAGAAGGCATCGGGCGCCTTCGGCGGCGACCTCATCAACAAGCTGACGAACATCGCGGCCGGCTACTTGAGCGTGCGCACCGCGATCAACTTTGTGATCGGCTCCTTCAAGGCACAAGCCGAGCAGGAGGACGCGGTCAACAAGCTCAACCTCGCGCTGGCGAACCAGGGCAACTTCACCGAGGCCGCCTCGAAGGCCCTCATCGACTACGCTGGAGCGTTGCAGGACACGACGAAGTTCTCAGACGACGCCGTGATCTCGGCCGAAGGCCTGCTCGCGAGCTTCGGGCTCACGGAGGCGCAGATCAAGCGCACGACAGGCGCGGCGGCCGACTTCGCTGCCGCGACGGGTCAGGATCTGACGTCGGCCGCACAGCTGCTCGGCAAGGCGTCGGTCGGCAGCACCGCTGCTCTCCAGAAGATGGGCTTCCAGTTTGCGCAGGGCGCCACGAACGCCGAGAAGTTCGATGCGGCATTGAAGCAGGTCGAGCAGCGATTCGGCGGGGCCGCGACGACGCAGGCGACCACGTTCACGGGCGCCGTGGCGCAGCTGAAGAACCAGTTCGGTGAGGTGCAGGAAGCCGCCGGCCGCTTCTTCGCTGCTGTGCTCGGCGGGCAGTCGCCGCTGTCAGGCCTCATCGAGTTTACGAAGGCGGCAGCCAAGTTCATCGGCGGCGACCTCATCATCGCTTTCTCGGAGGCACGCGCGCAGTTCGCTTTGTTCGTGGGCTTCATCGCCGACAAGGCGGCCGAAGCGCTCGATATCCTCGCGAAACTGCCGGCATCGCTCGGCGGCGACACGTTCAAGCAGGCGGCCGAGACGGCGCGCGCGGTCGCCGAAGGGCAGCGCACGCTCGCCGTCGAGCTTCGGCAGACTGGAGACGAAGCAGCGCGCAGCGCTGGCAACTTCGCGAAGGTCACGAATGCCATTGCTCCCGTGAAGCCACTGAGCGACGCAGCGGCGAAGGCGCTTGAGGAAGTCGCCAAGGCCGCGCGCACGCTCACAGGCACGCTGGATCCCAAAGCGTTCGCGACAACGCTCGCCGCGATCACGAAAATAGGCGACGCTGGCAAGATCGCCATCGACCAACTCGAAGGCCTGGCAACAACGCTAATCAAGGCACGCGACGCTGGAGAGAAGCTGCCACCGATCGCCGACAAGATCATCGCGCGCTTCGAGGCGCAGCGCGAGGCGAACCAAGCCATCGTGGAGACGGCGCTCGCGTGGGAGGAGGCAGGGCGCGCGACGCAGGCCTACCTCGACCTGACAGGCCAGCTTGGCACGGCGGGCGGCTCGGACTTCGCACAGCTGCGCGACGACGTGGAGGCCCTCGGTGATGCGAACCTCGTCGCGGTCGAGCGAGTGCAGGAACTCGCCGAAACCTTCATCAAGGCGCGCGATCAAGGCGAGCAGCTGGGCCCGGTGGCCGAAGGGATCGTGCGTCGGTTCGAGGGCATGCGCGAGGTCGCGCAGAACATCGAGGACACTGACAAGGCGCTCGTCGAGGCTGGGAGCCACGTGGGCGACGCGGACGCGGCTTTCAAAGAGCTTGGCGAGACGATGAAGGCCCTCGACTCGCTGTTCTCGGTGCTCGGCATTTCTGCCGACTCGTTCATCGGGCGCCTCGTCACTGGACTCTCGGCGCTGCCGTCGGCGTTCAAGTCGATCACGAGCGGGCTCGGGAAGCTGAAGGAAGTCCTGTCCGGTGGCCTCAGCTTCACCAGCATCCTCGGCGGGATTGGCGCTGCGGGACAGATCATCGGTGCAGGGCTCACGATCGGCAAGAGCATCCTCGGCCTTTTCAAGAGTGACCCCATCAAGAAGGCGCAGAAGGAGGCCGGCAAGATCCTCGGGACCGGCATCACGAGCGAGACGGCGAAGGTCATCAAGGAGCAGGCCGACAAGCTCGGCATCTCGATCAAGAACTCAGCGTTGCTCGCGCTGCCGAAGGTGATGGAGGAGAGCGGCAAGGCGGCGAGCACGTTCGCTCGGCAGACCGAACAACTCATGCACGCGATCGCGACCGGAGCCGTGCCGGCCGAAGAAGGGATCGCGGCCGTCGGCCAGAGCTTCACGAAGATCGCAGACGAAGCGCTGAAGGCAGGCAAGGTCGGCGATGCGACGATGCGCGGCCTCATCAAGCGCTCGCGCGAGCTTGGCTTGGAGAGTCCAGACATCAAGGCCTTCGTCGGGGGACAACTCGACTCAGCCGTCGCAGGGATCAACAAGTTCGTGTCTGGTCTGGAGAAGGTCACGGAAGGCGCCTTCGGCACGCTTGGCGCTGACGCGGCGACGATCTTCGGCGCCACGTTCAACGCGCTGGTGTCAGAGCGCGGACTCACTGGCGCCGTCACGGCCCTCGGCGACACGTTCGACAAGCTCAAGGAGAAGCTGACGTCGACGCTCGGCGCTGAGCAAGCGGCGCAGCTGCTCTCGCCGTTCGCTGCCGCGTTCGACCTGCTCGGGAACGAGACGCTAAAGCCGATCGTGGAAGGCATCGACGGGCTCGGCCAGACGCTGGCGGGACTCGCGAATAGCGACTTCCTCGACGTCAACACCTTCCGCGCGATCACGCGGGCGAGCGCGACGCTGTTCGATCAGCTGATCGCGGGCGGCACCGACACGCACACGGCGCTCCTCGCGATCGCGCCGACGATCCAGACAGCGATCACGGCGGCCGAGAACTTCGGGATCCCGCTCGACGAGAACACGCAGCGGTTGAAGGATCTGGCCGAGCAGAACGGCATCACCTTCAAGACCGACCCGCAGGCCGCCATGCTCGACGTCCTGACCGCCATTGCCGAAGTGCTCGGGGCCGAGATCCCGGAGAGCGCTCGACGCGCACAGCAGGCAATGGCCGACCTAGCAGCCACCACGCCGAGCCAGATCGACGTGACGGGCGGCGCCGCTCCTGGCGGCGTACCAGAAGCCGGGGGCACACTCGGAGGACTGCCGCCTGGAGCGCAGACCGGGCGCACGACGAACAACACGATCAACCTGACGGTCAACCAGAACCCCTTGCAGTCGGCTGAAGGTCAGGCGCAGGCCACGCAGTTCGTCCTGCGCACGGTCGAGCGCGCAGTCGCGAACCTCGAAACCACCTTGGCCGGGTAGCCTATGAACGCGGCCTATCTTCAGGCGCGGCGCTCGGGGCTCGCCGCTGTCCCGATGCTGAGCATTTCGCTGCAAGGCAAGCACGCGCTCGACCTCGGCTTCAGGCGGTGGGCCCCCGAGTCAATCGCGCTGCCGAGCGGCGGCAGCATCGGCCTCGTTCCTCCTGGCGGCTTCGAGCGCATCACTTTCGGCTGCGGCATCAAGCAGAACGTGCTCGGCACGGTGGAGACGTCGGTGCGCGTCAACGACCCGCTCAACCTGCTTCGCCTACAACTCGACGCGTACGACCCTCGCGGCAGCGCGGCTGCGATCGACTGGGTCGTGCCCGATCTCGTCGACAACGACTGGGAGCGCATCTTCACCGGCATCCTGGCCGACTGGACCTTCAAGGGCGACGACGTGGACCTGCGGCTGAAGACCGACGAGGCGTCGCTTCAGGCCGCTGTGCCGAAGCCCATCTTCAACAAGAGCGTATGGGGCACGGCGACCGACCCGTCGATCTGGGCGACGTCGCAACCGCTCGTGATGGGCATCCACGACAACTTCGCCGTGACAGCGCGCGGGATGCTGACGGCGATCAATGTCCGCTACGACGACAACCTCGGGCACTGGTGGTGCGGATCGCTCGGGCGCCTGCGGCTCGTGAAGCGCGTGTACTTCGACGGCACTGAGCAACCTGAAACGTCGGTGTGGACAACGCGTCGCGGCGTCTACGGCGGCGTGATGCAGACCTTCATCGTGGTCACCTCGGCCTTCAGGCCCGACAAGGACGCCGTTGTCACGTTCGACTGTGAAGGCCCGAGCGACGACGGCGACGAGGCAGGGCCGGCGCTGCTCAACCCGATCTTGCAGCTGCGCACCGTGCTCGAACAGTACGTGTTTCGCGACAGGCCGGCGCAGCTGTGGGACCTCACGCCGATCTCGCTGATCGACGATACCTCGTGGGATGCAGCGGCGAACTACTTCGACCTGTTCGAGTACGAGAGCGCGATTCGCATCGGCGGCGACCGCGACCGGCCGACGGGCATGGACGTCGTCCAATCGTTCCTTGACAGCTACCCGTGGGTCAGGATCTTCTGGCTTCCGAGCGGCGCCCTCGGCATCTGCATCATCAACCCCAACGACGCCGACCCGTCGAGCGATTGGGTGCGCGTCGACGTCACGACGAAGCCCGAGGACTTCGTGTACGAGCCGGGCGATCGGAAGGAGATTTTCACGCACGTCGAGCATCCCTACATGTACAGTGTGGCCGAGCAGAAATTCATGGCGATGATCGAGGCCCACGACGTCGCTGCCGCTGCTGAGAAGCTGAAGGTCAGCATTGCCAACCGCTGGAGTCAGGGGCGGTTCACTAACTTCTAATGCGTCGAACGATCTTCATGCTCCCGCGCGCCGACGGCTTCAACAGCGGCCTCGATCGCTGGCCGAACGCGAGCCCGTACGGCGGCGCCCCGCAGATCTCTCTGTGGGAAGCGTGGCGAGACGCCGACTACAACGATCTCGGGGAGGTGGCCCCGCCTTACTGCATCAACGACACCGCCCCTTTCTGCGACTACGCCGTGCTGATTCGCGATCGAGTGAACGGCTCCGGTGCAGCTGGCATGGTGTTCTTCGAGCCGCCGCCCACGCTGGTGTTCTACACGCGCGTCAAGTTTCACTGCTGGATCGACTACTCGGGAGAGGGTGCGAATAACTGGTTCTTCCCTCCTGACAACGCGCACGGACCGCAGGCTGCATTCATCTTGATGAAGCGCGACCACGTGACGCCGCTCGCGATCGGCCCGACGTTCGAGGTCGGATACGACGGCGCGACGGGCAGCCCGGTCGGGGATCGCTACTGCAACGTCAACCAGCCAGCGTGCGGAGCCGGCTACGTCGGCCCGATTCACATGGAGTACGAGACGTTTTCGCACCCCGAGGCTGGACCGTGGACGCAGGACGATATGGTGACGCTGCAAGCAGGGATCAGCATGAGCGTTGCTGGCCCTGGATGGGATCCTTCGCAGCGCTTCCCGAAGTTTCGCGCGTTCCACTTCTACGTCGAATGCGACGTGCAGGACCTTGGCGGCTTCGTGCGCAACGTGCGGCACAGCGCTAGCCTCGACGCTCGACTCTTCAGGCGCGCGCGTAATCAGGTGAGCATGCGCGTGCCCGACACGTCGGCTGATCGCACGATCGGCAGCAAGTTCTACGCGTCGCACCCGAAGGGGCCGTCGATCGGCGTAGCTGGATGGGGAGAGCGCCGGCTCGAACGCAGGCCGCTGCTCCTGCTTCAGCGGCAGTACTGGCCCGAGCAGGTGAAGGTCATCGAGACGGCGTACGACCTGCACGAGTATCAAGCGCTGCTGTGGGGCGCGTTCCGCATCGACTCGGCGTGGACGCCTGAACTGACCGGCCTCTCCTACTTCGATCAAGGCGGCGACTTCGGCGTCACGCGCGCGCAGGACGGTTGGTCGCCGCGTCCCGGTGATGGCGTTCTCATGCGCTGCCTCGAACACTACGCCCTGCTTTCGTTCGAGGGACTTGCGTGCCAAGGCGGCGGCGACGTAGCGCGATCGCACTGGAACTTCAACCCGGGCACGACGAGCGGGCCGGGGAACCTCTGGACGGCGATCAGCTTCACGGGCGGCACGAGCGCGGTAGACGACGTTGGAACAACGGTCGTTGAGGAGCTTGGCTACACGCTCTCAGCGCACGTCACGTTCTCGCCGGCTCCAGGCACTGGCGGTTATGAGCAGAGCCTCGGCACGGTGTCGAATGCCGGCGGCAACCTCTTCAACATCCGCGTGGTCGTGCGCAACATCAACGTCGACACGCCGGCCTCGAAGTTCATGGAGTACGTCCTGCGTCGCAACGGGACGCGCGCGGCTGTGCCGTTCACAGAGTACTTAGACTTTGCTACTGGCACCTGGGGAGCGGTGATCGTGTACAACCCGATCGGGGCTGACATGCCCTACGGCGAGTTGATCGGCGACGGGATCTCACTCGACGACCCGACAGCCGATGGCGCGATCACGTACCTGCATCGCGTCGGCCGCTTCTCATCGGCGATCGCAGACGCCGAGTACATCCTCGCGCTCACGGACGTCCAGCTTGGCGGAACCCCGAACGGTGCGAGCTACGGCACGCGGACGCCTCTCGTCACGAGCGGCGCCGACATCACGCGCACGGCGATGCACTTCCAGATCGCCAACAGCAACCCCGCGAAGCGCTCCTACTTCACCGATCGCGGCATGGTGATCGCTGAGTTCCGCCCGTGGTTCAAGTCGGCCCTGATGCCGAACGGGACGGTTAAGCCGATCGTCGTCGCGCGCCACACCGCAACCGACGTCGATCGACTGGAGTTCGTACGCGCGGCCGGCGCGAACAAGATCCGCTTCCGCCGCGAGTGGCTGGCCGGGACGAAGGACGTCGAGATCGCGATCCCTGACGTCTCGCGCGCGCACGTGATCCGCGTGTGGTGTCGCTGGCTCGAAGACGAGGGATGGGACCAATACGCGCCGCGCACGCTGCAAGTTGGGTGGGCGCGCTTCCTGCACGCAACGGATGCATTCATCGACGAGGACAGCGCGCTTGCTGAGAACCAGAGCGGCACGCTCGCGGCAACTGACTGGATCAGGGTCGGCAGCGACGACGCGCCCAACTACCTCGACGGCTGGCTCCGCATGGTCGAAGTGCTGCGCAACCCGATCAGCGGCGACGAAGCCGTCTGGAAGCGCTAGGATCACGCATGGGACTCCCGGCTCGCATCGGTCAGAACGCGCTCTCGCTGCCAGGCAGCGCGCCGAAAGACATCGAGGCGATCTATCGAGCGATTCGCCCGCGCCTGAAGCTCAGCAGCGGACCTGCCGCGCCGGGAACGCCGGGGCCGCCAGGACCAAAGGGCGTTGTGTGGCGCGGCGCGTGGGACGACGATGCCGAGTACACCGAAGGCGACATCGTCTATCACGACAACAACAACGGCGTGCGCTTCACCTACTTCTGCATCGCGTCGCACGCATCGACGCCGACCACGCCGCCTGTGCCCGGCGGGACTGCGACGTGGCACGAGATCGCTGAAGCCTACATCGTCACCGACGGCTCGCGGCCGTACGTGATCGGCCCGATTCACACGCCGACCGAAGCGACGGCATGGTGGAACGACACGGCTGGCCTCAAGCGCCTCGTGCTCGACGTCATCGACGGCCAGGAGCTTGCGTGGGGCTCGGTCTACCTTCGCGTGCGCAACGCTACCGGCTCGACGATCCTGGCCGGGCGCGCCGTTCGCATCACGGGCGTCGGGCCTGATCCGACCCTGCCCTCTATCGAGCTTGCCGACGCGGCTGACGCGTTCCTCGGGGAGCACACGGTCTGCGGCGTGACGATGATGGACATTCTCGACGGCGCCGACGGTTGGGTCTGCCGGCTCGGCCTCGTCAGGGGGCCGGACTTCTCAGCCTTCGGAAGCATCGGCGTGCTCTACACGGGAGACGCGCTCGACGGCGTGATGAAGCGTTCGATCCCCGGGCGCCCGTGCGAGTACATCACGAAGATGGGCTTCCTGCTCGACAACGCGAACCCCGGAACGATGTGGGTCGACCCTGTTCCGGTGCCGCGCCTGAAGGACCTGTCCGACACCGGCATGACTCTGTTCGGAGGATCCAACTACTTCGACGTTCCGATGTGGCTCCCTGGCGAACCTAACGGCGGGCCGTTCGGTTCGTGCGACGGTTTCATGGACCTGCCGCCGACCATCGCGCCTTTCGTCTCGTTCGCTGGCGCAGACACGGTCCTCCAGAAGCACGGCATCATCGAGATCGACTGCGCGGCCGGTGAGCAGGTACAGGTGCTCCCGAACCCCGTCTGGTTCTCCGGTCGCTGGATCATCATCAAGAAGAGCGACAACACGCGGAACCGGCTGCGGATCCAGGGCTTCAGCGGCGGCAACATCGAGTTCGAGACCGAGCAGATCCTCAACATGCCGGGCGAGACCGTTCAGGTCTACAGCACCGGCTCACAGTGGAGGTGCGCCTGATGATGCTCCACCACATGGAGATCCAGGATCGCGGCGACCACAGCTTCGTCACGACCAACAGCACCACGTTGGTAGAGCTCGTCCCCGACATCGCGGTCCTCAAGAACTACCGCTTCGTCGAGCACGTGCGCTTCGTGAACGTGGCGGCGGCCGACGTAACCGCGTCTCTCTACATTCGCGAGACCGGACCGACTGACCACCTGATCGGCGTGATGGAGGTCGTTGCTGGTGGCTCAGGAAAGATGGTCGTCCCGGTCGAGCGCATCCGCTTGAAGAATGGGGAGTCGCTGATGCTCAAGCTCGGCGGCGTGCCGAGCGCACAGTCAGAGGTCTACTCCGAGTGGCGCGACGCGCCCGAAGCACCGTCGGTCTAGGAGGGTTCGTGAAGAAGCTGCTCGCCGTCCTGTTCTGTCTCCTGGCCGCGCGCGCGGGTGCGCAGAGCTACGACGCGCAGGGCCGCCTGATGGTCAGCGCGAACTTCTTCAAGCTCGGGGGCACCACGCTCAGCGGCGCGAACGTGGTCGACGTCGGCAACACGGCGTTCCGGGTCAACTGCGTGACGGGCTGCACGGCGGGCGGATCCTTCTCCGACTCGACGGCCTTCACGTTCGGCACGACGGCGGTGGGGCTGAGCGCCTTCGTCGTGGACGACACGAGCACGAACACGGTGGCCGAGAACAGCGCGGGCGCCGCGCGCATGAGCGCCAGCCGCATCCTGTTCGTGGACATCTCGAAGACGACGGCGAACGCGACGGCGATCAAGGTCGACGGGAGCGCCGTCACGCAGCCGGTGAGCGGCACCTTCTGGCAGGCGACTCAGCCCGTGTCGGGCACCTTTTGGCAAGCGACCCAGCCGATCTCGGGAACCGTCACGGCGAACGCCGGCTCGGGCACCTTCGCGGTCTCAGGGACGTTCTGGCAGGCCACGCAGCCGGTGAGCATCGCCACGATGCCCTCCACGCCCGTCACGGGGACGTTCTGGCCCACGACGGCAGCAGCACCGGCCTCGCATCGGCTGAGCGACGGCGCGGCCTTCTACGACGCGACGAAGACGGGGCAGCTACCGGCGGCGCTCGTGAGCGGGCGCCTGGACGTGAACATCGGCGCTTCGAGCGCGACGGTGCCTGTATCTGGACCGCTGACCGACACGCAGCTCCGCGCCACGCCTGTCCCGGTGAGCGGCACCGTGACGACGACCCCGCCCGCGAACGCGTCGACGAACGTGGCGCAGATCGGAGCGACGACTGTCGTCACCGGAGGCGTCGCGGGAACGCTGGGAGTCGGCGGCCTCGCCGCGAGCGGCGCCACCAAGGTGGGTAACCCGCAGCAGATCGGGGGCGTGTTCAACACGACGCCCCCGACCGTGACGAATGGGCAGATGGTAGAGCAGCAGATGACCGCGCGCGGCGAGCAGCACACGATCCTCCGAGACGCCGCCGGCAACCTGCGCGGCGCTAACGTTACGGCCGGCAACGCTGTGCAGGTCGATTTGACCAGCATCCTGGGAAGCGCGTTCGTCACTGCCGCCACCGGAGTGCAGAAGGTCGGCGTAGTCGGGAATGCGAATGCTGCGCTCGACGCTGCCAACAACGCGGCGGCGCCGGCGAACGTCCTGGTCTCAGGCTTCGAGGCGCGCTCGTCCGGTCCGACTCAGCTGACAAACGGGAACGTAGGTCGCGCGACCGTCGACCTGGCCGGCAACCTGCACACCGTCGCGCCGCTCAAGTTCACGTGCGCGCTCGACAACATAGCGGCCACGCTCACGCAGTGCCAAGCGGTAGCCGCAGCAGGGTACTCGTACTACATCACGACGGTCTTCGCCAACTCGACTACCGCAACGGCGGCGACGTTCGCGATCCGATCCGGGACCGGCTCGAACTGCGCGACGGGTACGGCGGGCGTGCTGCCTGGAGCTAGCACCTCGCGCACGTACGTCCTGCCGGCGAACACCGCCGCCCCGTTCCAGTACAGCAACGTCGTAGGGATCAAGGTCACGGCGGCTCACGCGATCTGCGCGATCGGAGCGGCAACAAACACGCTGAACATCACCATTTCGGGCTACACTGCGCCCTGAGCGAAGGGGGTGAGCATTGATCGCAGTCCTTTTGTTGCTCTCGCAGGATGCGGCGACGGCGGCGACGGCTGACCACGGCGTCTCGAAGGAGATCGTCGCAGTCATCGCAGCCGCAGTCGTGACGATCATCGGCAGCCTGACCGCCGCCGTCGTTTCGATCATCACGACCGTCCGCACCACGAACAAGAAGGTCGCAGCGTCGGCCGTCGAGGCTCAAGTTCGGGGCAAGTCACAGGATCGCCAGCTTCGCAAGATCCACCTCCTGACGAACAGCCGTCTCGCGGCGGCCCTGAAGCTGCTGGCTCGCATGACAAAGAAGGAGGCCGATCGCACGAAGGATCCGGAAGACATCGCTGCGTACGAAGAGGCCAGGAGAGAACTCGAGGCGGCCGAGGTAGGCACCATAGCGGTCGAGATCGAGGAAGAAGCCGAAAAGGGCGAGGACGCGGCCTCCAAGAAGGACGAGGCCGAAGCCGTTCAGAAAAGGGACGACGCGTGAGTGCTGCTCCGCTGACCGTTTTCCAAATCCTTTTGATCGGGCTCGGGATTCTCTGCGCGGTCCTCGCAGCCACGACGCGCAACGACGAGAGCAACACGTACCGGATGCGCCTGGTGGCGGCGAGCTTGGCGTGCTGGATGGTCTACGCCTTGCTGTCGCAGATCGGCGGGCTCGTCAAGTAAAGGAGCAGAGATGGCCTCATGGCGCTTCGCGATCGGCAACGCGGTACGCCTGAGCGGCGTCGCGCCTGTGGCGTCGCTCGCTTCGGTCGGCGACACGATCTATCCGCTCACGCAGCTTGGCAACGGCGAGACCGACGAGCCGGCGCGATGGGCGCGCAACACCTCTGCCCTGTATGGCGCCGACGTCGACCTGAACCGCTTGCGCGCGAGCAGCTCTCGCGCCGACGCGCCTACGGGCTGGTTCGACTTCCGCAACCTCGCAGCCGGCGCTCCTGGCCTGCCGGCGAACCCGCCCGACTTCGGCAACTACGGCGGCCGTAACCCCGCACTCCGCTTCTTCTGGCCCTCGGCGCAGGACGTCGACGTGATGCCCGGCGCCACCGTGCGCGTGCGCGCGTCGATCTACCTGCCGTCGACGTCGAACTGCACGGCCGTCAGACTACGCGTGATCGACCTGTGGACCGGCCGCTCGTACGACGGCACCGGCAACGCGTGGGACGACGCCGACGTCGACGTAGGCGAGCAGACCGCCACCAACACGTGGCTCGACATCGACGAGATCATCGCAGCCGACTCCTCGCGCCGCGAGCGCACGCGCTACCGCGTGCTGCTGGAGCAGGACTCGCCGAGCTTCGGCGCTTCGTCGTTCTGCTACGCGTCCGCGTTCGGCGCAGCCGGCAACCCGGCCCTCTTCCCGCGCGTCACCCTTGCAGCGATCGTGGGGCACAACATCCCGCGCGACGCCATCGTGACCGTGAAGGAAGCTGGCGGGAGTGGGTCGGCGATCACGCTCGCGCCCGAGGTCCCAAACTTCATGGGTATCCAGAGCGCCCAGGACTTTCAAATGTGGCGGCTGCGCGTCGAGATGCCGGCCGGCACTGCTGCCTTCCACGCCCGCCCGTACATCGGCGAACTGTGGCTAGGAGAGATCGCTGACATGACGTGGTGCCCGTCCTTCCCGTTCGACTTGATCGTCGAGGACAAGGGGCAGATCCGCACCATCGGCGGCTACGGTCGCCAGTACGTCACGAGCGACGCTGCGCGCGAGCTTCACGATCTGAAGATGAAGTTCAAGGTGAACGGCGAGGCCGGCTATCAGCAGGTGAGGAACTACATCGAGAGCGCCACGCGCTTCGGCCAGGATCCTCTCCTCATCATGCCGGCCGACGTGCTCGAAGGCGCAGGCGTGCTGTACCACGCTCGCGTCGGCAATGAAGTCTCGTACTCGCGTGAGAACAACGTGCGGCGATCGTTCACGCTGCTGGCGATCGAGACGCCGTTCCCGCGCGTCGCGGCCTGAGCGCTCGGCCGCGCTGTCAAGCTCGAAGGTGAAAACGATTCTCAACTTCTGCCTGCTCCCGGGCGCCTGACAGCGCTCGCGGCGCCGACGCGCCCTTTTAGCTCGGCGGCACTTCGGGTAACCCTTGCCTTTGTACCAGTTAGCAAGCATCTTATTTTCGCAAGTTTTTATTGACGCAGGACATTATTATATGGCACCATGACGGCACGTTCAGCGTCAGCGTGGCTCATTGAAAATTTAGCGCAGCCGAAAGGGGACAGGGCAGCCGGCCGATCCCGTGTGAGGGCTCAGCGAGCGCGCCGTGAGGCGCACAGACAGAGAGCCGTACGAACGCGACCCGAGCAGCCCCAAGCCGACGGGCACCCCGAAGCAAGCGCACGCATGCAGCCGCGATGGCTGCCACCTTCGTCCGGATCGCGCCGTGAGGCGCCATGACGCACCAAGCACGCCGCAAGAACGCACCTCCACAACAACGACCACCAAAGCGCAGTGCGCGACGTCGCGCGAGTCCAGCCGGTCCCACGAGGACGGCAGGCCGCGAGTCGCGATCAGCACGGGAGGCATGGGCTCAAGCCCGAGCGGGAGCGGCCGGCTAACCGGGGAGCGAAGGAACAGGAGGAGGAGTGGCGCGGCGGCTGCGTGGCCGTTGCGTCGCTCTACGTGAGCCGCCGAGGCAGCGAGGTGTCCCCTCGTACGTAGGCCAGCGGCCGAATGGTTCGGCGGCTCACGTGGAGCGAAAGGAAGGAACGCATGTTCAAGAAGAGGATGAAGATCGTGGTGCTGCATTTCACGCACAACAACGACGGGCTACTAGCGGCGCGCTTCCAGTCGCTGCTGGAGTCGCTCATCCGGCCGTTCGGCGCGTACGCTATCGCGCGCAAGGCGAACGTTGAGGAGAAGTCGTACGACGTCGAGATCGAGTGCAGCGAGGACGTGCTGTTCGATGCTGCGCGCAAGCGCGCGCAGTGGCTCATCTCGAAGCGCGGCCTCGGCTTCGCCGTGAAGTGCCCGTGACGTCGACAGGTCGAGTGCTCGCGCTGCTGTCGAAGTACAGCCGCGTGAAGCCGCAGAAGATGCAGCGCGCAATAGGGCGCGCTGCGGCGCCGCGCATCGCGGCAGGAAGGAAGTAGCGTCATGGAGTTCTACACCGACGAGTACGAGTTCGAGCACGGCCGCGCACCGCGCGGTCGAGGCGGTTGGGCGTTCGTGCCGGCCGACAAGGCGAGCCTCCCGAACTACCTCGACTACGTGTTCTGGGCGCCGAGCGGCACGTATCGCGAAGCCAAGGCCGCCGCGAAGGCGCACTTTAGCGCGCTCGGCGTCGACGCCGTGGCCGTTTGCAGCTAACGCCGCACGAAGAACGATAGGAGCCACCCAATGCTAACGCTTCAGTCGAACGCCGTACTCGCATCGCTCGCGCATCAGACCGCCGCACAGATCGACGCGCTCACAGAGAAGCGCGTGCGGCAGGTCGTCGACGCATTCAGGAAGCGCCGCGAGCGCCGCTGGAACAAGGTGCTCGGCCGCCGTGGCGATGGCAGCGTGATCCGGCCGATCCCGACGACGGGCCGCTTCCGCTTCGCGCCGCTGCTCGACGCGGCACACCTCGCGCTTCTGCGCTCGCGCGTGCGCGCGCAGGTCGTGGCCGAGGTCAGCTGCGAGTCGTGCGGCGCCGACGCGCGCGCCTCGTTCGTGTACAACCCCGGCACGGTGACGGGCTACTGGCCCGCGACGCTGTGCGCGGCGTGCGAGCGCAGCCTGAACTCGGCCGCCTGCCAGCGCGACCTGCTCGCGCAGGAAATCGAGAAGGCCGAGAGCAAGGCCGGTTGGTCGGCCGCCGCGTGATCGGCGCCCTGCTCGCGCACGCAGGACCGGACGGCGGCGCTCACGACATCGCCTTCCTGGTGTTGGCGATGCCGTGGAGCGTCGTCGTCCTCGCCGTTGTCGCCGCAGTCAAGCGCGCGCTCGCGCGCATCAGGAAGTAGGGATAGGAGCCATGACCAAGAGCTTGGTAGACCAGTTCAAGGCCGCACGCCGCGCCAATACGCCGCTCGTCGCGATCTCGACGCCCGACCAGTGGGCGACGGCCGAGGCGATCGGCGCGGCGCTCAACGGCGTTCCGAAGCTGGCGTGGGACGCGCTGCGCGGCCTGCACGCGTTCAACGACGAGCCGGCCGGCATCGCCGAGATCGAGAAGATCGGGCCGGCGGGAGAGATCGCCGCGAAGACCGGCAACCCGCGCGCGATGCTCGACATGTTGCAGCGCGTGGGCGAGAAGACGGTGGTCTTCATGTACAACGCGCACCGCTTCATCGACGACCCCGTGGTGTCGACGGCGTTCGGCGTGCTGCGCGACGCGTTCAAGGCGAATAAGCGCATGCTGGTTCCGCTCGGACCCACCGTGCCGCTGCCGCTCGAACTACAGCAGGACGTGGTGGCGCTCAACGAGCCTATGCCCGACGACGCAGCGCTCGGGGGCGTGCTGGACGAGTTGTACAAGGGAGTCAGGGGCGTCCCGCCGGCAACCGCCGAGCAGCGCGGCAAGGTGATCGCCGCGACGCGCGGCCTGTCGGCGTTCCTGGCAGAGCAGACGTTCGCAATGGGAATGAGTACGCAGGGCATGGACGTCGACTCGTGCTGGGAGCGCAAGCGCGCTGCCGTGAACCAGACGAACGGGCTGAAGTTCAACACGACGAAGGAGACCTTCGACGACATTCGCGGCCTCGACCAGATCGCGACGTTCATGGGCGCTCTGTTCAAGGGCGAGAACGCGCCGCGCGCGGTGCTGCGCATCGACGAGATCGACAAACAGCTGGCCGGCGCGACGGGCGGCGACCTGTCGGGCGTGTCGGCCGATGCGCTCGGCGCCGTGCTGCGCTGGACGGAGGACGAGGGTCACACCGGCTTCGTGGCGATCGGCCCCGGCGGCTCGGGGAAGAGCCTCGTGTCGAAGGCGATCGGCGGGACGTTCGGCGTGCCGACGCTGGAGGCCGACCTCGGCGCGGCGAAGGGCGGGATCGTCGGGCAGTCGGAGGAGCGCATCAGGACGCTGCTCAAGGTCGTGTCAGGCGTCGCGGGCGGCGGGCGCGTGCTGCTCGTCGCGACGTGCAACAGGATGGCGTCGCTGCCGCCCGAGCTTCGGCGCCGCATGAAGTTCGGCATGTGGTACTTCGACCTGCCGACGGCCGAAGGCAGGGAAGCGATCTGGCGGCTGTACTTCGAGCGCTACAAGCTCGGCGCGTTCGCGCCGGGACTGCTGCCGCAGGACGAGGGCTGGACGGGCGCCGAGATCCGCAACTGCTGCGAGCTTGCGAGCGACCTCAGCGTGTCGGTGAAGGACGCGGCGACGTACATTGTCCCGATCATCCGCAGCGCTCCTGAGCAGGTGCGCGAGCTTCGCGACATGGCCGACGGCCGTTTCCTCGACGCAGCGAGGGAGGGCGTGTACGTCGCGGCCGGGGGCGTCAAGGGTGCGCAGCGACAGAAGCGGCAGTTCGCCGCAGAGGAGGCTTGAGATGCCGTGCGATCAGGTCAGGACGACGACGACAGAGTGGAGCGAGGCCACGGACTTTAAGCTCGTGGCCGACGCGATGCGCGCGCTCGGGTACAAGGCCGTCGTGCAGGACGCGCGACACGTGGTCGGCGAGATCGAGGACAAGCGCGTGTCGCTCGTCGGCGGCTCGCTGATCGTGCGCGACCAGTACGGCGACGCCGAGTTCGACGCGGGGCCGCTGAAGCAACGGTACGCGGCCGAGGTGCTCAAGGACAGGTTCGCCACGCTTGGCTGGACCGTCGCGGAGCAGGGCAAGGCGCAGGCGACGATCGGCCTCACGAGGGAGTGGTGACATGCCGCAGATCAAGCTGACCATCAAGCGGGACGGCGACGTGATCGAGGCGACGGTGCTCGAAGACGGGCAGGTGCGCCTCGACGTGCAGGGCGAGATCAGCTTCGCGAATCACGGCAGCGCCGACGAGGCCGTCGCACAGGTAGAGAAGCTGCTCGGCGGGACGACTGACGTGCAGAAGCACGGCCACCACACGCACGAGCACGCGCACGGCCACGCGCACACGCACAGCCACAAGCACTGAACGCAGGACAAGGAAGGAAGAAACGAAATGGCACCCGAAGCAACACGGTTCACGCAGGGCGCGGTAGCGCTGTCGCTGAAGCTGCACAAGATCGGCCTTCGTCAAGCGCTGGAGGACGACGAGTTCGAGGCCGGTGGGGCGTCGAAGGAGATGGTGTCGGCGTCGAAGAAGCTGTTCGACGACTGCGACGAACTCGACGCGATCCGCTCGTACTTGTCGCAGACCAAGCGGCGGGTCGAGGCGCTGTCGCTACCGTCGGGGTTCAGGGGCGGGATGTGGTTCGTCAAGACCACGACGGTCGAAGAACTCGACGCGTACCTTGAGGAGCGCGCGAGCGGGCTCGCGCCGATCGTCGAGAAGTTCGTGGCCGTGCTCGATCAGCGAGTGGCCGAGGCGAAGGCGAAGCTCGGCGCGCTCGCGGCGAACGCGAAGTGGCCGACGGCCGCGCGCGTGCGGCGACGCTTCAGGATCGAGTACTCGTGGATCGTGTTCGAGACACCGGAGTCGCTGAAGGGCTTGTCGAAGGGCCTCTACAACCGCGAGCGCCAGAAGATGGCCGGCTCGCTGGCCGAAGCGCGCGAAGCAGGCCTCGCGCTCCTGCGCAGCGAGATGCAAGGGCTCGTGACGCACATGCTGGAGCGGCTGGCGCCGGGCGACGACGGTAAGGCGAAGATCTTCAAGAAGGGCACGGTCGAAGGGCTCGCCGACTTCCTTACGAACTTCGAGAAGCGGAACCTCGTCGACGACGACGAGCTTGGCAGCGTGGTCAAGAAGGCGGCGAAGCTACTCGATGGCGTCGACGCCAAGATGCTGCGGGATGAGGAGGGCGTGCGCAACGCGGTCACGCGTGGTTTCGGAGCGATCAAGGAAGCCGTCGACAAGCTCGTGACCGACAAGCCTCGCCGCGCGCTCGACTTCACCGACGACGATGCCGAATAGCCTGCGCTGGACCGTCAAGGACGGGGGCGAGTACGAGTTCCTCGCCCCCGTCGGAAAGCCGTACAATGTGCACGCCACCGTAGTGCACCATCCGGGCTACTCGGTCGTCTACTTTCGCGGCACGCCGATAGTTACCCTGAAAGGTGGCCTCCTCGGCGGCTTCGTGCTGCGTCGCAAGGCAGGCCGCGCGCTCGCTGAAGCATACGCGGGTGGCATCACGGCGAAGGTCGAGCAGTGACGCCGTTCTGTCGGGCGACGATGCCGCAGGGCGAGATCGAAAGGCTGGTCGCCGAGACCATCGCGGAATGGAGACGGCGACCAGACTTCTTCGACGCCCTCAAGTTCAAGAACGCCGAAGAGGTCGCGGCGTTCGTCATCAAGACGGCGACTGACGGCCAGCTGTGGAAGAACGATCTCTACACCGTGTGCGTGTACGACGACGGCGACACGCATCGCGCGCCAAGCTGGCCGGCACTCGTGCACCTGTCAATCAAGCGCAACGACCGCGAGCCGATCCACGACTGGCGCGACTTGCAGCAGATCAAGAACGAGATCGTCGGCGCCGACTGCGAGGGCGTCGAGCTATACCCCGCCGAGTCGCGCCGCGTCGACAGCGCGAATCAGTACCACCTGTTCGTCATCAAAGAGCCTAGGCTGCGCTTCCCGTTCGGCTTCACCGATCGCTTCGTCACAGACGATGTCGGCACGAGCCGCGCCAAGCAACGCCAGGGCAGCGGAGGGAAGTGATGAAGTCGCGAAGAGTGTTCGACGTCACCGACGACAGCTTCACGGTCGGCGACGTGAAGGCGGCGAAGGCCAAGAAGCTGCGCAAGCTGCAAGAGGCGCGCTTCGTTGCCAATCAGCGCCTGCTCAGGCAGTGGCAGCGGCGGTTGAAGCGCGCGCGCACCGAGGTGCGCAAGCGCGAACGGCGAGCGAAGTACTACGCTGGGGTGTTGAATGCTGCAAGCTGAACGACG